>SMVA01347727.1_pt1 | contig 11389 bp, 6 predicted proteins | sample 2456451 | NCBI WGS metagenome assembly SMVA01 (sample SAMN11095933, study PRJNA526329) | marine sediment metagenome | biome: Marine sediment; feature: Surficial sediment; material: Deep marine sediment; isolation source: Hadal surficial sediment | place: Pacific Ocean | collected 2014-05 | depth 0-1...
CAAATTCTTCCCCAGTGGAAATACCGGCGTCCAGGCGGGTGGCTGGTTCAACAAGAAGATAAACAGCCTGTCCGACTACAAGGGCCTGAAGATGCGGATTCCCGGGCTTGGCGGCGAGGTGGTCAAGGCCGCCGGCGGCAACGTGGTGAACTTGCCGGGCGGTGAAATCCCGCCGGCCCTGCAGTCTGGCGCGATCGATGCCACCGAGTGGGTCGGACCCTACAACGACCTGGCCTTCGGACTCTACAAGAGCGCCAAGTTCTACTACTACCCGGGTTGGCACGAGCCGGCGACGCTCTTGGACAACTTCATCAACCTGCAGGCCTGGGAAGGGCTGGACAGCGAGTTGCAGGCGATCATCACCACCGCCAACGCCTATGCCAACGCTTACGTCCTGAACGAGTTCATGGCCAACAACAACGCCTCGCTCGACATTCTGGTCAACGAGCACGGCGTGGTGGTGAAGAAGTTCCCGGACGAGGTGCTGAACGGACTGGGCGCATTGTCCGGCGAGGTGATCGGTGAGATTGCCAGAGGCGACCCGCTGAGCCGTGAACTGATGGTCTCGATCGGCAAGTTCCGCACCCAGGCGATCAACTTTGCCAAGGTCTCCGAAGAGGCCTTCTACGTCGCCCGGCGGCTGCCCTTCAAGTGGGTGGAAATCTAGGGCACTCGGCCGCCCGGCCGTCAAATGAGCAACCGGCGGGGACAATCTCCCCGCCGGTTTTTCGTTAGCCGAACAGCGCCTTCGGGAGCCAGGTGGCAAGTTGCGGGAAGGCCGCCAGCACCAATAGCGCAAAGAGCTGAATGATCACGAAGGGGATGATGCCCCGATAGATGTCCATGGTGGTGATCGAGGCCGGCGCCACCCCGCGCAGGTAGAACAGCGCGAAGCCGAAGGGCGGCGTCAGGAACGAGGTCTGCAGGTTGATCGCGATCATGACGCCGAACCAGACCGGCGAAATGTCCATCTGCAACAGGATCGGTCCGACGATCGGCACCACCACGAAGACGATCTCGATGAAGTCGAGAAAGAACCCCATCACGAACATGACCAGCATGACCAGCAACATGGCGCCGAACGTGCCGCCAGGCATGTCGTTCAACACCTCGGCCACGATGTGATCGCCGCCCAGGCCCCGAAACACCAGGGAGAAAACCGAGGCACCGAGCAGGATCACGAAAACCATGGAGGAGATCTGCATGGTCGTGCGCATGACCGGCACCAGAATGCCGCCGGCCAAGACCCGCTTGAGGCTGACCAACAAACCCCACAGCAACATCAGGCAACAGACCCCGGCGGCGATCGCGGCCAAGAGGTCGGCGGTCGGTACCACCGCGCGCTGCATGCGCAGGTCGAAGGTATTGGCGAGCACGACCAGTCCCACGATGCCCACGCCGGCAGCTCGGATGGGCAGGCGCGGGGCGTCGGGCATGCGCAGGACGGCCAGCAGTATGGCGCCCACCGATCCCACCGCCGCCGACTCGGTGGGCGTCGCGACGCCGAAGATGATCGAGCCCAGCACGGCGAAGATCAGGATCGCGGGCGGCACCAGCACCCGCAAGGCGCGCGCGCCGAGCGATTCCTCCCCGCCGATGTCCTCGACCGGCGGGCAGGTCTCGGGCTGGAGTAAGCCCTTGATCACCACGTAGCCCATGTAGAAGCAGACCAGCATCATGCCCGGCAGGAAGGCACCGGCGAAGAGGTCGACCGTCGAGACCGTTTCCGGCGCGAAATTGCCCTTGGCGAGCTGCGCCTGGCTGTTGGCGCCCTGCAGGATGTCGCCCAGGAGCACCAGCACGATCGAGGGTGGGATGATCTGACCCAAGGTCCCCGACGAGCAGATGATGCCGGTGGCGAGTTTCGGGTCGTAGCCGACCTTCATCATGGCCGGCAGGCTGAGCAGCCCCATCGTCACCACCGTGGCGCCGACGATGCCGGTGGAGGCCGCCAGCAGCATGCCCACGAAAATCACCGAAAGACCCAGGCCGCCGTGCAAGCGGCCGAACATGAGCCCCATGGTTTGCAGCAGCTCCTCCGCGATCTTGGAGCGCTCCAGCATGACGCCCATGAAGACGAAGAGCGGCACCGCGACCAAGAGCTCGTTCAGCATGACGCCCAAGTAGCGGGACGGCAGGCTGCCCAGCAGGTTCCAGTCGAACACCCCGAAGATCGTGCCCAGGGAGGCGAACAAGAGCCCGGCGCCCGCCAGGGTCAGCGCCACCGGATAGCCCAAGATCAAAAGTCCGCAAGCGCAGACGAACATGAGCAGGCTGAGGGCCTCGCCGAGCGCCACGGTCAGAACACCTCTTGCTCTTCCTCGATCGGCCGGAAGTCCTCGAAACCGACCAACGAAAGCAGGCTGCGTCCGGCAAGCGCCAGGCCTTGCAGACCGAGCAACACGCAGAACACCAGCACGACGGATTTCAGCAGGAACAGGCCCGGCAGACCCCCGGCTTCGCGGGACTCCTCGAGCCGGATCCAGGAGTCCGCCACATAGCCGATGCTGACCATGAAGACCAGACCGACCAGGGGCAGGAGCAGGAAGATCGAACCCAAGATATCGATCACCGCCTTGTAGCGGTAATCCTTGGGCCGATAGAAAATGTCGACCCGCACGTGGCCGTTATGCAAAAGCGTGTACCCGGCGCCCACCATGAACACGATGCCGTGGAGCCAGACGTAGGACTCCTGCATCCAGACCCAACCGATGGAGTAGACGTAGCGCAGGATCACCACGAGAAAAGTAATCAGCACCATGACCAGCGTCAGCCAGGCGATCCCGCGCCCGACGGCGTCGTTCAGGCGATCGATGATACGGACGAAGGCGGCGAGTTGGGCCAAGCTGTCCCCCTGTCGGTCGCGCCCCTTCTGCGACTTCGGTCCCGCTTGTAGCTGAGCCGATCCGTTTATGCCAGCTAATATGGGTTCACGGCCTTATCCGAAGCGGCCCGAGCGGGCGAAGCCGGTGGGCGGTAGGCGGCCGGCCTGGGCCCGTTTGCCCTGCCAGGCGCGCAGATCGCGCTCCGTGCGGGTGCGCCCGGCGCCAGCCGCCCAGCCGAGCCCCTCGGCCAAGACGAAGGTTTTGGCGTCGGCCAGGCCGCCGTCTTTGTACTTCTGCAGGATCACGCCCCGGCCCCGGGCTCTCTCGGGCAGCTCGGCCAGGGGGAAGATCAAGAGCTTCCGGTTCTCGCCGATCACCGCGACGCTGTCGCCCTCGACCGGCCGGCAGACCGTGGCCTCCTCGCCGCCGGCCAGGTTGAGCACTTGCCTGCCGGCCTTGGTCTGGGCGATCACGTCGTCCTCGGGCACCACGAAGCCGCGGCCGCTTGCCGAGGCGACCAGCAGTTTGCGTCCCGGCTGATGCACGAAGAGGTCGACGATGTCCTGGTCGTTGGGCAGGTCGACGAAGAGCCGCACCGGCTCGCCGAAGCCCCGGCCGCCTGGCAGCTTGTCCACGCCGATGGTGTAGAAACGCCCGTTGGTGGCGAAGACCAGCAACTTGTCGGTGGTCATGGTGTGGACCGCGAAGCGGCCCCGATCGCCTTCCTTGTACTTGGCCTTGCCGTTGCCGTTGGCCTCGTCGTCCACGTGGCCCTTGACCGCCCGGATCCAGCCCTTGGACGAGCAGAGCACCGTGACCGGTTCGCGCTCGACCACCGCTTCCAAGGGCACCACCACGGCCGAGGGTGCGTCGGCCAGCTCGGTGCGGCGCCGACCCAGCTCGGTCTCGGGGCCGAAACGGGTGCGGATGTCGCGGATCTCGTGGCCGATCACGCGCCATTGGCGGGTCTCGCTGGCCAAGAGGTCTTCCAGGTCGCCGCGCTCCTCGATCAGCTTGCCGTGCTCCTTGCGGATCTCCAGCTCCTCCAGCTTGCGCAAGGCTCTCAGGCGCATGTTGAGGATCGCCTCGGCCTGGCCGTCGGTCAGCTCGAAACGCGCGATCATGACCTGCTTGGGGTGGTCCTCCTCGCGGATGATGCGGATCACCTCGTCCAGGTTCAGGTAGGCCACCAGGTAGCCCTCCAGCACCTCCAGACGCTTGGCGATCTTGTCCAGGCGGTGGCTGCTGCGCCGGCCCAACACCACTTTACGGTGGTCGAGGAAGGCCTGCAGGACCTCGCGCAGGTTCATCACCCGGGGCGTGTTGTCGGCGTCCACCACGTTCATGTTGAGGCTGAAGCGGATGTCCAGCTCGGTTTGACGGAACAGGGATTCCATCAAGATCTCCGGGTCCACGTTGCGGCTCTTGGGCTCCAGCACCAGGCGCACCTCGGCCGCCGATTCGTCGCGCACGTCGGCCAGCATGGCCAGCTTGCGGGCGTTCAAGAGGTCCGCGATCTTCTCGATCAGGCGCGACTTCTGAACCTGGTAGGGGATCTCGGTAATCACGATGCGGTAGCCGCCGCCCTTGACCTTCTCGGTGGTCCAGCGGGCGCGCAGACGGAACGAGCCGCGGCCGGTTCGGTAGGCCTCGACGATGGCCTCCCGGTTCTCGACCAGGAGGCCGCCGGTGGGAAAGTCCGGCCCCGGCATCAGCTCCACCAGGGTATCGATCCGGGCGTCGGCGTGTTTGATCAGATGGAGCAGCGCGTCGCAGACCTCCGCCGCGTTGTGGGGCGGGATCGAGGTCGCCATGCCCACCGCGATGCCCTGGGCGCCGTTGGCCAGCAGGTTCGGGAAGCTGGCCGGCAAGACCACGGGCTCTTCCAGCTCGCCGTCGTAGGTGGCGCGGAAGTCCACCGCGTCCTCGTCGAGACCGTCCAGGAGCGCGGCGGCGACCTGGGTCAGGCGCGCCTCGGTGTAGCGCATGGCCGCGGCGTTATCGCCGTCGATGTTGCCGAAGTTGCCCTGGCCGTCGATCAGGGGGTAGCGCACCGCGAAGTCCTGGGCCAGGCGCACCAGGGAGTCGTAGATCGCCTGATCGCCGTGAGGGTGGTACTTGCCCATGACATCGCCGCAGATCCGTGCCGACTTCTTGAAACCCTGGTCGGGGTCCAGGCGCAAGATGCGCATGGCAAAGAGCACGCGCCGGTGCACTGGCTTCAAGCCGTCGCGCACGTCGGGCAGGGAGCGGGCCAAGATGGTGGAGAGCGCATAGCTCAAATAGCGCTCTTCCAAGGCGCTGACGAAGCTGACCGGCCGGATCTCGCCGGCCATCCCGGCGCTCGAGGTGTCGCTCATGACGAATCAGTCCTGTTCGCTAGATGTAGTAGGCTATACCGCAACACGTCAGCTAGGGGTAGATGGTTCCCTGCATTTTCGGTTCCACCACACGACCTGCTAGATGTGGTGCCTGAGATCGCTTGCGACCAGGGCCTTTGCCATCTTGACCCTCCAGGGCGTCAACCGAAGCCCCGACGCCGCATCTACGTGCTTCGCGGTCGCCTGGACGAAAGAGATGATGCGAGGTGCGGGCAAATAATCCGGCGCTGATCTTGGGAGGGACGAGGATATGAGCGAGACCGCAGGCGAGGCCGGTGGACGCCGGAGCCGACGGGGGGCTGGCGGTCGGAAGGCCAGGCGTGCCCTGCGCGCCAGCGCAAAGGGCGTCAAGCACCCCTATATCACCCGCAAGCTGCCGCTGACCGAGCTCATGAGCGAGGAGGGCCTGGTGCTGGTCGAGGCCAACGCCGAGACCCTGCTGGAGGAGATCGGCATCGAGTTCCGCGACGACCCCGAGGCCCTGGAGATCTGGCGCCAGGCCGGCGCCGGCGTGGACGGCGAGCGGGTGCGCTTTCCCCGGGGCCTGTGCCGGGAGCTGATCAAGACCGCGCCGTCCAGCTTCATCCAGCACGCGCGCAATCCGGAGCGCAGCGTCAACATCGGCGGCGATTCGATCGTCTTCGCGCCGGTCTACGGGCCGCCCTTCGTGCTCGACCTAGACCGGGGGCGGCGCTACGCCACGATCGAGGACTTCCGCAACTTCGTCAAACTGGCCTACGTTGCGCCGGCGCTGCATCACTCCGGAGGCACGGTCTGCGAGCCGGTCGACGTGCCGGTCAACAAGCGCCATCTGGACATGGTCTACAGCCACATCCGCTATTCGGACCTGCCGTTCATGGGCTCGGTGACGGCCGCCGAGCGGGCCGAGGATTCGGTCGAGATGGCCAAGCTGCTGTTCGGCGCGGACTTCGTGGCCGAGAACACCGTGCTGATCAACCTGATCAACGCCAACTCGCCCATGACCTTCGACGGCACCATGCTGGGCGCCCTCAAGGTCTATGCCCGCAACAACCAGGCGACCATCGTCACCCCCTTCATCCTGTCGGGCGCCATGGCGCCGGTGACGCCGGTGGGGGTCATGACCCAGACCCTGGCCGAGGCCCTGGCCGGCATGGCCTTCACCCAGCTGGTGCGCCCCGGCGCGCCGGTGGTCTTCGGCAGCTTCGCCAGCTCCATCTCCATGCAGTCCGGCGCCCCCACCTTCGGCACCCCGGAGCCGGCGCTGGTGCTGTTCGGCATGGCGGCCCTGGCCCGCCGCCTGGGCGTGCCGTTCCGCTCCGGCGGCTCGCTCTGCGGCTCCAAGGTGCCGGACGCCCAGGCCGCTTTCGAGAGCATGCAGACGCTCTATCCCACCATCCTGGCGGGGGTCAACTTCGTGCTCCACGCCGCGGGCTGGCTGGAAGGCGGCCTGGCCTCGTCCTACGAGAAATTCGTCATGGATGCCGACCAGCTGGCCATGATGCAGGTGCTGGCCCAGGGCTATGACACCAGCGAGAACGGCCAGGCCATGGATGCCATTAGGGAGGTCGGCCCCGGCAGCCATTTCCTCGGCTGCGCCCACACCCAGGCCAACTTCGAGACCGCCTTCTACCGCTCGCCCGTGGCCGACAACAACTCCTTCGAGCAGTGGGAGGCGGAAGGCAGCCAAGACACCTACCGGCGGGCCAACGGCCTCTATAAGAAGATGCTCGCCGACTACGAAGCCCCGCCGCTCGATCCCGCGATCGACGAGTCGCTCCAAGACTTCATGGCGCGAAAAAAGGCCTCCATGCCCGACGCCTTCGCGTGACCTGGGGCAGACTGGCGCCGCGCATCTGCCGTGCCGAAATTGCACGCCTCGTGAGCCACCGAGATTTGGTATAACGTCTCCAGCTAAAGTCCATTGGCGCGCTCGAGGAGACGGGGCAGGTGCGCAGCGTCCATCAACTCATCTGGCTGGGGACGGCGAGCAAGCCGCGCGCGGCGACCTTCGCGGGCCTCTTCATGCTCGCGGCCGCCTGCCGGGCGGTGCTGATCACGGTGGTGCCCCTGGAGGGCTTCGCGCTCCTGGGCGATGCCCAGAGGCTGAGCCTGTTCTATTTCGGGATCAGCCTGATCGGACTCACGGGCAGCCTGGGGGTCCCCTGGCTGGTGTACAAGATCCGACGCCGGGCCGTGCTCAGCCTGGGGGCCTGCTGTCTGGGCGTCGGAGCGCTGTTGATCGCCGGGCACAGCCTGCCGAGCCTGATCGTGGGCCTTGCCATCCACGTGATCGGCATGACCGCGGTCGACATCTCGCTCAACCTTTATCTCATGGATCATATCCCGCGTAAGGAGCTGGGCCGCTTCGAGCCCTTGCGGCTGTTCTTCCAGGCCGGACCTTGGGCGCTGGGGCCCTGGCTGGGCGTTTACCTGCAGAGCGAGCTGGCGCCCTGGGCGCCCTTCGCGGTCTCGGCATCCGCGGCCGTCCTGCTCCTGACCATGTTCTGGTATCTGCGGCTGACCGAGAACCCCGCCGTGGCGCCGGCCAAGGGACCGCCGCCCAACCCGCTCAAGAACCTGCCCCATTTCTTCACCCAACCTCGGCTCAGGCTCGCCTGGTTGCTGGCCTTCGGGCGGGCGGGCTGGTGGGCCATGTTCTTCGTCTACGCGCCGATCTATGCGGTCACCTCCGGGCTCAGCGAGGAGGCCAGCGGCGTCCTGATCTCGGTCGGCATGTCCACGCTCTTCGCCGTGCCCCTGTGGGGTTGGGTCGGGCGGCGCTACGGGCTGCAGCGCTTGCTGGTGGTTGGTTACGGGGCGAGTGGGCTGGTCACCCTCGCCATCGCCCTAGTGGTGGGTGCGCCCTGGCAGGTGGCGTCCATTCTGGTGGCGGCGGCCCTGGTCACGGGGATCATCGACGGCGCCGGCAACGTGCCTTTCCTGCGCACGGTGCACCCGCTGGAGCGCTCGGAAATGACCGCGGTCTTCGCCACCTACCGCGATGCCTCCCAGCTGGCGCCGCCGGGGGTCTTCGCGCTGCTGCTCAAGGTCTTCGAGCTGCCGGCGGTGTTCCTGGCCGGCGGTCTGGGCATGCTGGTGATAGCCCACTTTGCGCGCTTCCTGCCGCGCCGTTTCTGACCGGTTTCGCAGGGCTACGCAGAGACGATCGTCAGGCCGTATTCCCGGGCCGCGTCCTCGAGCCAGGCCCAGAGGTAGTCGGCAAAGCTCCTGAGCACGTAGAGGTCGAAGGCCGGCGCCCCGCTCACTTGGTGCAGCACCACCTGGGCCTTGGCCAGGTGGCTTTGAGCGCAGCAGCCGGGGCTGAAGACGCGCGGGTGCAGGTCCAAGGAACACCCCTTGGCCAGCAGGTCGCGGGCTCTGGGCCCAGAGACCCGGATGCAGGCGCGGCTCTCGCTCAGGTCGGTGACGGCGGCCGCGTGATCGGCCAGGGCCTCGGCCAGCCTATGGGCGACGGCAGGATCCTCCACCGCCGTGACCACCCACCACTCGTCGGGACCGAGCCAGAGCGCGGCCGTCGCTTCGGTGCCGGCGACCCGATTGGCGTCCAGGGGCAGGGCAAAGCCGAGGGTCGCTTCGACCGCGGCAAGCGCCGCTGCCTCGGCGTCCCTGATGCGCAGGTCGACGATACTCAGAGGTGGGCGCTCGCCCATGGCCACGCCGGCCGCGCCGCGCTCCGGCTGGGCGTGTGTGGACTCGGCGCGGGCCACCAGGCCCAGGTGCGCCAGGGCGCTCTGCCGCAGATAGCCCGCTTGCCGTCCGTCGTCAGCCACGAAGCCGCTCCCCCTCTGGATCGAAGAACACCGTCTCGGCGATGGTGCAGGCGACGGTCTTGCCGCCCTCGAGCGGGGCATGGACCCGCTGGCCGATCTTGCCGCGGCCCCCCTTGATCAGCGCCAGGGCGATCGAGCGGCCCACGTTGGGGCTCTCGTAGCTGGAGGTCACGTGGCCCACCATGGTCATGGGCGGCCGGTCCTTGACCTGCTCGACCAGCTGGGCGCCCTCCGGCAGCACCTCGTCCGGGTCGTCGGTCAAGAGGCCGACCAGCTGCTTGCGGTCGGGCTTGACCATGTCGGAGCGGAACAGCGAGCGCCGGCCGAGGAAGTCCTTCTTCTTGGACACGATCCAATCCATGCCCAGGTCGAGCGGCGTCACCGAGCCGTCGGTCTCCTGGCCCACGATGATGTAGCCCTTCTCGGCCCGCAGCACGTGCATGGCCTCGGTGCCGTAGGGTGTGATGCCGTACTTCTCGCCGGCGGTGACGAGCATTTGCCAGAGCGCCAGGCCGTAGGAGGCCGGCACGTTGACCTCGTAGGACACCTCGCCCGTGAAGGACACCCGGTAGACCCGAGCCGGAATGCCGGCCACCGTGCCGTCCTTGACCGTCATGTGGGTAAAGGCGTTGGGCGAGAGGTCGATGTCGTCGCTCAGTTCGGCCAGGAGCCGGCGCGCTTGAGGCCCGGCCAGGGTCAGGGTGGCGAACTGTTCGGTCACGCTGGTGGCGAAGACCCGCAGCTCCGGCCACTCGGTCTGCAGCCATTTCTCCAAGTGCCCCAGGACCGCCGCCGCGTTGCCGGTGGTGGTGGTCATGAGGTAGTGGTTCTCGCCCAGGCGCGTAGTCACGCCGTCGTCCATGACCATGCCGTCCTCGCCCAGCATCAGGCCGTAGCGGCAGCGTCCCACCTCCAGCTTGGACCAGGCATTGGTGTAGACCCGGTTGAGCAGCTCGGCCACGTCGGGGCCTTTGAGGTCGATCTTGCCCAGGGTCGAGGCGTCCAGGATGCCGACGGACTGGCGCACCGCGGCCACTTCCCGGCGCACGGCCTGGTGCAGAGATTCACCGTCGCGCGGGTAGTACCAGGGCCGGCGCCACTGGCCCACGTCCTCGAAAGCGGCGCCGGCTCGCTCGTGCCAGCCGTGGATCGGGGTCTTGCGGACCGGGTCCAGCAGCCCGTCCACGTCCCGCCCGGCGAAGATCCCGAAGGTGACCGGCGTATAGGGCGGCCGGTAGGTGGTGACCCCGACCTCGGGCAGGGGGCGGCCCAAGACCTCGGCCACCACGCCGATGGCGTTGAGGTTGCCGGTCTTGCCCTGGTCCGTGCCCATGCCGGTGGTGGTGTAGCGCTTGACGTGCTCGATGGAGCGGTAGCCCTCCCTGAGCGCCAGCTTGAGGTCGGCCGCGGTGACGTCGTTCTGATGGTCGACAAAATGCTTGCCGCCCTGGCCCACCGGCTTGTCCGAGGGCACCAACCACAGCCAACGGGCCGGCAGGAAGCCCCGGTCCGAGGCTTCGTACGTCGGGGTCTTGCGATCCGCAATTTTTATGCCGCTGGCCTTCGCCGCCGCCAATCCCGCCGCAGCGCCTTGTCCCAGACAAGCTGCCAGGCCGAAGGCGCCGTTGCAGGCGCCCGCCGAGCGCTCGGCCTGAACCGAGCCGCCGGGCACGAAGCATCCCAGGTCCTCCGCCCATTCGAGCTTGCCCTTGGACTGGCAGAACAGATGAACCGTCGGGCTCCAGCCGCCCGAGACGGCGACCAGATCGCAGTCGATTGCCTCGCCGGCGCCGAACACCCGGTCGGCTTCGTTGCTCATGGGCGCCACGCGCACGGACTTGACCCTGTGGCCGCCGGCGGTTCCGATTATGGCGTGGTGGGCCAGCACGGGAATGCCCGCGGCCTCGGCCGCTTCGGTGTGGGGTCCCTCGGGCTCGGACCTGAGGTCGACCACGGCGGCGATCTCGATGCCCGCGGCCTTGAGGTCGAGCGCCGCCCTATAGGCTCCGTCGTTGTTGGTGAAGATCACGGCCCTGGTGCCCGGCCGCACCGCGTAGCGGTTGACGTAGGTCTGGCAGGCACCGGCCAGCATGATGCCGGGCCGGTCGTTGTCGGCGAAAACCAGGGGCCGTTCGATGGCGCCGGTCGCCAGCACCACCTGCTTGGCCCGGACCTTCCACAGGCGGTGGCGCGGCAGGTGGCCGGGCGGCGCCTCCAGGTGGTCGGTCACTCGCTCCATGAGCCCGAGAAAATTGTGGTCGAAATAGGCGTAGGCGGACGTCCGATGCAGGACCCGTACCTCCGGGATGTCCAGAAGCTCGCGCTCGGCGGCGGCGACCCAGTCCAGGGCCGGGGCGCCGTCGATGGTCTCCTCCGCCAAGCCCAGGAGCGCGCCGCCCAGCTCGAAATC
>SMVA01144890.1_pt1 | contig 11388 bp, 10 predicted proteins | sample 2456451 | NCBI WGS metagenome assembly SMVA01 (sample SAMN11095933, study PRJNA526329) | marine sediment metagenome | biome: Marine sediment; feature: Surficial sediment; material: Deep marine sediment; isolation source: Hadal surficial sediment | place: Pacific Ocean | collected 2014-05 | depth...
CCCAATTGGTAGGATCATGCCATGGAAACGATCGATCGGGAGTTCGTCTCGTGCGTCTCGCCCACGGCGAGCCGAAACGGTGCCGGCTACCTGCCGTGCCAGGGCCTCTACCACACGCGGAGGGGCGAGCGTCCGAAGACCGCCTGCATCGCCAGCCACTACAACGTGGATTTCAGCGAGCACTATCTGGGCGAGTTCCTGGCGAAGCGCGGGTACGGCTTCCTGGGCTGGAACACCCGCTTCCGAGGCAACGAGACCTACTTCATGCTCGAGCACGCGCTGATCGACATCGGGGTCGGTGTGCGCTGGCTGCGCGAAGAGGCCGGCGTCGAGCGTGTCGTCCTGATCGGCAATTCGGGTGGCGGATCGCTGATGGGCGCCTACCAGTCCCAGGCCGTGGAACCGGACCTCGAACCCGTCGCGGGCGGCACCCTTCCCGAAGCGGTGGGCCAGCTGATTCCGGCCGATCTCTACATCTCCCTCAACGCTCATCTGGGCCGGCCCGAGGTCCTCAGCTCGTGGATGGACCCGTCGGTCGTCGACGAGAACGACCCGGCCTCCGTCGACCCGGAACTCGACATGTACGCGCCCGAGAACGGCCCGCCGTATTCACCCGAATTCGTGGCGCGCTACCGCGCCGCCCAGGAGGCACGCAACCATCGCATCACCGCCTGGGTGCACTCCGAGGTCGAGCGGCTCGCCGGCCACAAGATGTTCGACCGGGTCTTCAGCATGCAGCGAACCTGGGCCGACCTGCGGCTGATGGACGGCACGCTGGACCCGTCGGACCGGCCGGTGGGAGTCTGTTACGCCGGCGACCCGCGCTGGGCGAACTACAGCCCGTTCGGCATCGGTCACGCGAATTCCCTGCGGAGCTGGCTCTCGATGTGGAGCCTGGAGACTTCCCAGTGCCGGGGCCGGCCCCATCTGGAAAAGATCCAGGTTCCAACTCTCGTGATTCAGAGCCTGGCCGACACCGGCGTCTTCCCCAGCGACGCGAAGACCATCCACCACCACCTGGCGTCGGCGGATAAGCACCTCGAGTTCATCGCAGGCGACCACTACCTTCAGGATCCGCCCGATGCGCGAGATGAGCTCGCCGATCGAATCGACGGCTGGCTGGAAGAACACCCACTCTGACCCGTTCAGAGTGAACGCGTTCACTCCAGATCGGAGCTCAGAGGAGCCAGATCACGGATCTCTCGCGAAGAAGAGCCAGTTCGATTCGTCTTCTTCGGCGATGGGATTGTAGAAGCTCACGGCCTCGACACGCACCTCGCTGAAGACCCGACGAAGTGCGTCGGCGAACGGAGTGTTCTCCGCGTACGACCAGACGCCGAGCACACCCCCGATTTCGAGGTGCTGCTTGGCGAGCTGCAAGCCGGCGTCCGAATAGAAGGAGCCGTTCATGTCACCCAGCCGCTCGTCCGGAGAATGATCGACGTCGATGATGATGACGTCGAAACGCCGACGTGGACTCTCGGCCAACTCGGCATATACGTCTCCCTGTCGAACAACGAAGCGCGGATCGGCCGTCAACTCGGACGACAGTGGCACCAGCCCGTTTTCGACCCAGGCAATCACCGGCAGCAGGAACTCGACGACCTCCACAGAGGACACCTGCTCGGAGGCGAGTGCGGCGTGCGCCGTGTATCCGAGCCCGAGCCCACCGACGAGAACATCCAGATCCGAGCCGCCGTGCATCTCGATCGCCGTGTGAGCGAGCGCCCGCTCGGAGGCGGTGTTGTAGCTGCTCATCAGGAACTCGTGATCGAGCGTGATCTCGGTGATCACGGTTCCGGGTTCGGACAAGAGCTCGCGGCGTCGCAACGCAATCATCCCGATCGGAGTCTCCTCGGCAGCCAGGAACTCGATGTTTGCGGTGGTCATGACCGTGAAATCTCCTCGTTCCAAATCAGCGGTCGGGAGGCGCCGGCGCCGAAAGGGGATTGAAGGCGATCCGAAGCGGAAACCAAGCCCGGGTCCCTCGCGTTCCGCGTGATGCCGGACGAGGTCCTAGTTGATCGCGCCCGACTTCTTCAGCTCGACGATCCGGTCCCACTCGAGGCCCAGCTCCAACAGCACCTCTTCGGTGTGCTGGGCATGCTCGGGACCCTTGCGGAGTTCGGGCGGCTGGCCGTCGAACTGCACCGGGTTGGCGACGAGACGAAACTGGCTGCCATCACCGGCGTCGACCGAGCGGATCAGTTCGTTCGCGATCACCTGGGGATCGGATGGGAGCTGCTGAAGCGTCTGGAACGGTCCCCATTGTCCTTTCATCTTGGCCAGTCGCGCGCGCCATTCTTCCAGCGTCGCGGTCACGAATATCTCGGTCAGGATCTCTCGTGCGGCTTCGGAGTTCTCGCTGAACGCTTCCGCGGTCGCAAAGCGTTCATCTTGGGCAAGCTCCGGGCGTCCCAGGTGCTGGACCGTGTCCGCCCAGTAGAAGTGGCCCTGGAGCATGGTGAGCATCAGGAAGCCACCATCGCTGGCGCGATAGAGGCCGACCAGGGGATTCATGAAGGCCGCACCGACGGTGGGGTTGGCGCCGCCGGGGTTGTCGCTCTGGAGCATCGCCGAGGTCAGGCCCGCACCCATGGCCCAGAGGCCCGTGCTCAGCAGCGAGATGTCGACGACCGAGGGCTCACCCGTGCGTTCACGAGCGAACAGCGCCGCTGATATGCCGCCCGCGATCGTCATGCCGCCGATGGAGTCGCCGTAGCCCGGCCCCGGCTGCATGCCGGGCGCCTCGCCGAGCTGGCGCATGCCCATGCCGCTGCCCGAGCGCGCCCAGTAATCGGTCGAGTCGTAGCCACCCTTTTCGCTCTCGGGGCCCTTGGCACCATGGGCGGTTCCGCGAGCGTAGATGATCTTGGGATTGACCTTGCGGATGCTGTCGACGTCGAGCTGAAGCCGATTCAACGCTCCCGGAAGGAAGTTCGTCAGGAACACGTCGGCGTCGCGTACGAGCCTGTAGAGAATCTCGCGACCTTCTGGGTTGGATGCATCGATTCCGACGCTTCGCTTGCCACGATTCGAGTGTTCCATCAGGAAGTTGATCTGGGCCGTGTTGTCCTGGCCCCCCACCTGGAGGAGACCACGCTGGCCGTCGCCCTTCACCGGGTGCTCGATCTTGATGACGTCGGCGCCCCAGTCGGCGAGCACCGCGCCGGCCGACGGCACGAACGTGAACTGGGCGAACTCGACGATGCGAACACCCTTCATGACCTGATGCATGGCTTCCTCCGGAACACTCCCTGGGAGTCGAACGCTCCCTGGGAGTCAAGATATGCAGGCCCCAAGGATACCAACAATGCCGCCAGCGCGAGGCGTGCGGTCGGATCCCCGATTGCTTCAGAAGCCGAACTTCCTGGATCCCAGGCCCCATCAGATCGACTAGAATCGGAGACGTGAGCGCGACCATCCTGGGCATCCTTGCCTTCCTGGCGCTGGCCGGATCGATGGCGATCTGGTTCCGAAAGATGCAGACCGTCCAGATTCCCGAGAATCGCGGTGGCTTCGTCGCGACCTGGGTGATCGCGGCCCTGCTCGGCGTGACCGCCCTGGTTCAGGGCGTCGGGTGGATCGGCGGCATTCCGGCGGGAATCGCCGCAGTTGTCGGAATCTTCTTCACAGGCCTGTTCTTGATCAGTCCTCAGAAGGTCGGGTCCGATGCGATCCAGGTCGGTGCAACGCTGCCCGCCTTCAATGCGCTAGATGAAAATGGCGAGATGTTCGAGAGTACCAGCATCGCGGGCAAGCCCATTCTGCTGAAATTCTTCCGCGGACACTGGTGACCATACTGTGTCGCCGAGTTGCGGCGATGGGAAGAACTCCGACCGGACCTCGACAAGCGCGACGTCCAGATCGTGACGCTTTGTACAGACACTCCGGAAAAGATTCTCGAAGGTCACGCGATGCACGGACTCAGGAGCGTGATGCTCTCGGACCGGGATCTCGCGGTCACCGACCTCTTCGGAATCCGAAACCAGGGCGTCCATACCGGTCCGCCCGGCGTTCCCGGCCTGCCCGTGCCGACGACGATTCTCGTCGACGCCGACGGTCTGGTCCGCTGGATCGACCAGTCGAAGAACTACCAGCGAAGGTCGGACCCCGACTTCGTGCTGGCAGCGCTCGAGAAGCACCTGGGCTAGCCCTCGTCGAGGCTGCCGGGTTGAACGAAACCCACCGACAGGATGCGGGTAGCCGCTGCTAGAAGCGGACCAGGTTGTACTCCGTCGGCTTGAACTTCCGCATCGACAGACAATATTCGCTGGCGAAGCCCGGAAACAGGGCGTGGTTGCTGCCGTCCGGGTTCAGGTACCAGCTGTTGCAGCCCGAGGTCCAGGCCGTGTACTTCATGCGCTTCTGGATCTTCTCGTTGTAGCGGTCCTGGACCTCCTGGTGCACGTCCACGTGCTTGAGATCCAGGCCGATGATCTTCCGGATGGCCTGGAGTGCGTAGTCGATCTGGCGCTCCGTGTAGACCAGCACCGACGTGTGTCCGGGACCCGTGTTCGGGCCCATCATGATGAACCAGTTCGGAAAGCCGTGAACCGTGACGCCCTTGTAGGCGACGGCGCCATCCTTCCAGACCTCGTCCAGGCTGCGGCCACCGAGGCCCATGATCGAGAACGGCGCGTTGGCGAGTCCCAGGGCAAAGCCCGTGGCGAGCACGATCACGTCGGCCGGATGCAGCCGGCCATCGACGGTTTCGACGCCGTCCTCGGTGATCTGAGCGATGCCGTCGGTCACGAGCTCGACGTTGTCGCGACTGAAGGCCGGCCAGTAGTCGTCGGAGATCAGCACCCGCTTGCACCCGAACTGAAAATCCGGCGTCAGCTTCTTGCGAAGCTCCGGGTCCTTCACGCAGTTCTTAAGGTGAAGACGCGAACCCTTTTCGCCGATTTTCGACAATGGCGAGTCCAGGAACACGATCGGGCCCATGACCTCGCTCAACCAGAAGAGGAGCCAACGGTAGAGCTTGTGCAGAAGGCCGTGCCGTGAAAAGAAACGCTTTCGGCTCTCGCTGAACGCGCGATCGTACTTGGGCATGATCCAATGGGGCGTGCGCTGGAAGACGCTGAGCTTGCCGACCTCGGGAGCGATGGCCGGAACCGCCTGGATCGCGCTGGCACCCGTTCCAATCACCGCGACGTCCTTGCCACGCAGGTCGCAGTCGTGGTTCCAGCGGGCGGTGTGAAATATCTCGCCCGTGAACTTCTCCATTCCCTTGATGTCGGGATACGCTGGATCGACCAGCCCACCGACGCCGGAGACGACGAAGCGGGCCGACAGCGACTCGCCCGTACTCGTCTCCAGCTGCCAGAGCCCCGCATCCTCGTCGAAGCGGGCGTTCGTGATCGCCGTGTTGAATCGCATGTGCTTGCGCAGCCCGTACTTCTCGACGCAGTCGAGCAGGTACTGCTGAATCTCATCGAACGGCGCGAAGGCCCGGTTCCAGTTCGGGTTCGGCTCGAACGAAAACGAGTAGACGTGAGACGGGACGTCGCAGGCGCAACCGGGATAGGTGTTGTCGCGCCAGGTACCGCCCACCTCGGCTTCGCGTTCGAACATGCTGAACGAGAGGATGCCCGCCTTCTTGAGCTGGATCGCCATCCCGATGCCTGCGAAGCCGGTGCCGATGATCACGATCGGAAAGTCGGGGGTTTGCGGGCTCGGCGTCTCTTGCTGGGGGTTCACGCTGCCATCCACCTTTCTCTGGCTTGATCCGATTCTTTCTGGCGTTGGCGGGACAGCTGGAAGCGTAGCAATCTGACACGGGTCGATCGACGAGCGGATCGCCCCGGGCGACCGCGGCTGGGACATTCAGCCACGCGGCAGCCAGACTGGCTCGTCATGACCAAGAGGAACCCCGGGGCGAGATCGCAGGGAAGCTCCTCGAACGCCTCGACGGCATCGCTGACGGCGTGAGCATCACCCACAACCGCGCACCGGACCCTTCACGTTGAGCCGACGTCGTGGCGGATCTAAAGAGTTTGCGCTGATGGGCGCCGCAGAATTCAATCAGGCTCTCGAAAGATTGGCCCGCCACACAGACTGACGGGCGGCGAGCAGGCCGCATCGGACAAGATCGATGAGGACACGCACGTCTGCTGTGCGAAGCTCCATCATCGCCATCTGGAGCTAGCGGTTCTCGAAGCGATAGACGTCGACGGCAAAGAAGTTCAAGCTGCCGTCGTCGATCCGATCGATCAACGCGCCGTGGCCGGCGCCACCGCGTCGGGTGACGAAGAGCAGCCGCTCATCGGGAAGTGCCCGCAGGCGCCGCAGCAATTTTTCGACCTCGTCGCTCGACTTCGCGTAGAAGATCGCCTTGTCCTGAAATACGGCGAAGAGGTCCTGGGGGAGCCACCAGAGATCCGTGAGAACCAGTTTCTCGGGTAGATGTTCGATCGACTGCGAGAGCCGGTGGGAAAACTGCTTGCGCTCCTGGAGCAGGGCGATCGAATAGATCTGGGCACCCCCGCTGACCATAAGGATCGCGACCAGCGAGAGAGCCCCCAGACGCCGCCGGAGGCCGTGCTCGTCAAACCAGAGGACGAGGTTCTGGGCAGCGATCACGATCAACAGCGGGTAGAGAATCAGGAGCAGGCGATTGCCCCAATGGATTCCTTGCGACCCGTCTCCGGGTGCGGCGAGCACGTACAGGGCCGAGTAGGCCAGCGCGATGATCCACAGGCGGGTCGCGACGGGTGAAATCAGCGATCCGTCCGCGGTTCGAACTCGCAAGAAGGCCAGCATCAAGATCGGCGCCGCCGCAAACAGGCCGTTGCTCTGGTTCAGCCACGAGATCGGACTCTCCGCCCTCGCCATACCCGTCAGGGAGATTCCGCAGAACAGCGTCGCCACGGCAGCCGCAATTGGCAGTAGCTTCCCGAACGCGTCGCGCGTGAGCTTCGGGCCCCAGAGGAACGCCAATGCAAAGGGCGCCGACAACACCAGACTGGCCCCGATCTGGGGAACGAAGGCCAGGAAGAGTACGTAGATCACCTTCGGTCGCTGGAGGACATGGTCGAAGACGCCGGACGCCGTCTGGCTCAGCACATGGAATCCGAGCGGGTGGCCGAGCGCGAGGCCCTGGAAGATCCAGAGCGGCAGGATCGCGACGGCCATGGTTGCGAGCGCCACGAACACGACCCGAAAACGATCGCTTCGACCCGAGACCAGCAGAAGCGCGACCAGTACGCCGCACAACAGGTAGAACTCGTCCCGGAAATAGATGGAGAACGTCGCCAGGGCGCTGCCGATGATCAGGTCGCGTCGGGATTCGTTGCCGATCGCGCGCACCACGAAGCTCACGGCCCACACCGCAAGACAGACCGCGGGCATGTGCTCCCAGAAGACGACGCTGTAGAACCAGAGTGGCGTACAGAGTCCGCCGAGCAGCACTGTCACGGCCCGCGCCCGAGCGGAGCCGCCGAGGAGACCCGCCAGCCGCGCCAGCCCGGCCAGCATCCCCACCGCCGACAGCCACGGAATCACGTAGAGCCCGGCCATTCCAAACAACCAATAAAAAACCGTCGAGACCGTCGCGAAGAAGGGGGGGTAGAAGGAGTAGAGCTGACCGTCTTGGATGTAGGAGAAGGGCGCCGGAATCGGGTTGAATTCGAACTCGGGATCGAACTCCTGGCCCGGCCAGGGGAGGCTGTAGTCCCGGTAACCGCTAGCCTGGATGGCTTGCATCTGGAGGAACTTGTTGCCGTTGTCGATGATCCAGAAGCCCTGGATCTCGAGGAATCCGAGCGTCGAGAGATAGACCAGCGCCACGACCAGGACCGACCATGCAGCCGACCGGGAAGGATGGAACTTTCGAAGAAGCCCCGTCATTCGAGATATCCCAGGGCCCGCAGCTGCTTCTGCACATCGGCATCACTCGCAACTCTCCGGCTCTCGGTTCGATCACGGCTCCGATCCCGAAGTATCCGTCGTAGCGCTGCGAGCGTTTCGACGGGTGCCTCGCTCACGATGTTGTTCGCTTGTCCGGGATCTATCGTCATCTGATACAGCTGCTCTCCCTCCGGACCCTCGATGTACCAGAGGTCGTCGCGGACGACGACCGACGCCAACGGCTTCGGACGGACGTTGGTCGAACGCGTCCGCCGTCCTTCAGGCCAGCTGAAATAGTGTTCCATCGCAAGTAGCGGCCGGTCTTTCCAGCGGCCACCAAGACCCAGCAAGGGCGCTAGCGACTGCCCATCCACCGCGGCTAGCGGCGAGGCACCGGCCAAGTCCGCGAGCGTCGGCGCCACGTCGACGATGGAAACCGGATTTGGAATCGATCGACCTCTCTTACCGGGCATGCGAAACAGCAGCGGGATCTTCAATTGGTCAGCGTGTAGCCGGCCTCCGTGGTGGAGACGGGGCCCCTCCGGGTCGAAGCCCTCGCCATGGTCGGACAGGAGGACGACGACCGTATTCTCCTCCGCACCCGTTTCCCGCAGCACCTCGAAAAGAGCCGCAAAATAGCCGTCGAGGTGCTCGAGTTCTGCGCGGTACAGCTGGCGAAGCCGTTCGAAGACCTCTTTCGGGCACCGCGAGCGACCCTGCAGGCAGCTCAAATACTCCTTGCCGGTCAGATCCTCGAATGCGGCGGAGCGGGTCACCGCCCACGGCGACACATTGTAGAAGTCATGAACGTCATAGGTATGGAGAAACAGAAAGAAGGGCGGATCTTCGGGCGAGCGGAATCGCAGATAGGCAATTCCCCGGTCGAAAAGATGCATCCCGGGGACAGCCCAGGCGCCATCGCGAGGCACCTCCAGCTCTGACAGTCGGTCGTTCATTGCGAAGGTGTTGTAACGGTCGAAGCCCTGCGCGTGTCCATAGTCGGCGCCCATATAGCCACCGCCGGTGAACGCCACCGTCTCGTATCCAACAGATCGGAGCGCCTGAGGGAGCCGGGCGGCGTCATCCGACAGCGCCACGCGATGATCGGTGGCGCCGTGGCGATCGGGATACAGCCCTGTCAGGAGCGAGCCATGGGCGGGCAACGTCCAGGAGGCGGAGGAAAGGGCCGCTTCGAACCGGAAGCTCTGGGCGGCGAACGCATCGAGCGTGGGAAGCTCGGCAGCCGTCGACGAATAGGTGCGCAGAGCAGAGTGATTCAGCGTGTCGACAGAGACCACCAGGAAGTTGGGGCGTTCGGTCGGCTCGCCCGGCGCCCTGGGTCCACAGCCGCTGACGATCGTTCCAACCAGCACGAGCCCAGTCCATTGGAAAGATCGCCTCAGCGGTTCGAATCCCGATCGACCGGCGCCACGACCGATTCTCCGTTTCCCGGAGGCGCGTCCACGTGACTCGGATAAGGCTCGAGATCCGAGCAGCTCTCGAAGTAGTAGCAACGCGGACAACGCAGTTTGCAGGAATGGCTGATGAGATCCGCCGAGCAATTCGGGCACGACTTCTTCACGTCTCTCCCTCGCCACAAAGACTAGCGGATCGCATGGATCGGACGTGTCCCGCCTACTGTTGGAACTGCAACGGCGCGACACTCTCGGAGACACGCCGATCCTCACCGCAGCACCGATACCGATGCTGGCCCTACGCGTCATGAGCGCCATGTCCTGGTGACTTCGTCGACTGCCGGAGCCGCGGGTCCCCGCCGCCGCTCTCGAAACCAACGGACCCGCCGTAGCTAGCGAAGTCAACCCGAGCCCCCAGCAGATCGAGCGGTTGCTGAAGGAAGCCAGCAACCAGCCTCTGCTGGTGCTGAACCTGAACCTCCACAAGGCACTGGGCATCCACCCCGACACGGGCGAGTCCGCCTCGGGCCGCGAGATCGCCGACAACTACTTCCGGCGCGGCCTCCGCACCTTCAGCCGACTGGGAGCACGCGCCCTCTGGGCCGGCGGCTGCCGCGGCAGCGTGATGGACGCGCTCGACGTGGGCGCCTTCGACCAGCTTGGACTGATCCAGTATCCCTCCCGCGAGCACTTCGCAAAGCTTCTGCAGATCGGCAGCCCCGACGGCTGGGAGCGGTTTCGCCTGGCGGGTCTCGATCGCTCCTGGGTCGTCCACTGCAGGCTGACGGCATCGAGCTGAAGCGGCTGATTTTCTGGGGGAGGTCCGTGCGGAGATCTTCCGGCGCCGCCCACAAACACCAAGCCTACCTGGCGGTGTTGCCGAAATCGATCGGCATGGCCGCTCCGTCGATGGACCGTGCGCCGTTGGAGCTGAGACTGGAGCGCCCGATTCCCGTTCAGAAATGCCCGACGTTTCCCGGAACCTTCTCCGCCTGGCGCATTTTTGTTTGCGTAATGGTCAAGTTGAGCTTGTGAAGTTGGGCCGCCACGCTCCCAGATTATCCCCAGCGGCTCCAGCCCTCTCGCGAAATCGGATCAGGACGAGGGTGTGGTCGGTTCAACTTCGGGAATCCGGGGTTCCGGTTCGAGTTCGTACGTGAGTTCGTTCGGATATCCAAAGAGCCAAAACACGGGGACGGCTATCAGGATCGTTCCGATTAGGGGGCCGACGCGAAGTTCGTCCTTCCGAAGGATGAATTGTGTGTCTTTCCATCCATCCATTCTGAGGACGAGCCGTCTCCTCGTCCAGAAGGCGGAAGAATCGCTGAACTTGACCGGTGTTTCACCAAGCAGCCGCTGGTCAACATAAGCTCTTGCACCCGGTGGGATGGACTTGATCGTTGTCGAAGTAGCGCACGCCGAAAGGCCGGCGCAGATCAATACGAACGCAATAAGGCGTTTCATCCTGAAATCCTCCGCAAGATACCGAATCAAGTGTTAACACACGAGGAAAAGGGCCTAACGGCTCACGGCTACGGTGCCTGGCCGCAAAGGTTGAATGCACACGAGTACACCATTTCCTATTTCTGAGTGGCGAATTTAATGTAGGGATCGAATCTTGTATTCAGCAGAGGAAGTTGGCCCGTGAGCCAACTATAACAGCCACCCGGGGAATGGCATATTCTCAGCACTACCCCTGAAGGCGCCAAAACAACTGTATTTCGACTCCTCAAGAAGAGCGAACCGATGATAGTTGCAGTCGATTAGCCGAGATTGAACAGCCGAACACATCGTTACATCGGACCAGCAATAGCAGCTTGTTATGCGGCCCCGCGGACCAGCGGAACTGCGCCCATGATGTGATCCAGGGGCTTCGGCCACAGGAGTACGCTGTTGGTTGGGCTTGCCCGCGTGGCATAGCGGGCAGTGATCGCGGAACTCCGCGCACATGGTTCCGAAGAAATCAGGCAGGTCACTACAGTTGATCTAGATACTTCTTCCGCTTCTCATCATACTCTTCGGGCGTTATGGCACCACGGTCTAACAATTGCTTGAGTTCCTGCATTTTTTGCGCAGCCGTAGAGTTTGGTTCCTTGATCTTTGGTGATTGACTGCCATCGGG
>SMVA01116077.1_pt1 | contig 11387 bp, 9 predicted proteins | sample 2456451 | NCBI WGS metagenome assembly SMVA01 (sample SAMN11095933, study PRJNA526329) | marine sediment metagenome | biome: Marine sediment; feature: Surficial sediment; material: Deep marine sediment; isolation source: Hadal surficial sediment | place: Pacific Ocean | collected 2014-05 | depth 0-1...
ACGAAAATGCCTGGGCGGGCGGCGGCGCCGGCGGACCACCCGCGATCGGCTACAACCGGCGGCTCGACAAATGGATCATGCTCGTCGGCGACAGCACACCGAGCACCTCCGTCAACGAGAGTCAGCGGGGCGGTAAATATCTCTTCCCGGAAAAAATTGATGGAACGCTGACTCACAGAGGCCTCCGCGGTTGCCGAATCTACGATGTATCGGACCCGGTCGACATCAAGTTGCTCGCCGAGTGGAGCGTCGATCAGGGCGACCCGGCACGGGATCTTCAGACTGGCGAGGGCGTCTTCCGAATCTATTATGACGGCGGTAAGTATGCCTACCTCGACGCAGGCCCGGACGATTCGTTCGCGAATATGGAGAGCCCGATCCATCACCACACGCGGTGCCTGCAAATAATCGATGTCGAAGACCCGGCCGAACCGAAGTTCGTCTCCAACTGGTGGGTACCGGGGCAACGGACGAACGAACGAGCCGACTATGAGCAATGGCGGGAATACGGTGACCGAAGTTCCTGGACCGCCTCCAATGGTTTTTTCTATGTACCCCAACGCGTGGAGGACGGCGGCAAGTACTGCTACAGCACGTGGGGATCGTTCGGCTTTCTGATCCACGATGTCTCGGACCCCGCCAATCCGCAACTCGTCAGCCAGTTTTTCAGGGACCAGGGACATGGCTCGATCGACTTCTTCGATTGCAACCTGGGCTGGTTGGATCAGGGGATCGTGATCGCGCACGGCGAGACGCTCGAACTCGATTGCGCCGAGTCCCTGCACCTGCCCTGGGTCTTGGACGTCAGCGATCCCGCTAATCCCGTGCCGTTATCGCAGCTACCCGAGCCCGTTCCACCGCCCAACGCCCCGTTCGACGATTTCTGTAATAAGCGCGGCCGCTACGGAGTCCGGCATTCCTCTCCGCTGATCACGCCCGGGACAGTCGATCGGCCTTTCTTCCCGATCACCTACTTTACCGGCGGGCTGCAATGCTATGACCTCGCCGACCCGAGCAATCCGCGGGTCAACGCCTACTTTATTCCACCCCAGGCTGGGGAGTTGGACGACTACGCGAGCTACCATCGACCCGTGCAGAACGTCTACGTCGAGTGGGACCGGCGACTGATCTGGGTCGGCACGGATACAGGACTCTACGTATTGTCGTCGCCACACCTCGGCGACCCGGTGCTCGAACCGTTGCGAGTGACCGAGTGGACGGTAGCTGGAGTTTTCGAGGGTTATAGCTAGATAGCTAGCGTAGGCGGCCGTGCGGCGTCGCCATTCAGGTAACGAGACATCGACGACAACCAGGGGGTAACGAATGAACTTCTACAGCTCGGCTCGTCGCTTATGGGGACGGCTCACGATCGGCCTGCTGGTCGCCGCCGGCACAGGCGTCACGATGACGGAGTTGGCGGCTCAGGTGGCCGTCGGAGAGAGTGAGTCGTATACCTTCATGGCCCTCGGCGATACGGCCTACAACGTGCCGGATGACTACCCGGCCTGGGACGCGTTGATCGAGTCGATCAATGCATCATCGGCGCTGTTCTCGGTTCATATCGGAGACACCAAGGGACGCGGTAGCTGCGACGAAGAGCGCCAGCAAATTATCCTGAGCTATTTCCAGAAATTCGAGCGCCCGTTGATATACACGCCCGGCGATAACGAATGGACCGATTGCCGGCGGGCCAGTGACGGAACCGAGAACCGATTGGAGGTGCTGGCATCGATACGCAGAATCTTTTTCTCCAAGGCCGAGAGTCTCGGGAAATCGCCGATGCCGCTGACTCGCCAGAGCGACGTCTCGCGCCACGAGACGCTAGTGGAGAACTCCCGCTGGACTGCGGGGAAGGTCCTGTTCTCGACCATTCACGTGACCGGCGGATCGAATAACCGGCGTCCCGATGATCCCCCAAGCATGGCGGACTATACGTCGCGTACCGAGGGGGCCGTGGATTGGATCGACGAGGCATTCGCGATCGCGACTCGCGACGACTATGTCGGCGTCGTCATCGGGCTTCACGCCGAAATATTCAGTCTCGCGTCGATCGCCGGGGCCTTCGGCGGAGGCGGCGCCGCGGGCGGGATGGCGCCTCAAGGCGGGATGGGCGCTCAAGGCGGCCGCGGCGGAGCGCCGGCACTGTCGATGGAAGAACGAATGACGCTCGCGTTCGGCCCCATTATCGACGCGCTCAAGCGGGGCGCGGAAGGGTTCTCCGGGCAGGTCCTGTTGATCCACGGCGACACCCATGAACTGACGATCGATCGGCCGTTCAAGTTGGGTCTACGCCGGGTCCCGCCAGGCGCGTTCAATTTCGAGAACTTTACCCGTCTGGAAGTCTACGGCCCACCGGAGTTGCGCGCGGTCGAAGTCACGGTTCAGCCGGACACGCCGTGGGTCTTCAGCTTCTCACCGTTCTATCCGCGCGAGAATTGAGTCAGGTTACTCGTTGCTGAGCACGACGTTCGAGATGACGCAATCGTAAGGCTCGATCACCTCGCCCGGCGCCCATACGCGATAGGTGTCCAGCACCACGGGCTCCGTAAATGTGGCCGGATCCGTGATCGTCGCGCTGTAATCGAAGCGGGTCTCGTCCTCACTCAACGTGAAGCGTTCTACGATCTCCACTGCCTCGCTCTGGGGCACGCCGCGGCGATCGAACCACGGCCAATCGATATGTGTCGTCGTGACGACCAACGTGGACTGTTGCCAATGACCGATGGAATAACCTAGAGGGCTATACGGTTGACCGTCCGCGCTGGCATCGGCATCCATGTGGATGACGCGCTCGTTATCGAACTCTTCGATACGCAGAAGGATGTCGGTCCCCTGCCGCACGAACTCCGACGGATAGGGTCCCGACATCGTCGTGGGCATGCCCGGCGGCGTGCATCGTGCCAGCGGGTTATCGGTAATCGGCTGCCAACTCTCCTGGGCCGTCCGGGCGGCTGCCGTCAGCGGGTAACTATCGTTCCACAGCGCGCCGATATCGCTGTCGCCCTCGAAGGCCAGATTCCAGACGCGGAAGATGCCCCGCGCGGTGTCGCCGGCCGCGGCGGCCTTGTCTGGATCGATGGCAACGAAGGCGGTACCGAGAAGATCATCGGACCAGCGTCTAGGGAGGTTCGGGTTGAGCAACAGCAACTCTACACCGCTCGGCAGCAGCATATTCGTCACTTCCATCGTGTGTCGGCCTTCCCGCGATGGGTTGCCTGCGATCTTCACATGGGCACCCACCTGCATCATGTCGGCGGTCAACCCGCGCCGGCTTAGCCGGTTGACGGAAGCACCCTCGATTTCCCAAATCGCTTCATGGCCGTCTTCATCCGTCGTCCGGATCGTGTAGCTCACGTGCGGATTTCTCCACAGGACCGCGACGATCTCACCCTCGATCTCGAGAAAAACGTCTTCGTCGTAGAACCCCGCGGCTGAATGGTGTGCGAGCGTGGGGGGCGGGGCGAATAAGATCGCAAAAAATAATGATACGGCTAGACGGAGCATGACAAGTGCCTCCTCGAACGGGTGACGTTTAGTATAGACGCCCGTGAGATCGGGGCGCTCTAATGACTCAATTCGTCTCTGGCTCTGCTTCGCGCCCGGCGGGCCCGCCGGCTCGTCCAGTCAGCAGGTTGGGTGTCGTGAACTCCGTTCCATCCGGCATGATCGCCCTCTGAAAGTAGGTCGAACGCGGCCGGTAACCTTTCCAACCGAAGACGGTGATTATCTGGCCCGCTTCGAACTCGTCTCCAACCCATCCCGAGCGGACGAACTGATTCTTCGCGGCGAGTTCGACCATCCACGCCTCGATTTCACCGTCTTCGTTCGTGACATCCATGAGGATCTGCACGTGAGGATTCTGGAACCGATACTCGGTGATTAAGCCGTTGATCGAGATAATCGTGTCTCTGTCGAAGTTCACGGCCGTCGAATGATGGCCCATCGCCATCAGCGGCAGAGTGGCACAACATAAGGCACAGGCTATTCGGAACAACATCGTGTCTCCTTGCATGCCACGACTTCTTTATCTTGACCCGCGAGCGGCGCGGCTGACTCTTATCGCTGCGTCAGGATGGGGCCTGGCCGTAGCTCGGTCCCGTCGGGCATGATCGCCCTACGCAGTAAGCCCGACCGTGGCCGGTAGCCCTCCGAGGCAAACACGGTGATCCGCGTGCCGACGACAAATTCATCGCCCTTCCACCCGGAGCGAAGCAGCTGATTTTTCGCCGACATCTCGATCATCCAGCGCTCAACTTCACCGTCGTCGTTCGTGACGTCCAGGAGAATCTGTACATGCGGATTCTGGAATCGATATTCTGTGATGACACCCTCGACGGAGATCTCCGAATTTCGGTTGAAGTTCACCGCCGTCGAATGGTGGGCCAGCACCGGCGACGCCAGCAGCGCCCCTATCGCAGCAAATTTAACGGCATGACTCGTGTTCAAGGGTTTCTCCCATCCGATTCGCGTGTCAGTTGACCTCGTAGCCCGCATCTTCGAGGACGCAGTCCCAGGGCAACATCGTGATGTCCGGCCGACGCTGGTATGTTCGGCTAGATGTCCACGGCGCCGTGAATGTCGCCGGATCCTCATACATCAGCTCGCGCCGAAAGGTTTGCCCGTCATCGCTCAAGGTCAATCGCTCGACGGCATGAAGCGTCTCCGTCTGCGGTATTCCGCTGACCGTCGAGATCACACTCGGCGAAAAACCGACGGTATCGATGACCAGCGTCGAACCTTCATACCACCCGATGGAATTACCGAATACATTCGGCTCCGCATCGGCAGGATGATCGCGTCCGTCGATGTAGATGATTCGCTCCACATCCATGTACTCGTGACGCAATATCACACGGTCCGCGTGCTGCTCGAGTTCGGTCGGCGTCGGATTCCCCCACGCCCGGCTGATACTCGACGCACTGCACACGTAAGCCGGATCGTCCACCAACAGGTCATAATCGTCCATCACCCGCTGCGCCTCGCGAGTCACCTGCGCTCTGGTGCGCCCGCCCGGGGCGCCCATTCCGCCCGTGGCGCCCATTCCACCCGGGGGACCCATTCCACCCGGGGCACCCATTCCGCCTTGAGGGGCACCACCGCCACCTGCAAGCCAAACGCCGTTGAAATCCGGGATGTCATCGGCGCCGCCAGGTTGTTGTGCCAACAGAAGCGGCGCTGCGAACGCGATTACTATGCCTAGAATTGTTTTCATGCCCCCTCCGGCTACATCAGGCAGGAACTAGCGCGAATCTATACCACCTCATGTAACGGCACAAGTTCGCTTGAGAAATGTTCACTTCCAACGCTGCTCGCGACTTCAATCGGTTGCCCCGACGCTGCGCGACGACAAACTCTCGTAGGCCTCGCCAATATGCACCGCGAGCTGGGTATCGTAACGAGCCCAGTCCTGGTAAGCGTCCAGGCGAATAGTCCGCTGTAGCTCGGCGACGCTCGCGCCAGCCTCGATGCCTCTCGTCACCGCCACCTGCAGGTCCTCGAAGTAACGCCGATAGGCGCTGATATCTTCCTTGGTCCCGATCGCGCCGTGCCCTGGTATCGCGATGTCGAAGTCCAACGCTTCCATGGCACCTACAGACGCGATCCACTGATCCAGCGAGGCTCCGTCTAACGGGCCGGGCAGGCGTAGGACGTTGATGAAGTCGACGGCGAAGGCCGCGCGCTCGGCGGGGAACAACAGCACCGTCATGTCGTCCGAATGACTCGGCCCGGCATGTATCAGCTCGACGGTCTCGCCACCGAGGGTCAACGTCATGCGATCCGAATAGGTGCGATCGGGAACGCGGACGGCGCCCATGATCTCCGCTCCGGTCGCACTGCCGTCACCGTCCAGATCGAATTCGTCGAAGTACGCGGCCAGAGCCGCTGCCGCTTCGTCTCTCTCGATGCGGCCATTGCCATTCGCGTCATCGGCCACCTCGCTTTCCGGGAGGCCGGCCATTCCCTGCCGAATGCCGTCGAGCATGTTCTCGTGCCCGATAAACTCCGCGGTATCGGCGAACACCGCACCACCGGACGCGTGATCGAAATGATGATGGCTATAGAGCACGTAGCGAACCGGCACATCGAAGCGTTGCTCGAACTCCGCCTTCAACCAGGTCGCGAAGGCCGTGTTGATCGGATCGGCAAGAATGATGCCCTCCGAGGTCACGAGGAAGACCGTATAGTGATTATTGCTGCGCGCGCGGTAGAGATCGCCGGTGATATTCGTGATCTCCCGATTGTCGGGACTGGCTTGGACCTGTTGTGGTTGCGACGGTTGCTCAGATTCCAGCGCTAGCGCATCCGGTTCTTGTGCGCAGCCGACCGAACACAAGACGACGGTCGAGAGAAAGCATCCCCATCCTCTAAGCTTGATTATCATCATTCGCTCACCCCGTAGACCCTCTTATCGTTTGAGATTTATCTTACCCGGTTCTGGTATTCTCGTCTTCACTGGTCAGATTCCGATGTGACGTCGCGCATCGCTCCAACGAATCGACGATTACAACAACACCGCAGGCCGAGGAGACAGCATGACAATTCCAAGAGGCGCCGGAACTTTGAGTTTGGTCAGCCTCGCCGGGGCAGCGCTGCTCTATCTCATGAGTGGGCATGTGGTCTCGGCCCAGGAGGCCGATCGAACAGCCGCGGCGGAAAGAGGCAGACTGCTCGCGCGCCAGGCTTTGGAGGCCGCCGACCGTGACGGCGATGGCAGAGTCTCGCCCGATGAGGTCACCGGACCGGCGCGGCTCTTTCCACGGGCAGATTTGGACGACGACGGTTATCTGACGTTACCTGAGTTCGAAGCCGGGATGGTCCCGCCCGAGAACGCCGTCGTTAACTCACTGGGTCCGCCGTTGGACGACGAGACCTTGCTGGGGCGGCTCAGGGAAGGCGGCCTGGTCATCATATTCCGTCACGGCCGGACCAACCGCGAGCAAACGGACCAGCTGCAACTCGGCACCGCGACCTCGCTCTCGGCTGCCGAGCGGCAGGCCATGTTCCTCGACTGTTCACGGCAGCGAACGCTCAGTGACGTCGGACGTGAGGAACTCAGAGGCGTAGCCGTTTCCATTCGGGCCATCGGCTTCGCGGTCGATGATCTGCAGGCAAGCCCGATGTGCCGCACCCGGGAGACGGCCTGGCTGATGTTCGGCCGGGTCACGCCCAATGACGCCCTGGTATTACGCCAGTCTCTGGCGGCGCGCCGTCAGCTCGCCGGCACGATTCCGCCGCAAGGCACGAACCGCGTACTGGTGTCGCACAGCGGCATCGTCGCGAGCCTCGTCTGGTATCCCAATAACCCGGCGGACCCGGCAGATATCGGGCTACCCGAGGGCAGCGCGTTCGTCGTCGAACCCCTCGGCAACGGCGAATACCGTTTTCTGGCCAGGCTGACGCCGGCCGACTGGGCGCGGCTGGCGAGTCTGTCTCGGTAAAGATGATCTGATCTTCGGCGCCGACGGCGCCTCAGATCATCTGCCGAGTTCGGTCACGAGCTCTGATGCTCGATTGACTAGCAGCAGGCTCTTCAGCATCTGCCCTAAATACGATCTCGCCACCGATCATCGTCAAGACCGGCCGGATGAGCTTGATGTCCTCGGCCGGTATGGTCAGGTAATCCCGGTCCAGCACGACCAGGTCCGCATACTTGCCGGGCTCCAGCGAGCCGAGGACCGATTCCTTGTGGAGTAGATAGGCGTTGGAACGGGTGTGCGCGACCAGCGCGGCCTGACGAGACACGGTGTCGGGCATCACGGTCCGGCCCGTCAAACTCTTGCCCGTCACGGCCCACGACAGCGTAATGAATGGATTGGATACCGTGATCGGTGGCCCGCCGAAATCCGTGCCGAGCCCCCAGACGACGCCGGCATCCTCGAGTGCTTTCGCGGGCGGTCCGGCCGTCAACGCCGCTTCGCGCTCAGACGCGCCTTCCGCGAGTGCCCCGTGGCTGTGAATGGCGACACCGACGCCCAGCGCGTTGAGCCGGGCAATGTCGTCGTCTGAAAGATTGGTCGCGTGATGTAAGGTCCAGCGGAGATCCTTGATCGGATGGGTGCGATTGACCTGTTCGTAGATATCGATGACGAAACGAATCTTCGCCTCTAAATGAGAATGCTCGTGAAACTGCCAGCCGGCCTGTGCGGCAGCCAACGAGATGGCGAGAAAATCGGCCGTTATCTGTGGCGTGCGCTGCCAGGGCCGCGCGTTAGTGTCACGCAGGACCCGCAACGTATCCTCTCCAAAGCCGAACTGTGCGAACTCGTCGTTGCCTTGAAACGGCTTAGTGTTCAGCAGCTCCTCAACAATCTGCTCCACGCCCCTGGACTCATCGCCTCCTCCTTGGCCATTCAGCGTATGGAAGACACGCAGGGGTAGTTGGCCGTTCGCGTAAGCACGCTCCACGGGTTCGTAGAACGTGTGCTGGCCCGCGTACCTCGCGCGTGGGTCGAAAATAGTCGTCAGCCCAACGCTGACGAAATCCGCCACGAGTCTCGCGAGTCCCGCCTGCCACGATCCGGGTTCGCCCGCGGCTTGTACGACGCGGTTGACCGCCGCAGCTCCGTCGACCCGCCCCCGCGGATCATCGAACTCGGCGGCTGCCAGCGCACGGCTATTGGCCGTACCAACGCGGTCCATGCCGGCCGCGACCAGAACCGGATTATCGGGTGCCGCCCGATCGAGTTCCTCGCGCGTGAACGGGCCCGGCCGGTCTTGAAACTGCCCGGGCGTCCAGCCACGTAACGCGAAGATCCATTCTCCGGGTGCCGCCTCTGCCGCCCTGGCCGCGATGCGGGCGAGTGCCTCCTGTCGTGTAAGCGCCCCTTCGAGCTGGACGGTACGAGCCCAGTCGCGGGCGGCCGACGTCATGTGCGAATGATTGTCGATGAGCCCGGGGATGACCGTTCTACCCTCAAGCTCGATGATCGTCGTTGCCGGCCCGGCGAGTCCGAGGATGTCCTCATTGCTGCCAACCGCAAGGATCTTGTCGCCGGCTACCGCGACGGCTTCTGCGATAGAAAAATCAGCATCGACAGTCAGGACCTTGCCGTGGAGAAGTATCTGCTCCGGCTCTGGTTCCTGAGCCGCCGAGTCCGCCAGACTCAGCACGCCCGTCACGGAGAACACGACGAATAGTCTTAGGGACCGACGTAAAAGGCTTTGCACTCTCTGTGCTCCTCGGCGATAGTATCCGACCAGAATAGTACGGGTTTTCGAGCACACAACAACGCGAAGGCATGCTTTTTCAGCTTGATCGCAAGCGTATAGCCGTCCTCAAACGCTCCACAGGAGATTAGCCCATGTCGCGCAACTCGCATCAGACTCCGGCAGCTGTCGTCCTGTCGTGCATCGCGATGGTCGGGTGCGACCGCATGCCCTCCGCCGCGGCGGATACGGTGCCGCCGCGCATCAGCGACGTGTCGATTGAAAAAAACCCCAACCCGACGGTGCCCCTGGCGGCGATCCTCACGCTCACGACCGACGAGCCCGCCCGGATTACGCTATTGATCGACGACGGCCAGCGGAGCTGGAGCGTGACGCCGAGCGATGAACTGGTCACCGAACACTCGGTCATGGTGCTCGGGATGCGTCCTGGCCGTAGTCACTCCATCGTCGCCGCCGCTGCGGACACCGACGGCAATACGAGTGAATCCGAATCGCTCGTCTTCGAGACCGAACCTCTACCCGAGGAGATTCTCCAACCGACGGTGGCCGTCCTAAAACCCGACCAGACAGAACCCGGCGTCACGCTGTTCAACTTCAATCAGCGCTGGGGTCCCGATGGCGGGCAGCTGCAGAATTTCGGCGCCCTGATCATCGTGGATGAACGCGGTGAAATCGTCTGGTTCTACCGTGCCGATCATCGTATCAACGAGTTCATCCGGCTTCGCAACGGCAATATTTTCTATGGCAGTGGCCAGAGCGGCCGATTACGCGAAATCGACATGTTGGGTAACGTCGTGCAGCAATGGCAAGCGACGAGATTGCTAGACGAGATCCCCGAAGGCGTCACGCCGGTGGATACGGACTCGTTTCACCACGAGGAACTGGAATTACCCAATGGAAATTTCCTGGCGCTGAGTTCCGAAGCGCGGCTAGTCGAGGACTTCAGGACCAGCGAGACCGATCCCGACGCCCCTCGCGCCCCGTCGACCGTGATCGGAGACGTCGTCGTCGAGTTTTCCCGCGACGGCACCATACAGGGACGATGGCATCTCCTGGATCTGATCGACGTCAACCGCATCGGCTACGAGTCTCTCGACGGTGGCTTCTGGGAAAGGCCCTATGGCGATATTGCCGAGGCACCGATTCGCGACTGGGCGCACGCCAACGGGATTGAATACGATCCGAGAGATGACTCGATCATCATCTCGTCGCCCGTACAGGATGTCCTCATCAAGGTGGATCGCAAAAGTGGTGAACTCGTGTGGCTGCTGGGCACGCCGACTCATTGGGTAGAACCTTGGAGTTCGCGACTCCTTAAGCCCGTCGGCGAGTTGGAGTGGCCCTACTTTCAGCATGGAGCGTCGTTTACGGGCGACGGAACGCTCGTAATGCTCGATAACGGGAATTATCGGGCTAGCGCCTTCGAGCCGAAGATGCCGGTCGAGGACAGCTACAGCCGAGCGGTCGAATACGCCATCGACGAAGAGACGATGGAAGTCTCCGAAGTCTGGCACTACGGCGGACCCGGCGATGAGCCGTTTTACTCTGGATTCCTCGGCGATGTCGACTGGCTCCCGATCACCGGCAACCTGCTCGTCACCGACGGTACGCGAGTGACCGACGCGGATGGCCGGCCAGTGCGACCCGAACCGCCTCCCGGCGGACCCCCCGGTGGCATGCGTGGGGGGCCTCCCGGTGGGCCCGCCGGCATAAAACGCTGGGCCCGCATCGTCGAAGTGACACATACCCAGCCGGCCGAGAAAGTATTCGAATTAGTGTTCGCCGATGAGCCGCCCGCCGGCGTGGCCATCTACCGGGCAAAACACCTGGCTTCGCTCTACCCGTAAGCAGCTTTCGTGGCGGAACCGCGCAGCCACCAACATAGGAGTTGAACGAGCCATGTCTTCGGCAGAAACCACATCGCCCAAGGGCAGCACGCCCAGAGAATTATTGATGTTGACTCCCGGCATTCCGGCCTCGGACGGCGCCGGCGTGCGCCTCACCCGCATCATCGGCTCGCCCGAACTGAATATGATCGATCCATTGTTACTTTTGGATTGTTTCGAATCGGATGATCCAGACGACTACATCGCCGGCTTCCCGGATCACCCTCATCGCGGCTTCGAGACGGTGACCTACATCCTAGCCGGTCGAATGCGGCACAAAGACAATGCCGGACACGAGGGCGTCATAGGGCCTGGCGGTGTGCAATGGATGAC
>SMVA01104876.1_pt1 | contig 11386 bp, 10 predicted proteins | sample 2456451 | NCBI WGS metagenome assembly SMVA01 (sample SAMN11095933, study PRJNA526329) | marine sediment metagenome | biome: Marine sediment; feature: Surficial sediment; material: Deep marine sediment; isolation source: Hadal surficial sediment | place: Pacific Ocean | collected 2014-05 | depth...
TGCCCTGATACAGATGTCACAGATATCATATGAGACCGCCAATTACCTGTCGGCAAGGGCTTATTTGCAACGTTACCTTGAGATCGGTTCTCATACAGCAAAAAGCCTCTGGCTGGGAATTAGAATAGAAAGAGAACTCGGCGATAAAAACACATTGTCTAGTTACAAATTGTTACTGAGGAATAAATTTCCAGACAGCAAAGAAGTCAGCTTGTTAAAAAATTGATTTTACAAGATAGATATTACAGAAGATATAATAATGGCAAAAGATCAATTAAATAACAGTAACGAACTTGGGGAATTACTCAACAAGGCCAGAGAAAAGTTATCACTATCTCAAAAAGACATTGCCTCCAGACTTAACTTAAAAGAAGAAATTATTTCAGCACTGGATACTAACGATTTCGATAAGTTACCTGCGCCAACCTATATCAGAGGATATATTAGAAGCTATGCACGCACTGTAAATCTAAATGCAGATAGCCTCATAAACATATACGAAGGTATTGCCGAAGCACCTCCAGAGATTCTGCCGGATGTAAAACCTGTGGTCCAGGCAAGTAGTAGAGATACACCTGTTAAGGTGGTGACTTATCTGCTCACATTTACAGTAGCAATTTTGCTCATTGCCTGGTGGCAAGGCCAACATATTGTCAGTACGGATTTCTTCTCAAGCAAGGTTAAAACAAGTGAAGGAGGTGAATATCCGGGGGGCTTTACCTATAACTATGAAATTGTCAATCATCCAGAAACTCCCTATGTATCCGCAGTAGATGAGTTGGACGGCCGTGAGCCAAACAATATGGAAATTATTGATTTAGCCAAATCCAGTGAGTTAAAACTGGATAACATTTTATCAATAGAAGATTCATTGAACCCGCCTACACAAACAAATTTAGACTCCTCAGCAAATTCAGATACATTAAATATGGAGTTAACTGCTGAGTCCTGGATTGAGGTGTCTGATGTTTCAGGTAAAAAGCTCTACATGGATCTTGCCAAACCCGGTAAGAAAATCAGCATAATTGGCACAGCCCCATTTTCGGTCAAGCTTGGTAATGCCAGAGCCGTTACCGTCAATTTCAATGGCAAAGCTTTCGATACCAGCAAACACAGCATAGCAGGTGTTGCTCGTTTTTCGCTTGAGTAATTGTTCAGGCGAATTTTTCTTCGATAACTTCAACCCCAGCAATACCATCCACAGGAATTTGATTAGTATTCCATGGATCCATAGATGATGCCCATACTCAATAGATTGTTGCTCCTATATAATGATAAACATGACTCTTAATAACCTCCATCCATCAGGTGAAACCCTTGTCTGAGAAATTACAGGCCATACGCGGCATGACAGATATCCTGCCGCAAGAGACTGGTCGCTGGCAATTTGTAGAAAGAAAAATCGCTGAAATTTTGAATAATTATGGCTATCAGGAAATCCGCATGCCCATTCTTGAAAAGACCGAGCTATTCGCTCGATCCATTGGCGAGCACACCGATATTGTCGCCAAAGAGATGTACAGCTTTGAAGATCGTAATGGTGATAGTCTGACCTTACGGCCAGAAGGCACAGCAAGTTGTGTCAGGGCTGGACTTGAACATGGCCTGTTCCACAATCAGACACAAAAACTCTGGTATATGGGCCCCATGTTCAGACGTGAAAGACCACAAAAAGGCAGACAAAGACAATTTCATCAAATTGGTGTTGAGGCCTTTGGTTTTGCTGGGCCAGATATTGATGCTGAACTGATCATGTTAAGTGCACGCTTGTGGCGTGAACTTGGATTAAAAGATATGTGCCTGCAATTGAATTCTCTGGGGACTGCTCAGGCAAGGGCCGGGTATCGTGAGATACTGATTGATTATTTTTTGCAACACGAAAAACAGTTAGACGAAGACAGTCAACGCAGGCTCCACACAAATCCATTACGTATTCTTGACAGTAAAAATCCAGACATGCAGGAATTAATTAACGCAGCACCAGTAATGAAAGATCATCTGGATGAGGAGTCCAGACTCCACTTTGAACAATTACTACACATACTGAATGAGGTCGGGATTGAATATGAAATCAACCCCCGTCTGGTACGTGGTCTGGACTATTATGGGCAAACTGTATTTGAATGGCTCACCGATCAGCTCGGTGCACAAGGTACTGTTTGTGCCGGTGGCCGCTACAACGGATTGACCGAAAATTTCGGTGGCAAGCCAGTTCCGGCTTTCGGCTTTGCACTGGGAATGGAACGTCTGATGGCGCTCATTAAAATTAATGGCTGTGACATTGAGCTACAGCCGTTGCATGCTTATTTAATTCTGTCTGCTGAAGATGGCGTCACAGCGGCCGGAATGAAGCTGGCGGAGAACTTGCGTAGTCAACTGCCACAACTCAGACTTATGACCCATTGCGGCGGTGGGAGTTTTAAGAACCAGTTCAAACGTGCCGATAAATCAGGTGCATTATTCGGCCTGATTCTGGGTAGTGATGAAGTAAAAAATCAGACCGTAGGCTTCAAGTCTTTGCGGGACAAATCTGAGCAGGAAACCGTTTCCTGGAGCGATATTGGCGATATATTGTCGAAAAACATCCAATAGCTATTTGAAGAGACCATTGCACGATGCGTAAAGCATCACTATTATCCGGCAGCTAAGTTTATTATCTCCCGTATTCTAGTAAATACTGGGGAACAGATTTTTTGGAGGAGAGAATTTTGGAAGGTTACAAAACAGACGAAGAACAGGTTGAACAGCTGAAAAAATGGTGGAATGAGAATGGTAAATCGATCGTTGGTGGTATCACCTTAGGCCTGGTTGCCATATTCGGATGGCGCGGCTGGCAAGATCACCTTGTGGTACAAGGGGAAAATGCCTCCGATCTTTATGAGCAGATGGCCGCGGATATTCGCGAGGGGAAAGGCACAGACACCGAGATAGCGGCAATCGCAGACCAGTTAAACCAGGACTACAAATCAACGCCATATTCGACTTTCTCATCACTACTACAGGCACGTAAAGCTGTGGAGAAAGATGATATCAGTGCTGCAAAAAACCATCTTCAATGGGTGCTTGATAACACAGACAATGATGAATTCAGGCATCTTGCCAGGTTACGATTTTCTCGCTTATTACTGGTAGAAGGTGATAAAGATGCTGCGTTATCTTTGATTGAAAAAGTCGATACCGGAAAATTTGTATCAAGTTATCATGAGTTACGTGGTGATATTTTGTTGCAGCAAGGTGACCCAAAAGCTGCTCAGGAAGCCTACACACAAGCATTGGCAACACAAAATAGCACCCGTGGCAATCAGTCTATTGTACAAATGAAACTGGATGATCTTGGAATAAATCAACTCTGATGCAATCAAGCGCCCGTTATTTATTATTCGCCTTAACACTGGTTTTACTATCGGGATGTGGCACCAAGAACTATGTAAAAAATTTATTTGGTGGCGAGGACAATTCAGATCCACCTACCCCTTTGGTGGAAATTGAGACGCTTGTCGAAATTATAAAACTTTGGTCTAAAGATACAGGCAAGGGCTCTACCAAACAGTTCCTCAAGCTCACACCTTCTCATATTCAAGGTAAGGTCTTTGTTGCAGATGTTCGTGGAAATTTGCTGGCCATTGATGCGACAAGCGGTAACACCCTTTGGGAAAATGATGCAGATTTATCTATCACCGGGGGACCGGGTTCCAGCAAAACACATACCATGATTGGTTCAGAGGAAGGCGACGTACTGGCATATGCAAGCGATAACGGAGATTTCCTGTGGCAGGCCAAAGTCTCCAGTGAAGTTCTGGCCGCACCACAGGAAGCCTATGGCATTGTTGTCGTACGAACAGTCGATGGTAAAATTTTTGGGCTTGATGCAAACGATGGAAGCCGGTTGTGGATCTATGATCGTACTGTCCCTGCATTAACATTACGCGGCACCAGTAATCCAGTTATTACAGGCGATGTTGTCATTGCTGGTTTTGATGGCGGTCGACTTGCTGCGATTGAATTGCATACTGGGAAGTTGATTTGGGAAACAAGCATCTCACTGGCATCTGGCCGTTCGCAATTGGAAAGAATGGTTGATATTGATTCGGAGCCCGTGATTATTGGTAACGACATCTATGTTGCCACTTTTCAGGGACGTCTAGCCTCGGTTGCTCTGGAAAATGGTCGGATCACCTGGACACGTGATATCTCTTCCTACGCGGGACTCACCTCTGACGGGAATAATATCTATATTACAGACGACCAAAGCCATGTCTGGGCACTGGAACGATCATCTGGTAATTCTATATGGAAACAGGAAAATTTATTCGCCAGACAGGTAACCGCCCCTGCCACCATTGGCGATCTTGTCGTTGTTGGCGATCTGGAAGGTTATTTACACTGGATGGATAAGAGTAGCGGTCAGTTTGTCGCTCGCACACGGGTTTCCAAGAATCCAATATTAGCACCACCTGTTGCAGTTGAAGATATTATCTACGCATACAGCAGTGATGGAACGCTGAGTGCGTACACCTCTCACTAGGCAGGAAACAATATGAAGTCTGTTATCGCCATCGTTGGTCGCCCCAACGTCGGCAAATCCACCTTATTTAATTTTCTCACGCGTAGTCGTAATGCACTTGTTGCAGATCGACCCGGAGTCACACGTGATCGCCAATATGGATTTGGCAGTTACCAAGGGCGTGAATTCATTCTCGTTGATACCGGGGGTTTAGGTCGAAACGATAAGGATTCAGAAAATATCTCCAATCTGATCTCCGATCAATCTTTGCTTGCAATAGAAGAAGCAGACGTACTGATATGGCTGGTTGATGGAAGTGATGGCCTGACATTAGAAGACGAACATCTCGCCGAGATACTGCGACCAATGTGTGACCGCATCTTTCTAACTGCTAACAAAACCGAGGGACTTAACGCAGATATTGTTTTGTCAGATTTTTACCGTCTCGGCTTTAGCGATCCCTATGCTATCTCGGCCAAACGGGGGACAGGAATTCGTCACCTCATGGAAGAAATTATCAAGCAATTGCCTGCTGAGTCAGAAGATGAAGATCAAACCAGACATGGTTTACGCATCACAATACTTGGTCGACCCAATGTTGGAAAATCTACACTGACTAATAGAATTCTTGGTGAGGAACGCATGCTCACCTTTAATCAACCCGGGACTACCCGCGATAGCATTGCCATTCCTTTTGAGCGCGATGGAACGCCTTACACTTTGATAGATACAGCAGGCATACGCAGACGTTCAAAGATTAATAATACCATTGAAAAATTTAGTGTCGTGAAAGCACTTCAGGCAATTGATAACACACAAATTGTTGTTCTTGTGCTGGATGCACATGAGGCCATCACAGAACAGGATGCAACCTTGCTTGGCCTGATTGTTGATAGTGGCAAAGCATTGATTATTGCTGTTAACAAATGGGACGGCCTGGAAGTATCAGAAAAAACCAGAATAAAAGCACAATTGGATCGTAAGCTGGGGTTTATTGATTATGCCTGCATTCATTTTATCTCAGCACTACATGGTAGTGGTGTTGGAAAACTATTCGTCTCAATCAACAAGATCTCAAAATCTATTGCAATTGAACCTGCGGCTTCCAGGATAACGGCCATCCTGCAGCAAGCAGTTCAAGCTCACTCACCACCCTTAGTTCATGGCCGACGTATTAAACTCCGTTACGCACACATTGGCGGACGTGATCCAATACGCATTATTGTGCATGGCAATCAAACCGACCGCGTGCCGGAATCCTACAAACGTTATTTATCTAATCTAATGAGAAAGCAGTTAAAGCTGGTAGGAACACCCGTTCTGATAGATTTTAAACAAGGGGTCAATCCGTACAAGGACAAGAAAAATATTCTGACAAACAGACAGATCGAGAAACGCAGACGCTTGATGCGTCATGTTAAAAAGAAATAAGCAACAGCGATTTATTTTTAAATTACGGCCATAATACCCAAACTACCTGGAAATGCAGGCCTCAGAGTTCAGGCAGTTTGGGTATAGATACTACCTTAGCAGTCTATTGTAATAACCCTGAAGCATACTCAATATACGACTGGCATCCTGACTTTCTTGCCACTTATCTTCATCATCTAAAACAACGACTTCAGTCTTGTCACCAACACCGGTCAGGCTAATGTGAAATGCCTTGCCATCTTCATCATCATCTTCCCAGAATTTAAGTTTCGACAACAGACTTTTCTTTTTTTCGTCTGGGGCAGGATAGTAGATAACAAAGTAGATACCTTTTTCTATATCTTTCTTCTCGATATACATGCCAGATTCACTGATAGCATCTTCAATATTGCGCCATGCTCTGGAAAATTCATCAGGAACAGTCAGATATTCCTTACCTTCACCCGCACTCAATATTTCGGCCCTGATCACTGATTTCCTCGAGTTAGCTGATCGCTTTGAAGCAGAAGATGATGCACTTGTTGCTACTCCATAAAAGTGCACATTCAATTCGCTGATCAGCTCTTTTTCCTGCTCATCACTGCTCTCTTGGCCTATCCAGTCAACACTACCTCCGCTACCTGAAATATTTTCCTGCCTTTCGCTTGAAAGAAATAGAACCAGCTTGCCTGGCGTACCGCTCTCTTCTGAAAATATCTTGAATTTTTCTCTATGTGTGACCACACCATCATTTGATATTTCCTTGTATAGTGTCTCTAGAACACCAAGGTCAGCATCATCAAGATCCATCCCATAGCCTTTGGCTACCCAGAATTCGCGCAGCTTAGGCCAAATTGAGGATGTTGTTCCCTGTACTACCAGCCACTTTTCGTCAGCATTATCCAGCATAGCCATTTCTGCATCAGACAATTGTCCACCCTCGCGCATGTGTTTACGTCGTTGAAATTCAGACAGCGTATTTGCATCTTCCTCATCTGGAATCGCCAATGGATCATTCAGTGCCTCACTGGTTAAATCTGGGGGCACCTCTAAATCAGGAAGTGATCTGCTTTTTTGATATTTGGTTCTGTTGTCCGGCAGCACTTCATCCAGACTAGGAAGCGATCCACAGCCATTGATTAAAACTGATATAACGAATAGTAAAATTATTTTTTTTGATATCATAATATAAAGTTCTAGATTGTCTTTGCTTAAATTGTTCTGGTTTAAATCACCTTAATTTAAACTACATTGGCCTGTTTCATGGCCTTGATAAGTAACTCTTCCGAGTTCTCTGTCATCCACGTAAGCGGAAGTCTGATGCCTGCCTGGATCAATCCCATCTTATGTAACGCCCACTTTGTAGGAATTGGGTTAGATTCAATGAATAGATGTTCGTGCAACCCGATCAAGGTTTTGTCGAGTTTTGTTGCAGCGTCACGATCCCCTTTTTTTGCCAGTTCGCACATATCATGCATTGCCCTGGGAGCAACGTTTGCCGTTACAGAAATAACACCATCCCCGCCCTGTAATATAAATTCTTTGGTTGTCGCATCATCACCACTGACTAACATGAAGTCATCAGGACAAAGCGACCTTATCGTTTCGATACGACTCAAATCGGCAGTTGCTTCTTTAACTCCGATAATATTATCCACCTTCGACAGCCTGCCAATAGTTTCCGGCAACATGTCACAGGCTGTACGACCAGGAACATTATATAAAATCTGTGGAATGCTCACTGCTTCTGCCACGGCCTTGTAATGCAAGTATAAACCTTCCTGTGTTGGCTTGTTGTAATAAGGCGTGACCAGCAAACATGCATCTGCACCCGCGTCTTTTGCACATTGTGTCAGATAAATTGCTTCTGTTGTTGAATTTGCCCCGGTGCCCGCTATTACGGGTATCCGACCATTGACAAATTCCACGACCTGACGAATCACCTCACAGTGTTCCTCATTATTCAACGTTGCTGACTCCCCCGTGGTGCCTACAGCTATGATCGCATTCGTTTTATTCTCAATATGGAATTCAACCAATGCAGCAAGACCTTCTTTGTCCAGTGGTGTCTCCGGCGCATTGCCTTTCTGCATGGGGGTGGCTACAGCAACCATACTACCTTGAAACATTATTAAAACCCTTTATCTCTCTGCTTAAAATATCACTAAAAACCAGTTCTTCCGTTTTGTGTGTCCATAAATTCTGAACATTCAGATTATGCGCTGGATGGAAAAGCGGCACAGTATACTACAGCTGGTTGATGACAAAAAATCTGACAAACAATCAAATTTTCCGTTCCCGGGAATTTTTCCGAAAACTTGCTCATATATGCCTTGCAGACGCAGTGACAAAGCCGGACAATGAGTCTGTAATCCATTAAGAGCAATTGCCGATAAAACTAAATTGCCATTAAAAAACATTGGATGAAATGCAGAATTACATCGTACTAACAGCACTGGGAGAAAATCACCCCCAAATTCTCGAAAAATGCTCAAAAGCTATTAAGGACTCTGGCTGTAATATCATCGACAGCCGTGCCATTGCTCTGGGAAAAGAGCTGTCCTTATCGATGATGCTAAGCGGTAGCTGGAATGCTGTTGCCAAACTGGAGCATATGCTGCCCTCACTGAAAGAGAGACTAAATGTGGAATTCCAGTTTCGCAGAACTAGTCCTCCTGACAAGCCCGCTCAAGGTTTACCTTATGCTATTGAAATCGTCTCTATGGACCGCATCGGCGTCGTCCATGACATTACTAATTTTCTGGTAAATAATGATATTACTATCCAGGATATGTCCACCAATACCTATAAGGCAACACACAGTGGTACACCGATGTTTTCGTTTAATGCTACGATTAATATCCCTGTAAATATTTCTATCTCGGTAATCCGCAATGATTTTAATGATTTTTGTGATCGCCTGAATCTTGATGCGATAATGGAACCCGTAAAATAATCACAACAACAATAATTCATAACAAACTCAAAATGGCGCAACTTTAATATGGCATTGGCAAAAATTGGTAAAAAAGTTACGGATATAAAATTAGCCGCGACAGGCGATCAAGCGATCCAGTTATCCGATTTCAAAGGTAAAAAAATCGTTTTATATTTCTACCCAAAAGATAGCACTCCAGGATGCACACTCGAAGGTCAGGATTTCCGTGACAATAAAAGAAAATTCAGTGCAAGAAACACCATCATCCTTGGCGTCTCTCGCGACGGTGTAAAATCACATGAGAATTTTAAAAACAAACAGTCATTCGATTTCGAACTACTCTCTGATCCTGATGAAAAACTATGTGCACAGTTTGATGTAATCAAGGAAAAGAATATGTACGGTAAAAAACTCATGGGGATAGTACGTAGCACATTCCTGATAGATGAAGATGGCATACTGATACATGAATGGCGCAAGGTAAAAATAAAGGGACATATCGAAGATATTCTCGAAGAAATAAAAAAAATAAACGATTTATGACAGAAGAAACACCTAACCGTCTGTTTGTACTAGACACAAATGTACTGATACATGATCCAGGATCTATTTTCCGATTTCAGGAACATGACCTTTTTATCCCCATGATGGTTCTGGAAGAACTCGATGCCGCAAAAAAAGGCATGTCAGAAGTTGCTCGCAATGTCAGGCAGGTCAGTCGCTTTCTGGATGAGCTCATTACTGAAGCAGACTCAGACGCTATAGAAAAAGGCTTGCCCCTGTCTTCATTATCATCCAATAACGGCAATACAAATCCACATGGCAAGCTATTTTTACAAACTAGCACACTGGAATCACGCCTGCCTGCCAATCTTCCCGGTAATAATGCAGATAACACAATCCTGGGAACTGCCCTTGCCCTGCAGGAAAAATATTCTGACAAAATAGTCACTCTGGTTTCCAAGGATATTAATCTACGTATCAAGGCGCATGTTGTCGGTGTTCATACTGAAGACTACTACAACGACAAGGTACTGGATGATGTTGACCTACTGTACACCGGACTCAACAAATTACCTGATGATTTTTGGGAAAGTCATTCGCAAAACCTTGACTCATGGCAAGACGGCAAAAATACCTATTACAAAATCAATGGCACGCCACTCGAAGAAGATTGTTACCCCTATCAATGCTTATATAGCGAAACTGGTGACGACTTCGAAGCAATGGTCACCGATGTAGAAGACGACAAAACAACCCTCTCTCTGACAACAAATTACCGTGATGGACACAACTCTGTGTGGGGCATTCATGCACGTAATCGCGAACAGAACTTTGCGCTAAACATGATGATGGACCCAGAAATTGATCTGGTTACTCTGTTAGGCGTAGCTGGCACAGGCAAAACTCTATTGGCTCTTGCCGCAGGACTTGAACAAGTCATGGAATCAAAACTCTTTCGTGAAATCATCATAACACGCGTCACCATCCCCGTGGGTGAAGACATTGGTTTCCTGCCCGGCACAGAAGAAGAAAAAATGGCACCGTGGATGGGTGCATTGTTGGACAATCTTGAGGTGCTGACTGAAACAGAAGACAGTAATGAGTGGGGGCGTGCAGTTACAGAAACTTTATTAAGTAAACGCATTAAATTACGTTCACTTAATTTCATGCGCGGTCGTACTTTTCAAAATAGATACATTATTGTCGATGAAGCGCAGAACCTGACTTCTAAACAAATGAAGACTTTGATCACTCGCGTCGGTCCCGGCAGTAAGATGATCTGTTTGGGGAATGTTGGGCAAATAGATACGCCTTATATTACTGAGACTACTTCTGGTTTAACTTATGTTATCGATAAAATTAAAGACTGGGAGCACAGCGGGCATATTACGTTGACGCGAGGGGAGAGATCGAGATTGTCGGATTTTGCGAGTAGTAATCTGTAGTATTTTTTCATTACTGTCCCGTCATTCCGGAAAGTGCAGAGCACTTATCCGGAATCCAGTCAATACAATCAACACTCGTCATTCCCGCGAATGCGGGAATCCAGTAATGACATGCATGGACGCACTAATGTCGCGGTGATATGGATATCAAAGAGCGACCCAGTCAATATTAGACATCTTTATTCTTTTTAAAATATATTTCGTCCTTATGGCGAGTACTTTTTCTTTGCGCGGCCAAAGAAAAAGTACGAAAAGGTCGCTCTTGTGCATCCTGCACATCAAAGTCCGCCCTAATGCCTTGACCCCAAATAATACCTTGGGGCTTCCCGAACTGCTCACCATCGATAGCGTAAAAATCACAGGGATGTGATTTTTACGCTATCGATGGTAATCAGCCCGACAAGGCATAACGGGGGTTAAAAACCACACACAACCAAGTTGGCATATTTATTAAGTTCCATCTATCCTGAACTACTACTTATTATTACTAAAGGATATGTTTTACCCCTTTATTATATGGGAACCCTTCCCATATAATGGATAACAAGGAAATAGATGTTTTGATTAAATCATTGATAAGACAAA
>SMVA01095816.1_pt1 | contig 11385 bp, 5 predicted proteins | sample 2456451 | NCBI WGS metagenome assembly SMVA01 (sample SAMN11095933, study PRJNA526329) | marine sediment metagenome | biome: Marine sediment; feature: Surficial sediment; material: Deep marine sediment; isolation source: Hadal surficial sediment | place: Pacific Ocean | collected 2014-05 | depth 0-1...
GCTGACCTGCAGATGGTACAAGCGGACCTGGCGGATTCCTACATTCAGCTTAAGCAGTTTCGCCTGCATGTGCTGTACACGGCCTGGTTAATTGACAAGGTTGGTTCCTACACCCGGGAGATCCGGATGGAGATAGCGGCCATCAAGATCAGTGCTGCAAAAGTGAATCACGATATTATTTATCGAGCGATCCACCTGCATGGAGCGCTGGGTATGTCGAATGAAACGCAATTGGGCGACATGTGGATGTCTGCGCCCCAGATGGGGATCATGGACGGCACAACTGAGGCGCATAAGGCTAACCTGGCGAAGCTGATGTTACGGGATTATGAGGCGTCAGATGATTTGTTTCCTACCTATCACTTACCTAAACTGATTGCGAAAGCGCAGGATAAGTTCGAGAAGGTCATTGATCACTATCTGACTAGCACCGGCCCCTGAGGCCAGACTAGCCCACTACCGGAATTGACGAAAGTAAAGGAATTAGGAACAATGGTTGAACAGGTGGATTATATTATTATCGGAGCGGGCAGTGCGGGCTGTGTATTGGCAAACCGACTATCGGAAGACGCGGATAAAACTGTGCTGCTGCTTGAGGCCGGTGGACGAGACAAGAATATGTTTATTCATATGCCCGCTGGATTTGCGCAACTCGTACCGGAAAAAAATGAACATAATTATGGTTTTGAAACAGAAGCTGAGCCTAATTTAGCTGGCAGGCATATGTACTGGCCGCGTGGTCGCGGTTGGGGTGGCTCATCCTCAATCAATGCGATGGTCTATATACGCGGCAATGCATGGGATTATGACCACTGGGGGCAACTCGGAAACCAGGGTTGGTCCTATGAAAGTGTGTTGCCTTATTTCAAGCGGGCTGAAAATTTTTCTGGTGAGGGGGACAGTGAATATCATGGGTCCGAAGGCCCGCTGGTCGTTAAAAAGTCCGACCGGCGTAATGATATTTTACTCGGTAAGTTCGTCGAGGCAGGGGCCCAGGCGGGTTTTCCGTTGACAAAGGATTTTAATGGCCGCCAGCAGGAAGGCTTTTCCCGTTATGAACACACTATAAAGGATTCCAAGCGTTGCAGCGCTGCCGGCGCCTATTTACATCCGGTCCTCGATCGGCAAAACCTTAGTACAAAAGAAAATGTCACCGTCGATAAGATTTTTTTTGACGAGAAAAGGGCAGTGGGTGTCGAATTCATTCAGGATGGGACTCGTCACCAGGTTCGGGTAAATTGTGAAGTTATTTTGTCAGCTGGTTCGTTGAATTCACCGCAAATTCTCATGCGCAGCGGTATTGGTGCGCAAGATGATATCACCTGTCATGGCATCGAGATGAAACATGAACTAGTGGGAGTGGGACAGAACCTGCAGGATCATATCGGCGTGATCAGTCAGTTTGAGTGTACTAAACCGGTTACACTGCATCGATCGGCGGTATGGTGGCGCACGATGCTTGCAGGGTTTCAATATCTGGTGATGGGCACTGGTGATGCGTCTTATCCTCCTACTGCCGGAGGCGCCTTTATCAAATCTCACCCGGATAAGGCAATCGCTGACATGCAATTGCACTATGTTTCGGCCGCTATGCAGGATAGTCATGGTCGTAGCGGAATCAATCCGAATCACGGGTTTTCGTGTATCGTTTATGGCTGTCGGCCGCAAAGTCGCGGACGCCTGACATTGAAAAGTGCCGATCCCGACGATGCACCAGTTTTGTACCCGAATTACCTTTCAGCTGAGCAGGACATTGTTGATTTGCGAAATGGGTTCCGTGAGACTCGCCGAATCTTTATGCAACCTGTTTTTGATGACTATCGCGGCAAACAGTTAAAACCAGGTGCGGAAATAAATATTGAAAACGACGATGAGTTAGACCAGTGGATCCGTGCCACAGCCGAGACCCTCTATCATCCTGTTGGAACCTGTAAAATGGGTTCGGACGTGATGGCAGTGACGAATGAACATGGCCAGGTGCATGGCATTGAAGGATTACGTGTAGTGGATGCATCGCTTATGCCAACATTAATTGGAGGCAATACAAATGCGCCTGTTATCATGATGGCTGAAAAAATAAGCGACCACATTCGGCAGCGAACGTTTTTACCGATGCAAGCAGTAGGTTAAAGAGGAACAGGATTCTATAGAGGTGTTACCTTTTAGGATAAAATACCGCATAGCCCTGACTGTATTTCTGCTGGAAGCAGTGATGATGTCATTTGTGCTATACCAGACTTCAAGCTATGCAACCAATCAGGCCCGGCAGGTAATGGCCAATATGGATGATGCCATTGCCCTACTTCTCGTTGAACCTGCGCAGACTGCCTTGCTAACTTCTGAATATGACGATTTTGATACCACCATCATGAAGGCCGTTCAGAATCCGCACATTGATAGTATTGAACTGCTGGATAAATCCGGGTTGATCGTGGTAAGCACCGATGTGGCCAAAGAAGGCACCCAGTCAGTTCAGCCTCAGTCAAGGCCGAACCTGTACCAGCTCGAGCGAACAATTACCGGAATCTCCGGAAAGCAAGGGTTGTTAAGAATTCACTTATCCGGCCAGGAAATAGCTGGCCTGAATATTCAAACAGCTGCAGTCGGCTTTAAGATTGCGATAGTGGGAATGACGATAATTGCCCTTGCTGGCCTGGCCATCGGTTTCATTTTGTCCCGAAGGCTGGAAACCCTTACAGACGCTGCAGACAAAATTGCGGCGGGTGACGTCCGCCTGAGAATAAACCTGCCGGGCACGGATGAAGTTGCTCGCCTTGGACAATCCCTAAATTTCATGCTGGATTCACTTGAGGCGACGGTCAGCGAACTTCAACAGGTATTTGATAGCGTTTCAACTGCTGTCTTTGTGGTAGATTCCAGTGGCAAGATTGATTTGTTTAACGGTACCGCCGAGAAAATGTTTGGCTATTCGGCTAGCGAGATCAGGGGAAAACCGGTTCAAGTGCTGGTTCCGGACCAACTTGTCTCGCACTACTCAAAATATATCAATAGAACCATACAGGGACCGATTCCTCTCCAACTGTCGGCTGATTCCTACGTAATGGGGAAACGTAAGAGCGGTGACGAATTCCCGATGAGCTTAACAGTAGGCGCTTATGAAATGGGTGGTCGACGGCATTACATTGCAACCTTAAGTGATCTAAGTGATATGCATGAGTCTCAAGCACAGAAGAGTCTGGCCGAAGAAGCACTTGCTGCGAGTGAAGAACGGTATCGCAATTTAGTGAACCAGTCTTCTGACCTCGTCTGGCGGATTGATACTAGTGGCGTGTTCACTTACCTGAGCCCCTCCTTGACCAGTCTAACGGGGTTTACTCCCGAAGAAATCATCGGTACCCAAATACTCGATGCCTTCCTTGGAGATTCGCGGCAAAAATTAAAGGAATTACTTCAGACTATCTTTACCCAGGGCAGAGTTGAAGAGGACGTCATTGAGCTTATTCACAATCGTAAAGACTCGAGCCAGTATCCTGGTGAAGCACATTACAAAACACTCCACGGCGATGATGGTGAAATTCTTGGAGTACAGGGCATAACGCGGGATATTACTGATCGTAAAAAACTGGAAGATGAATTACAGAAGATGGAAAAACTTGAAACCGTAGGCGTGCTCGCCGGGGGAATTGCCCATGATCTGAACAATTTTCTTACCGGCATCGTCGGTCATATTTCCCTGGCCAGGATGGAGAATGATCCCGCCGATAAAGACGCTAGCCTGGAAGCTGCGGAACACGCGGCTATGCAGATCAAAAGCCTTACCCAACAACTATTAACATTCTCAAAAGGCGGCGCGCCTGTATTGCAGCATGCCGATCTGGGACAGCTACTTGAAAAAACAGTCAATTTTTCACTAAGCGGTTCCAATGTCAAAGGCGACTTTATTATCCAGGACAATCTCTGGACCGTGCACATAGACGAAGGTCAGATCCAGCAGGTTATCAACAACCTGGTGATTAATGCACAGCAATCGATGCCAGGTGGGGGGATACTAAAAATACTGGCATCAAATAGGCACCTTGCACAAAATTCAGAGCATTATTTGAATGCCGGAGATTACGTCAAAGTGGCCTTCGTGGATGAAGGAATCGGCATTTCCAAAGAAAACCTAAAGAGGATCTTTGATCCCTTTTTTAGTACCAAGCATGACGGAAGTGGTTTGGGTCTCGCCACTTCATATTCTGTGATCAAAAAGCACAATGGAAAGATTACGGTGCAATCTGAGCAGGGCATAGGAACCAGGTTTAACTTCTATCTCCCGGCTTTTCCTGAGCAGACAATATTGCCATCGGCGAGTGATCGCGAGGCAGCGACTTCAGGTGAAGGGCGTATTCTCGTGATGGATGATGAAGAACCCATTCGAGATATAATTTTGGCATCACTGGGAAAGCTCGGTTACGAGGTAGTATCAAGTCAGGACGGACAAGAGGCGATTCAGATTTACAGCCAATACAAATCATCAGGAAAGCCGTTCGATGCGGTCATACTCGATTTAACCATTCCTGGTGGGATGGGTGGTGCCGAGGTTATTGTCCAGCTCAGGGCGATCGACTCGAATGTGAAGGCGATTTGTGCGAGTGGTTATTCTAACGATCCAATCATGGCAAACTGCTCAGAGTATGGTTTTGACAAGGCGCTGGCTAAACCTTATCGAATAGGTGATTTGAGCGAAGTGTTGGCAGATTTAATGGCTGGCTAGTTCATTTTTCGTCACCTCATCACCCATAATAGTACCGCACAGGCTAATTTTGTTGTTTCTTCAGACTTCTCACTTGAGAATTCGTTTCGATATTAAATTCGGAACGAAATCCAGATTTATCGTGAGCAATGTCATTAAAATTACCCGATTGCCAATCAGTATATTGTTGGTCTGTGGCATGGATTCCACCCGCACTTTGAGTATGAAGTGGATATTGGCGGGGCTTATGCTACGTCTAAGAAAACTCTTAATTGTGGTCGCATGATTCAGCCGTGGCTCAATGTAATGTGTCAGGTGCTGCCAAAGGTGCGGGCGGCAGCAGTCGTGTGTGCAACTAATCAGCATAGCGAGGTGAACCGGCTCCTGGCAGTTTGGCCCGCAGAATTAAAACCTTCCAGGGACTTCCTGCAAATCGTTCCGACTCGCGAACACCAGCCTTCTGTTAGATTTAAAAAACGTGCAGATGGCAAGTCGGTGCTCAGGATGGCGAAAAATATGCCCTGCATCAAAGACCAACAGGCGATAGTAATTGTGGAATTGGAAGCTGATCCTGGCCAGCAAGCTGCTATCGTTCAATTGTTGGAGTGGGGCGAACGTTGGCTGGAACTATTGAATTCAGGTACTGGGCGAACTCAATCCAGCCATGTCGATGCGATAGGTGAAATTCTATGTGCCGAAAACCTGAATGCAGCGCTTACGGCAGCGGCAACTCACCTGGCACAGGCTTATCAGCTTGATCGTGTTTTCATCGGTCGAGGTCGGCCTGGTGCCGTCAAGGTCTGTGCCGTCTCCCACAATGTCCGGTTTGACAGCCGCTCGAGACTCATCAGGCAAGTCGAGAGTGCCCTGGAAGAAGCTGTAATCGCACAGTCACCCATAACTGACAGTGATCCGGATCACTCTGCAGTTGAGCAACTGAAATGTAATCAAAATATGGGACATTTGATGGTTATGCCATTACCGGACGCTGGTGGTTCATCTACAACGGTCATGTTGATGGAGAATGAATCACCTTCAGGTTTCACTGATGTACAGATTGCAGGGTTTAATGCATTCGCAAATTTAATAGGTCCCGCCGTCCGACTCCGCGAGCAAGCCGAGCAATCGGTTGTGGCTCGGCTTCGGTGGGATAGCAGAAGGCTAATCGCCAGTGTTATAGGGCCAAGATTTCTGGCATTAAAAGTTGTTTTCTGTGCTCTTCTTATTTTACTTGCAACGTTTGCGATCCTGGATGGCGATTATGAGGTAGTCGCTCCTGCTACACTTGAAGGACGTATTCAGCGCGCCATCGTTGCTCCGTTTGCGGGCTACTTGAAGGAACAGAATGCGAAAGCCGGTGACAGTGTAACCAAAGGACAGTTAATTGCAGAGCTGGATGCCAGAGAACTTGAACTTGAACAACAGAGATTGTTGGGTGCACGGGACAAGGTAGAAAAACAGTACCGCCAGGCCCTTGCGATACTCGATCAAGTGGATCTCAGGATTTACGCCTCGCAGATCCTGCAGTTCGATGTTCAACTGGATCTTATCAAGATTCAGATCGCTCGAACCCGGCTGATTGCACCCATGTCAGGGATTATCATCCGGGGCGATTTATCCAGATCGCTCGGTGCAACGGTAGAACGCGGAGACGTATTGTTTGAAATTGCGCCGCTCGACGACTACCGATTGCTAATTGATGTTCCGGAGAATCGAATCACCGCCCTTGCGCCGGGACAATCAGGGTACCTGGTACTGAAGGCTTTTCCTGATCGAAAAACCAGTTTTCTGGTGGAACAAATCGCAGGCGCCACGGAGCAACCTGATGGTGCCATCACCTTTAGTGTCATTGCAGCTATCACTGATAACGATATTGGTAATCTGCGCCCTGGCATGTCAGGCGTTGCAAGGGTGAATGCAGGTCAACGCTCCATATTGTGGATTCACTCCCATGAAATTATTGACTGGCTGAAACTGACATTGTGGCAATTGTCACCATGACTGATCCAGATACTGCTCTGAAGGCAATCGAAGGTGCCAGAGTTCGATTGCGAAGCCACGTTCACATCAGCGAGCAGGACTTCCGGGGTGACCGTTGGTATGTGGTATCAGACCGCATGAATACCACCCACTTTCGCTGCAACCCTGATGCCAGGGTCTTTCTCTCGCTACTGGATGGAAATCGTACACTGGGTGAGGTATTGGCAATTTCCCGGGAGAGGCTTGATCCTGCACCCACCGCAGAGGATATAGTCAGATTATTGGACCACCTGCGCAATGCGGATATGTTGCAGGGTGACTTCGATGTTGGGGCTGATGAATACCATGATCGGCATCTGCGCTTCCTGCATCAACGATGGAACGCCCGCCTGACACGTCCTCTGGCCATTCAAATACCGCTGCTGGACCCGCACCCAATGCTCGAAGCGTTATTGCCCATCGGAAGGTTACTGTTCAGTCGGCCAGTTTTCTTTGCGTGGGCTGCAATAGTTCTGCTGGCTGCTGCTATCGCGTTCTCCAGCATCAATGGCCTGGTGGAACACTTCAATAGTCGCTTCCTGGATCCAGCGAATTTGCTCTTCATGTGGTTGCTCTATCCGGTGATTAAGCTGCTTCACGAGATTGGTCACGGCCTTGCGACTCGAGTGAATGGCGGCGAAGTGCGTGAACTCGGGATCATCCTGCTGGTATTGGTGCCCGTGCCTTACGTGGATGCATCCGCTTCTACTGAATTTACCGATAAAACACAGCGAATGTTAGTTGCAGCCGCAGGTATCATGGTCGAAATGTCCCTGGCGGCAATTGCTCTATTCGTCTGGGTGGCCACGGATGCAGGAATTGTCCACGATCTTGCATTCGACGTTGCCTTGATAGGGGGCGTGTCGACGCTGCTCTTCAACGGGAATCCGCTTATCAAGTTCGACGGCTATTACGTGCTGAGTGATCTCATCGAGATCCCGGGTCTGGCATCCCGTTCGACACGCTATCTTGGATACCTGATCAAACACCATCTTTTTCGACTCCAGAATGTACAGACGCCGATCACCTCCCCTGGTGAAAAGCGGTGGTTTGTTATCTACGGCCTGACTTCCGCGTTTTACAAATTGTTTATCACTGTATCAATAGCATTATTCGTTGCGAACCGATTTTTCATCGTTGGTACAGCGTTGGCCATCTGGTTTCTGGTCTTTCAGTTCGTCCTGCCGATCAGCAGGAACCTGGTCAATCTTTTTCGTGAAGCGGCAGGTGAGCAACGTCTACCACAGGCGGTTTTTATCCTGCTCCTGACGCTGGGATTACCGCTTGGACTTCTGTTTACGATCCCTGTTGGCCATGGCACCTATGCCGAGGGTATTGTTGTCGTGCCGGACCAGGCAATCGTACGCACCGAGACAGCGGGTTTTGTTACCCGCACTCCGCGGGCTCGTCACTATGAAGTACGCCCGGGCGAATTGTTGGTCACACTGGCGAATGATGAACTCAAAGCCAGGGAACAACTATTGTCGATACAAGTACAGGAAGCGGCAATGCGCCACTCTGCACTACTCGGGGGTGATCGGGTACAACTGATGATTGCGCGTGATGAAATGAAAGACATAGCGACGCAGCACAATGAAATATTGCGTCAACTGGCGTCGTTGGAGATTGCAGCACCGGCTGCAGGCTTGTTCTGGAATACAACATTGCTCGATCTCCAGGGACGTTACCTCGAACGGGGTGCCATGATTGGTTATATTACAGATGGGTTGACCGCCACCGCTCGGGTCGTGGTTCCCCAGGCTTCAGTTGATAAAGTGAGACAGGGAACTTCCGGTATTGAAGTACGGCTGGCGAGCGATCCGCGAATCAGTATCTCTGCGCAGCTGGTCAGGGAAGTTCCGCAGGCAACAGATCAACTGCCCAGTCGTGCACTTGGGTCCAGCGCCGGTGGAGACATCGCAGTCGATATGCGGGACTCAAAGGGTGCGACCAGTCTTAATCCATTATTCGTCGTCGATTTGTTTCTACCGGAATATGCGGGCTTGTATCGCACAGGACAAAAGGTATTGGTTCGATTCCGGCACCAGACTCGGCCCCTGGGGAAAATCTGGGTACAGAAAGCGTATGATTTCGTTATAAATCAATCCTCTAAGCAGTAAACTGTAAGCCCTTTCTAGTGGTATTGATCGAAACATCGATTCCGGGATGTTTTCAGTACCGTCTATGCCAGTAGATAAGCCACCTGTCTCATCTAGAAGGCATGAAACGGGCTACCTGATAGTCTTTTTAATTTACTCAGGATGCAGAACCGGTCTCTGCTCTGAGCGCAATGCTGGTAAGTACTCCAGCGATTTGGATGGCAGGACCATGTGAGGGTCAAACTGTGCACTTCCGTTTCAAATGCAATTATGGACAACGACGATTATGGCGTTGGGTCGGGCTGCTTATCTGGGCAGCCGCCTCGTGCTCGGGTGCCGCTGAGGAATTCCCGGCTCTCGATTGTGTGGTGAACCCCAACCTGGTTGTCGATTTGAGCAGCCCTGTCCCCGGGGTTCTAGATGAAGTCCTGGTAGAGCGCAGTGATGTCGTTGAGAAGGGCCAGGTTGTTGCCCGCCTTGCGGCCGGTGTTGAAAGGGCCGGTGTAAACCTGGCGATCGCTCGAACGAAACTTGATCCAGAAATCTACGCCGGTATGGTCAACGTTCAATTTGACCGGAAGCGGAAGGAAAGATTGGACTCTCTCTATGGCAGTGATGCCATCGCGATGCAGAACAAAGAAGAGGCTGAACGTGAAGCTCAGCTGTCAGTGTGGAGCCTGCAACGAGCGAGGGATCGACAGAAAGAACGCCTTCTCGAATTGAAGCGGGCCGAAGAGCTACTTGCCCAGAAGACGATCAGGTCGACGATCGGAGGTGTTGTCGTAGATCGCTTCAAGTCTGCCGGTGAATATGTTGAGGACCAGCCCATTGTCCGTATCGTTCAACTGGACCCCTTGCGTGTTGAAGCGATTGTCCCTATGAAGTATTTTGGCCAAATCAAACCCGGCATGACCGCGATGGTGCACCCGGAGGCGATTCGTGTATCTCGCCTGGCCACGGTGACCGTGGTGGATCCACTTGGCGACGCGGCAAGTGGCACATTCGGTATTCGCCTGATGCTGCCGAACCCCGATCATGCCGTGCCCGCGGGCATGAAATGCGAGATGAAAATCATCGCCGGGTCCGGACCCAAACCCGAGGCACCCGCGACAGAACAGATTACCGCCGAGCAAGAGGATACAGCGGGGCAACCCACCCGGGATGAAGCAGCCAATCGGCACGATTTCGACAACGCTCAAAGCGTTGAATTGGCCTGGAACTCGTTGGCTGAATCAATATGGAAGCTACTCTCCCACTCTATGTCAGAAACCGTGAACTCAGAGACTGGCTTCGACCGTTCGATGGCATCTTCACTGTCTGTTAGACAGCTGAGGCTCCCTACTGTCAGGAGCGACTGATGTCGAAGCGCCTGTCAAAGCTCCTGCCCTCGAGTCCCCAAACGCCTGTTACACTCTATTTCGAACCTCTCGAACCACGAATTCTCTTGTCCGCTGACCTGCTGGGTGGTGTCTTCGGGGATATCAGTCATGATGATGATCTCCGCGGTTATCAGGATATCGATATTACGGCGGCGAGTCTGGACATTCAACGTACGCTCAAGTCTTCTGCCACCTCCGCAGATTCCTCCCCCGACATCGCTGATACCGACGACGCCAGATTGGATGAAATCGGCGTCTTGCCCGAATACAACGAGCAGGAGAGACGGCTCGAGATTGTAATCATCGACGGTAGCGTTCGTGATCAGGAGCAGTTGCTAGATGGCCTGACGGCGGATGCCCACACGGATTACCTGATCTTCACTCTGGGCTCTGACAAGGATGGTGTGGCGCAGATCAGCGAGATACTCGGTGATCTATCGGGTATCGACGCAATACACGTGCTAAGTCACGGTGAGGACGGTAAGGTACAGCTGGGTAATCGTGAGCTGACATCCGAGAGTCTGGCAGAATACTCCTCGTCCATCATGGGCTGGCAGCAATCGTTCGACACAGGCGCGGACCTCCTGTTTTATGGGTGCAATTTTGCATCAACGGATTCCGGCAATCTCTTCCTCCAGGAGCTTGCTCTCCTGACCGGCGCTGACGTCGCCGCAAGTGACGACCTGACCGGTGCCGCTGAGCTCGGCGGAGACTGGGATCTCGAGGTTCAGACAGGCGTTATTGAAACTTCAACGATAGTAAACCTGAGTACCCAACAAGACTGGCAACACCTGCTGGCTGCACCCACGACGACCGGCATCAGTGATGTGGCTGTTTTGCAGGGCAGTGGTGATACGGTAATCGGTTTGCTTTCAGTTTTTTCCGATGCTGAAGATCCAGATGATTCGTTAACCTACAGTATTGTGGGCAATACAAATCCAGGCCTCTTTACCTCGACCACCATCGACAACACGGCCAATACCCTGACACTTGATTATGACTCATTGGTGAATGGCACAACCGAAATCACGGTGCGGGCTACAGATAGTGAGCTGTTGACAGTCGATGCAGTGTTTACAGTAACAGTGAGTAATGTAATCGCTGACGCAGGAGTGGATCAGAGTGTCACCGAGGGAGAAGTGGCGATGTTGGATGCCACTGGATCCACGGATGTCGATGGTGTGGCCCTGAC
>SMVA01093847.1_pt1 | contig 11383 bp, 10 predicted proteins | sample 2456451 | NCBI WGS metagenome assembly SMVA01 (sample SAMN11095933, study PRJNA526329) | marine sediment metagenome | biome: Marine sediment; feature: Surficial sediment; material: Deep marine sediment; isolation source: Hadal surficial sediment | place: Pacific Ocean | collected 2014-05 | depth...
CGCTTCAGCTTCTAGCGTTCGCAGCAGGCAACGATTCTGGCGCTGGGCCACTCTGGTCCACCGCTATCTGGGAATAGGTCTGGGCATCCTGGTCCTCGCCTGGTGTGTATCGGGCATCATCATGATGTACGTGCAGTATCCGGCGTTGGATCGCGGCGAACGGCTCAGCGCCCTGCAACCCTTGGATTTGACGGACTGCTGCGACTTCGCGCTCAACGCCCAGGACGCCGCACTCGCGGTTCACAGTTATTCGGTTGAAAGTCTGCTCGGCCAGCCGGTCCTCCGGCTCGCACTGACCAGCGGCGAGGACCGCATGCTCAGCCTCGCCGACGGCGCCTGGCTGACGAACTGGGACAGGCAGGATCTCAACGCCATCGGCCACCACTACGCCGCCGCGCGTTCCTGGCAAGCGCCAGTCAGCGGTACTCTCATGGAACGCGATCAGTGGACGGTTCACAGCCGCTTCAACCGGCACCGGCCGCTGCTGAAATTCGCCAACGATGACGGCTTTGAGTGGTACGTATCGAGTCGTTCAGCGGAAATCGTCCAGGTCACTGCGGCCAGTGAACGCTGGTGGAACTGGCTGGGATCTGTGACCCACTGGCTCTACCCCACGGTGCTGCGCCAGCACACGGCCATCTGGGCGCAGACGGTGATATGGCTGACGATCGTGAGCGTCTTCCTGACGATTACCGGGCTGCTCATCGGCATCAGGCAGTTCACCGCTAAGACCACCCCTCGGCGTTCGCCGTATCGGGGCTGGACGCTGTGGCACCACTATGTCGGTCTCATTTTCGGCGTGCTGACGCTCAGCTGGCTGGTGAGTGGGTTGTTCTCGATGAACCCCTGGGGCACGCTGGAAAGCAGAAGCTTTCGTGCCGAAGCCGATCGCCTGAGCGCGGTGAATGCGCCGCTCGGCGAGGTTGTAGTAATTTTGCGTCGACTGTCCGACGTGCCACCCTACCTGCCAGAAGGCAGTGTCAGGCTCAGCTCCGCCTATTGGCTGGGAGCGCCCTACTTTCTTGCCTGGAAGGCCACGGAGCAGGTCACGCGACTGTCGCTGCTGGGTGGCGCAGCGGCGCTGACCATCGCCGACGCCCAACGCGCCGCACGGATGATCCGCGACACTGGCGCAGAGATTACCCAACTCAACGCCGCAGATGCCTTCTACTACAGCCACCACGACGAGCGCGAATTTCCGGTGTTCCGTCTCACCTATCCAAACGGTGATCGGTACTATCTCAGTCCGCGCTCAGGCCAACTCCTGTTGGGCATGGATCGCAACCGCCGCTGGTACCGCTGGCTCTTCGAAGCACTCCACCGCGGAGATTTTCACGCCATCGTGCGACTGCGCCCGCTGTGGGACTTCATGATGCTGCTTGCGCTGCTCGGCGTCTCCATCGGCGTCGGCACGGGAACCTATCTCGGTATCAAGCGCCTGACAAAGTAGGGCGCGGCACGTTGTCGATCAAGCGCACGTCGCCCTGCTCACAGGTGAGCGTCCCCGCCGCAAATCGACGCTCGTCACGAGTGACAATATAGTCAACGGCAAATCCCGCCCTCGTCAACGCACTGGCAACGGCGCTGTCTTCCAGATCCGATCGAATCAGCTGGTTTAAAACCCCTGCAGTTGCCCTGCCACGGACATCGAGCAACTCATTTCTGGAACTCAACGCCAAACCGTCGGATTCCCGTACTGTCTCGCAGGCTACGATGTCGACGTCCATGAAAAACGCCTCACACATGTCGGCGATCAGCAGATACTGCTGGTAGTCCTTTTCGCCAAAATACGCACGATCGGGTCGCACCAGATTCAGCAGCTTCATCACCACGGTCAGCACGCCGGTAAAATGACCCTCACGGTGCGCGCCGCACAACTCGCGGCTGAACTGCTGTTCGCGAATCTGGTAGCGAAAATCGTCGGCGTACATCTGCGCATAGCGCGGCGTGATCACATAGTCCGCACCCATGCGACAGGCAATCCGCAGATCGCGTTGCAGCGTCTTCGGGTAACCGGCGAGATCCGCCGAATTGTTGAATTGCGTGGGGTTGAGATAAATGCTCAGCACGCTGACAGCATTTTCGCTCGCGCTGCGTTTCAGCAGAGCGGCATGGCCGCGATGCAGCGCACCCATTGTTGGCACGAAGCCGAGGCTGCCAGGCAGCGTTCGACGCAGTTCGCGCCACTCGGCAATGCTCTCAATCACCTTCATCGGTAACTCTCCGCGAGCGCCGGAAAGCAACCGCTGCGGGTCTCCCGATGGAACTGGTTCACGGCATCGAATACGACACCATAGCCGTTTGCGTAGCGCCGCAGGAATCTGGGTTTGAAATCCGGATTCATGCCGAGCATGTCCTGCAGGACCAGCACCTGGCCGTCGGTGTGTGGTCCGGCACCGATGCCAATCGTTGGAATCTCGATGGCTTGTGAGATCTCACGTGCCAGATCTCGTGGCACGCACTCCAGGACCAGTGCATAACAACCTGCCTGGGCCAATTTGACGGACGATTCCACAAGCGCGCTGGCGGCCTCCGCAGCCTTCCCCTGAACCTTGTGGCCGCCGAGTCCATGCACCGATTGCGGCGTCAGACCGAGGTGGCCCATCACCGGCACGCCCGATTCATTGATGTGAGCGATCAATTCGGCTTGACCTTTTTCGCCTTCAAGCTTGATCGAGTTCGCACCCGCCTGCATCAGCACCTGCACCGCGTCCATCGTCTCGGCCAACCCCTTGCGCGCAGCCAGAAACGGCATGTCGGCAACAATGAATTTGTCCGGCGCACCACGGCGAACGGCTCGCATGTGCAGGCCCATCAACTCAATATCCGCATGCACGGTCGAATCAAATCCGTGCATGACCATCGCCAGGCTGTCGCCGACGAGAAGTGTATCGACATCAGTGCGATTGAGGATCTGCGCCGACCAGAAGTCGTAGCAGGTCACCATGGAAATTTTCTGTTTCGTGGCCTTACGGGATTTAAAATCGAGCACGTTCATGGTGCAGTCCTCCGAGTTCGTGATCCGCACGGGGAGGCAATTGCAACACGACGATGGGGCGTGACCGCGAGCAGCAGACTGCTCCGCAGAATATCCGCGTCTTTCGCATCGGTACCTGTCCTCAGTGGGGATCAAGTCCAGCTTGCGTAAAAATTAGATCGATGTAGCACGGTCTGCGTCTGGTGATCGGCACCCGATCGCAGCCGGGGGAAAACTTAACTTAAGAATGCCGTGGTTGTCCAATGGACCGGATTCAGGGGCGTAGGGGTCGAATGAGCGGGTGCCCAGCAGTGCGCAGTCGCCGCGGCGAACAGTCGCGCTTAGAGAATTTCGCAGCGATTGCGCCGTCGCAGTGCACAACCGGTGTTGTCGGAACGGTGAAGACTATCCGGAGTTGTTGCCTGTCCCGATTCGCACGGCAGAAATTATCCGAAATCACTGCCTGTCCCCATTCGCACACTGCCTGTCCTGATTCGCATGCTGCCTGTCCCCTTTCGCATACTGCCTGTCCTCATTCGCATGCTGCCTGTCCCCATTCGCACGCTGCCTGTCCCGATTCGTAGACGTTGCTCACGAAGTCGTTAACTCGCGTACTTTGCTTGGAACCGCGATCAATGCGTGCGGCCGCATCCGCGAATCCAAAATTTTCCAGCAGCATCCCACCGCAGAGCAGACTCACGGCGCGATGGCAGGTGCCTGCATTGCTGATCCTCCCGCCGAGGGCGTAAGCTGCCACTGGATCGTTCAGGTTGTGACAGGAAACCATGAAACACACCATCTGGCTTGCAGGCATACTCATCATGACAATTCAACAAACTGCCGAGGCTGGCGGCGCCTATCTCGGTCATCTGACGTGGCAGGAAGCTGAGAGCATGCTGCCAGAAAAGCTGGTGATCATCCCGTTCGCAGCCGGTGCAAAAGAGCACGGACCACACCTGCCCATGAATACGGATCATGTGGTGATGAATCGATTGCTCGAAACAGCTATCGAGGAACGCGACGTGATCGTTGCACCACCGGTTCTCCACGGCTGGTCCCCGGCATTTCGAAACTACCCGGGAACCGAGATCGCCGATCCAACGATTTTTCAAAACTACGTCAAGGCGATCGCAGAGTCGCTAATCGGGCACGGCGTCAACCGCCTGGTGTTCCTGAACACGGGTATCAGCCGTGCCACCGGCCTGCCGCTCAGCATCGTCGCCCGTGACATCCGCGCCGATCACGACGTGGCAACCCTCGTAGTGTCCTGGGACGATCTGGAGAGCAGCGATGCGCAGGCCTTGTATTCACAGGATAGAGGAGGTCACGCGGATGAAGGCGAAACCTCTATCCTGCTGTATCTGCGGCCTGAACTGGTCCACATGGACAAGGCGACCCGCGACTACCGCGGTGAACCCCACGCACAGATCGGTTACGCACCGGGTAAATTCGATCGAGCTGAAGAACCGGGACTCTTCGGTGATGCGACACTTGCGACGCCGGAAAAGGGCGAGCGCCTGCTCGCGATCATGCAGCGCAACTGGCTGCTGGCGCTGGATCAGTTCGCCGCGGCCACGCAGTAAGCCGCTCGGCGTAATTCGTCGAGCGGTTCAGCGAACTCTGGCGTTAGCGCGAGGGTGGAGCAACGCGTCTTCAGTCACGCCGGGTCCCCGCTACATACATCAGACCCGCCACGATGGCCATGTTCTTGATAAAATTCTGTGTCTCGTGGGCTCGTTCCAGGCCTTCTTCGTAATTCCAGAAATCATGCATGAATAGGCTAATCAGGACCGTTAATCCGGCGAGTAAAAGTGCCATGATCTGTGCCCGATAGCCAATCAGGAGACTGATACCACCGCCGATCTGCAGCACGATCGTGACCACGAGCGCAGCGGGAATCAGCGGTACACCGTGCGCTGCCATGTAGGCGCTCATCGCGGAAAAGCCGGTGATCTTCATAATTCCCGGCACGATGAAATACAGCCCCAGCAGACCGCGACCACCAAGCCTTAAGGAGTTTTCCATCAGTCGTAGATGATCTGAATTCAAGTTTGCCTTCCCCCGCTGAAATTTACGTTAGCGGATTGAATCACAGATCCACACGTCTCGGCTTCGCTTTCCTTCGGCAAACCAGGTCCGACATGACTACGCACGCAGAACGAGATAACGGACAATAGGCTCAGGGTTGTACGGCGAGCACGTCACACGATGCGTGAGTGAGGATTTTTTCGGCTGCATGGCCGATCAGCACCTCATCGGGATTTCGCTGCGCGCCGGTGCCCACCACGATGAGGTCGGCTTCGACCTTGTGCGCCGTAGCCGCAACCATATGTCCCACCTTGCCAGCCGGCAGGAAGATGCGCGATCTGGGCACGTCATAAGATTCGAGCAACGCCTCCATGAGTCTGTTCGTGTCTTCATGCATCAGCTTCTGCTTCTTGCGTATGTCACTCATGTCGAAATCCTGTGATACCACCGTAAGAAAATCCCGGCTTTGAGTCGCGCGCAGTGGGTAGGATGAGTGACGCCTGGCATGACTGGCCTCGCGCAAAGGGTACTCGACCGCGCTGACGCAGTGCATTCTGCCGCCTCCCATGTCGGCGAACCGCTGCGCTGCGTCCAGCACGCGGCGATTCATGGCCCGATGGCGACGATCGGAGTGCCGCAAAGCGAGTGCTGCGAGCACGTTGCCAGTGGCGCGGCCTGGCTTGGTGGACACCAGCAGCAACGGTTTTCTGCACCGCCGAATCAGTCGCCAGTCGAGCGATGAGTGATTGAGTGCATTCGAATGGTGGACCGATTTGATGACGAGATCGATAGCGCCCAGGGCAATGCGTTCGCTCACCCGGGAAGCGATATCGCGAGTGAACGAGACTTCAAAAGAGACATCGGCGGCGGGGAGTTTGCTGTCCACAACCAATTGGCGCAGCCATTTCTTGCGTTCCTGCACAGCGGCTTTCTTCAGGATGCGGCGTTGCTCTGCAGTAAACACATTTTTATGCTCGACCATGGCAAGCCATGCGAAGGATGCCAGGTGCAGGTGCGCAGATGACGCCTCCTGAATGACTTTGGCACGCTCCAGGGCTACCTGTGCATGTTTGGGTTTATCCAGGATGACGAAAATGGATTTCAGCGTCTTCACCAGCTCCCCAGCTCCATTTCGAAGACCCAAATTCAGGGACTCAGACAGGATGCGCGGCCAAACTCCCGCAACCACTACAACCAATGTGTGCCGACAAGTCAATTCGCTGTAATCAACACACCCGTATGTCGTAGGGTCTGCCGGGGTTCACCGAGTTGCCTGGTGCCTGTCCCCAATTCGGTTGATGACGTAGTGCCTGTCCCCGTTTACCTTGCCGCCGCTGACGTGTTGCCTGTCCCCGTTCCCGCCGGTGATGTGGTGCCTGTCCCGTTTCGGTCGGTGACTTGGTGCCTGTCCCCATTTACCTCCCCGTTTACCGATATTTTCATCAGCATCTTGATTAACCCTGCAGCTCGCCGGGTAAACGGTTTACTTAGGCAGGATATTCCGCGGTAATTGGGTCTTTACCAGCAACGCCGAGCTTCCTATGATTCACGTCGTGATGCTGCCAGAAATGAACGATTGCTCCGCCTATCTGACCCACACCCTGCGCTGGTGGGCGCCAGCCCCTGTATCCCTCAAAAACACACCCGCGATAAACCCCCTCCAAGCCCGCTAAGCGTGGCTACCGCAGGGGATCGTGCGATCCTCCGCCCGCACAAACGTAATTAAAAACAACAGGATGCATCAGATATGCTGCTCATGATCGATAACTACGATTCATTTACCTACAACGTCGTGCAGTATCTCGGCGAACTGGGAGCTGCGGTAGACGTACATCGCAATGATGAGATCACGCTCACTGAGATCGAGTCGCTCGCCCCTGAAAAAATCGTTATTTCACCTGGCCCCTGCACACCCAACGAGGCGGGGATCTCCATGGAGGTCGTAAAGAAATTCGGCCCTCACATCCCAATTCTTGGAATCTGCCTCGGCTTCCAGAGTATCGGCCAGGTGTTCGGCGGTGACGTGGTGCGCGCGCGCGAAGTCATGCACGGCAAGACGTCGCTGATTCACCACAACGGTCTTGGCGTGTTTGCGGGGTTGCCACAACCGCTCGAAGCAACTCGCTATCATTCATTGATCGTCGCGCAAGATTCGCTACCCGGCTGTCTCGAGGTCACCGCCTGGACAGAACTCGATGGCAAACTCGATGAGATCATGGGATTTCGTCATCGCGAGTTTCCGATCGAAGGCGTACAGTTTCATCCGGAGTCGATATTCACGACCGCCGGTCACGACTTGCTGCAGAACTTCTTGGAGGGAAGCGACGATGGACATCCAGTCCGCGCTGGCACAACTCGCTGAAGGACACGACCTTTCGCAGGCCGAAACCCGCGCCGTCTTCGCGCAGGTAATGTCGGGACAGGCAACCACTGCTCAGATCGGCGGTTTACTGATGGCGATGCGTGTCAAAGGAGAAACTCCACAGGAGATAGCAGGCGCTGCCGAGACAATGCGTGCGTTATCCATCAAAGTCGATGTTGATGAGGAGTATCTGGTAGACACCTGCGGCACTGGTGGTAGCGGCGCGAAGCTCTTCAACATTTCGACCGCAGCGGCGTTTGTGGCGGCCGCGGCAGGCGCCAAGGTTGCAAAGCACGGCAATCGAAAAATGACCAGTCAGAGTGGCAGCGCAGACGTACTTGAAGCCGCTGGCGTCAATCTGAGTCTGACACCAGAACAGATCGCCCACTGTATCCGTGAGGTCGGCGTCGGCTTCATCTTCGCCCAGGCACATCACAGCGCGATGCGATTTGCAGCACCGGTACGCCAGGAATTACAGGTACGCACGATGATGAACGTGTTGGGTCCGCTGACGAATCCGGCAGGCGCCAAGCGCCAGGTCATTGGAGTATTCAGTCGCGAGTGGCAACGAACGCTTGCGCAAGTTTCAAGCCTCCTCGGCGCCGAGCACGTGCTCGTGGTACACGGCAACGGGCTCGATGAGATCGCTCTCGATGCGCCGAGCCACGTGGTGGAATTGCGCAACGATTCAATCACCGAGTACGAAATCGAACCTGCGGATTTCGGCATCACACAACGAAGCTGCGATGCACTGACGAGCGACTCTCCCAAAGCGAGCCTGCAACTTGTCGCTGAGTCACTGACCCAACCCGATTCGGCTGCCGCCGACATCGTCAGCCTGAACGCCGGCGCGGCGATTTACGCTGCAGGTGTGGCCACGAGCCTCGCCAACGGCGTCATCATGGCGCAGGACGCAATCGCGGCCGGTCTCGCCAACGAACGACTGCAGGAGTTAGTGCGGATTTCTCGCTTAATGGCGGAATCATGAGCAGCATTCTAGATGAGATACTCGCTCACAAGCGTGGAGAAGTTGCCGAGCGCCGAGCTGCGAAGCCGCAATCTGAAGTCCAGGCAGCAGCCGCAGCGATGCCGCCGACACGTGGTTTCACTGACGTGTTATCGGCAAAAATCAGATTGGGACAGGCAGCAGCTCCCGCTACGGGACAGGCACCAACCAGGTCTGAACCGTCCGCCAGTTGGGGACAGGCAGCAATTATCGCCGAGGTCAAAAAAGCTTCCCCGAGCAAAGGCGTGATTCGTGAAAATTTCGATCCAGTCGCCATCGCCCGCAGTTATGCAGTTGCTGGCGCCAGCTGTCTGTCAGTGTTGACCGACGAGAAATACTTCCAAGGCAGTGACGATTTTCTGCGGTTAATTCGAGACGAAGTCGACTTACCGCTCCTACGCAAGGAGTTCATAGTCGATGAGTACCAGATTCACGAGTCACGTGCACTCGGCGCTGATTGCATTTTGCTGATCGTCTCCGCGCTCGACAAGTTCCAGCTCGCAGATCTGCATCAGTGCGCAGGAGGTCTCAGCCTGGACGTATTGATCGAAGTTCACGATGCCGGAGAACTCGCGGTAGCCTTAGATCTATCTCCAGGTCTTGTCGGCATAAATAATCGAAACCTCAACACTTTTGAGACAAGCCTGGAAACCACCTACGATCTTCTGGAATCCGTTCCACCCGAGGTCCTGATCGTGACGGAAAGCGGCATCCGCGAGAGAGAAGATGTACGGGCAATGCGCGAGCGCAACGTCCACGCATTCCTTGTCGGAGAAGCATTCATGCGTGCCGAGGATCCTGGATCAGCCCTTCGCGAACTCTTCTCCTGATGCAGACGAGCGCCGTAAAGAAAACGGGCCCCGAAGGACCCGTTTCTTCACATCCATGTGAGGATTCCACCTTAGCGTGTACCGTACACCACCATGGTTTTTCCCTTCACTGAGACCAGTCCTTGGTCTACCAGTGTCTTCAAAACGCGTCCGACCATCTCTCGAGAGCAGCCAACAATACGACCAATTTCCTGGCGCGTAATTTTGATCTGCATCCCATCAGGATGGGTCATGGCGTCTGGTTGTTTCGTGAGCTCGAGCAGCGTCCGTGCAACTCGACCTGTGACGTCCAGAAACGCCAGGTCGCTCACTTTCTGAGTCGTCCGGCAGAGACGGTCTGCCATCTGCCGTCCAACTGCATACAGTAATTCTGAGTGTTTTTCCGCGAGTTCCTTGAACTTTCCGTAGCTCAACTCCGCGACTTCACATTCTATCTTGGCTTTCACCCACGCAGACCGCGGTGTGTCATCCGTGAAAAGCGGCATCTCGCCAAAGAAATCGCCTTTGTTGAGATAGGCGACGATAATTTCCCGACCAGACTCGTCTTCCACCAGCACGGTCACCGAGCCCTTCAGTATGAAGTAGATGGAATCGCTCTTGTCGCCTGCATAGATCAGCGTGCTTTTAGCCGGATACTTCCGCCGATGCGCCGCTGCCAAAAAGGCATCGAGATGAGTACTCTCCTGATCAGGCGTGTTGATTTGAAAACCTTTGGCAACCAACGGTCTTGCAGAACCAACACCTGAAACCAGTGAACTTTTTGTGGCAAGCATTCTGTAACGCTCCTTCGTGACATCTTGCGAAATGAATACTTGCACAGCACCCAGAGCGAGTGTGAGAACTGGTAGACAAACGGTACCAATTCACAGTCTGAGCGGTCGCAGTTCACTTACATAGGCTGGAAAATGTCACGCTCTTACAACTCTTAACACTAAATTTGTCGGTCATGTACCCAAAAATACAATGGAATAACAATGTTCATTTCACCGCCGTAGGTGACTCCGGACACGCAATCGAAGTAGACGGCGCACCGGATGCTGGCGGGGAAAACCTTGGCTCCAGGCCAATGGAACTGATGTTAATGGGTCTCGGCGGCTGTACATCGTTCGATGTCATCCAAATTCTCAAGAAATCGCGCCAGACGGTGACCGATTGTGTGACACAGGTCACAGCTTCACGGGCGGACACAGTTCCCCAGGTATTTGAAACCGCCCATCTACCTTTCGTCATTCGTGGAAAAAATCTCGATGAACGCAAAGTCGCCCGAGCCATCCACCTCTCCGCTGATAAAACCTGCTCCGCATCGATCATGCTCGAGCGCGGCGGCGTCGAAATCACTCACGATTACGAACTTCGCCAAGTCTGATACCAATCGAAACCTCACCGAGCGGGGACAGGCAGCTTCTCCCTGTAGCGACAAGCAGCGAACGGGGACAGGCAGCTTCCCCCATCAATAACAAGGGCAGAATACAGTGATCGCGAACACTGCTGAGCGGCAATGTCGCAACACACGCTCTGCGGGGTGCGCTCAATATATTCGGATGACGTACCCACGCGCGCATCTAATCGATACCACACAACCTGGCTTCTACCACATCGTCTCACGCTGCGTCAGACGTTCGTTCTTGTGCGGAACCGATCCCCTTACAGGGCGTTCATTCGAACACCGCCGTGCCTGGATCGAGTCCCGCCTGCAGCAACTTGCATCACTATTTTCACTCGATGTCTACGCCTATGCGGTCATGCGGAATCACTACCACATCGTCGTGCGTCTCGAACCGAGAGGGCCGGAAGCCTGGTCGGCGTCAGAGGTCGCAGCTCGGTGGATTGACATAAACCTACCTGGAACGCACGAAAGCTCTAACGCAGCCGCCCGCGAAGAAAAAATTCAAGCACTACTCGATGATCCCGAATATCTCAGCACGTGTAGAAACCGCCTAGGTAGCCTCTCCTGGTATATGCGATTCCTGAACCATCCGATTGCGTGTAGAGCAAACCAGGAAGACGATTGCAGAGGCCACTTCTGGGAATCCAGGTACAAATCCGTTGCTCTACTGGACGAGGCTGCCGTAGTTGCCTGCATGGCTTACGTCGACTTGAATCCCATCAGAGCAGGTGCTGCGCGCTCGCTCGCCGGGAGTGAGCACACATCAATCAAGCAGCGCCTGAAACGACCAGGC
>SMVA01338708.1_pt1 | contig 11383 bp, 14 predicted proteins | sample 2456451 | NCBI WGS metagenome assembly SMVA01 (sample SAMN11095933, study PRJNA526329) | marine sediment metagenome | biome: Marine sediment; feature: Surficial sediment; material: Deep marine sediment; isolation source: Hadal surficial sediment | place: Pacific Ocean | collected 2014-05 | depth...
CGCCATTCATGCGCTGGCCAGCGAACGCGGGCTGATCTGCCCGGCGGCCCAGGGCGGCGAGGCGGCCTGGGCCGGCGGCGTCGAAGTGCTGGCGCCGGAGACCCTGCTGGCGCTGATCAACCATTTCAAGGGCAGCCAGGTGCTGACCCCGCCGGAACCGGCGCTTCAAGACGCCGCCGAGCAGGCCCTCGACCTCAAGGACATCAAGGGCCAGGAGACCGCCAAGCGGGCGCTCGAGGTGACCGCGGCCGGCGGCCACAATCTGCTGATGATCGGACCGCCGGGCGCCGGCAAGTCGATGCTGGCCCAGCGCCTGCCCGGCATCCTGCCGCCGCTGGAGCCGGCCGAGGCGCTCGAGGTCTCGATGATCCACTCGGTCGCCGGCGAGCTTGCCGAGGGCCGGTTGCTGCGGGCGCGCCCGTTCCGCGACCCGCACCACTCGGCCTCGCTGCCGGCGCTGGTGGGCGGCGGTTTGCGGGTACGGCCGGGGGAGATTTCCCTCGCCCACCTGGGTGTGTTGTTCATGGACGAGTTCCCGGAGTTTCCGCGCGCCACGCTGGAAGCCTTGCGCCAGCCCTTGGAGACCGGTCGGGTCGCCATCGCCCGCGCCAACGCCCACGTCACCTATCCGGCCCGGGTCCAGTTGGTCGCCGCCATGAACCCTTGCCGCTGCGGCCACCTGGACGACGCGGCGTTGGCCTGCCCGCGCGCGCCCCGTTGCGCGCTCGACTATCAGGCTAAGATTTCCGGGCCGCTGTTCGACCGCATCGACCTCCACGTCGAGGTGCCGGCGGTGCGGGCCAGCGACCTCTCCCTGCCGCCGCCGAGCGAGGGCTCGGCCGAGATCGCGGCCCGGGTCGCCGCCGCCCGCGCCCGCCAGACCGCCCGCTACGCCGAGGTCGCGGACGCTCGGCGCCCGCGCACCAACGCGGAAGCCGACGGCACGCTGTTGGAAAAGGTCGCAAGCCCGGAGCCGGACGGCCGCCGCCTGCTGACCGAAGCGGCCGAGCGCATGAAGCTGACCGCGCGCGGCTATCACCGGGTGCTCAAGGTCGCCCGCACCCTCGCCGACCTCGACGCCAGCGACCCGGTCCGCCGCATCCACATAGCGGAGGCGTTAAGTTACCGGAGGATCGCGCCCGGGCGGTATTGAGGGGGGGCAAACACGAACGCCTCAATTGTGGCGAGCAATTCAGCGCTTTTCTAGGATTCGCCTCAATTATGCCCGGCCGTGACCCCGGTCCCGCCACTTCGGACGGCAACCATCGGCGCCTCCAACCACCACCGGACGCGCCGTCATGAACTTGCACGACCTGGGCCGCCTGCTCTCGGAGCCGCGCCATCGGATTTACGTCAAGCTCGCCATCCTCGGTCTTCTGGTCGCGGCGAGCCTGCTGCCCTTGCGCAGCGTCCGCGAACTGATTGCCGAACGGCAAGAAACCAATCTCGCGGTCGAACAAGAGATCGCCCTGACCTGGGGTGGCGAACAACGGATCATCGGCCCGGTCCTAGTTGTGCCGCTCACTGGCGGCGCCAAGGACCGCGTCCAGCCCAGCTCCGAAACGGAAACCGGGATCACCTACGCGCCGGACAAGAGAAGCAACGACCACGATCGCCTCTTCATTTTGCCTGAGTCCTTGTCGATAGACACCGACCTGCGCCCCCAGATTCGCCGTCGCGGTATTTATCAGGTCATGACCTATACTGCGGAAACAAGGATCTCGGGCACCTTCGCCCCCTGGCACTTGGAGACATTCGAGAGCGGCAATGAAGGGTTGTTGCTCTGGGATGAGGCGCGGATCGAGGTTTACGTCTTGGACAATCGCGGCATCGCCAATGCTAGCGATTTGAATTGGAATGGCGCCTGGTTGCCTTTTGAAGTGGGCAATTCCGTCAACGCACAACTGGTGGCTTCGCTGCCGCGGTTCGAATTCGCACAGACAGCCCAGCCAATCCCGTTCTCCTTTAGTCTCGATCTGAAAGGTAGCCGCACTTTCGGATTTACGCCGCTCGGAGGCAACACCACCGCCACAGTACAATCCCCTTGGCCCCATCCGAGTTTCTATGGCGACTTCCTGCCCATGGAGAGCAACATAACGAATGACGGCTTCGAGGCGCGTTGGGAACTCTCGCGTTTCGAGCGCGAGCTGAACGGGTTTTGGCTGGGAAGCGACAAAACTATCCAAAGGATCAGATTGCGCTCTGCGTTAAGCGGCGCCCTCGTGGCCTTGGTCGACCCGGTCGATCACTACCTGAAGAGCGAGCGTTCGGTGAAATACGGGGTTTTGTTCGTGATCCTGGTGTCTAGCGTTCTCTTCGTGTTCGAAATCGTCTCCGGCGCCCGGGTCCATCCGATACAATACGGCATGGTCGCCGCCGCCTTGTGTCTGTTCTTCTTGCTGCTGCTGTCGCTGTCGGAGGCGATCGGGTTCGGCGCCGGATATTTGGTGGCCGCGGGCCTGACTGTCGCGCTCCTGTCCTACTACATCGCCGCCGTGTTGCGCAGCCTGCGCCGGGGCGCGGCGCTCGCCGGGCTGCTGACCGTGGTCTATGGCTATATGTACCTGACGCTGCGCTCGGAGGATCACGCCTTGCTGCTGGGCTCTCTGCTGCTGTTCGGCGCGCTGGCCGGCGCCATGATCGTCACGCGCCGGTTCGACTGGTATGCCGTGGGCGGGCACCTGCCGGGGGGCCCGAACACCGAGACCAGTCCACCGACCCCGACCGGCCGGGACGCCTAGCCCGGATCGGGATCGAGGGTCACGACATTAATAAACATTAACAACATGATAATATCTATTTTTGGGCTGACCCGCCGGTTCGCTTTGTGGTAATCTTCGGTTAACCGAAGCGACCAAGTAGGCGACCTATGACTGGCCAGGAACGGCTTTCCGTTGATGCCGCGGCGACGCGGCTCGGTATTTCCCCCGACGCGGTTCGGAGCCGCATCAAACGTGGTACCCTTTGGGCGGTCCGGCGTAACGGCCGAGTCCAGGTGGTGCTGCGCGACCCAGTCGCCCAGGAGGCCGCGCCCCGCACCGGGCCCGAGGTCTCAACTGGTGAGCCGACCACCCGGCCGACCCAGGGGGCGACTCATGCCCCGACCCAAAGCCCAGGCGACGGCGCCGAGACGGTGGCCCTGCTGCGCGCCGAAATCGCGCACCAGAAATCCCGGGTGCGGGAGCTGGAACGCGAACGGGAGTACTTGGACCGGGAGCTGACGCGCCAGCGCAAGTTCCTGGACATGGAGCAGGCGCTGCGGGCCCGGCTCCAGGACCAGCTCGACCGACTCAACGAGCGCCTGTCCGACGCCGTGCCGGAGATCCTGGGCGACCCCACCGAGCGCGCCGACCGCCTGTGGAAGCGCCTCGGCCGCCAGGTCGAGCGTTTGGGCGGAGATTCAGGCAAGCGCGGCGGCTGAGGCTGAGACCCGGCGGGCCCGGCCAAGAGCGCCGCAAGCACCCACGCCAGGCCCATCGCGCCAGGGCTCAACCGGCGAGCGCGATGCATTCGATCTCGATCTTGGCACCGATGGCGAGCCCGGCGACCGCGACCGTGGAGCGCGCCGGCCGATGGCCCCCCGAAGAAGGCGGCGTAAGCCTCGTTCATGGCCTGGAAATCGGCCATGTCGGCGAGGAATATCAGGCACTTGACGACCCGCTCCTTGGAAAAACCGGCGGCATGAAGCGCCTTTTCCCTATGCGCGAGCGCTTGGCGCGTCTCGGCGGCGATCCCGCCTTCGACCAAGCTGAGCGCGCCGGCAGCCCGCCGGTGGTGAAGGTTTCGAGGTTGGGGGACATCGCTGATTCCGCCCTGCTGTGAGGGCGCAGAATCGAAAGTGGCTGCTATCTCATTTTCCCGGCCGGTCGCCGCCGCGCTTTACTGGTCCGCCGGCTTGATCATACGGCCCAGGTTTTGGCCGGCGAAGATGTGCAGGTGGAAGTGGGGCACCTCCTGATGGGCATCGGGGCCGTTGTTCGCGAGGATACGGTAACCGGCCTCGACCGCGCCCAGATCGCGCGCGATCTTACCGGCGGCACGGAAGAAACCGGCGATCTCCTCTGGCGAGGCGTCCCGCGAGAAGTCGTCGAAGGAGACGTAAGCGCCCTTGGGAATGACCAGCACGTGGGTCGGGGTCTGGGGGTTGATGTCGCGGAAGGCGAGGGCAAAGTCGTCCTCGTAGATTTTGTCGCAAGGAATCTCGCCGCGCAGGATCTTGGCGAAGATGTTGCTCTCGTCGTAGGCCATGGCGGTTCCGACTCCTCGTCGTGACGGGTTCTACGATTTACCGCGGGCGGCCTTTTCGGCCAGGCCCGAGGTGCCTCGGCGCGCGGCCAGCGCGGCCCAGACCGCTTCCGGCGAAAGCCCGCGCGCGGCCCAAAGCACCAGAAGATGATAGAGCAGGTCGGCGCTCTCGGAGGCCAGGCGCGCCGCGTCTTCCGAGACGCCGGCGACCACGGCCTCGGCGGCCTCCTCGGTGACTTTGGCGGCGACCGTCTCGACGCCGCCGGCCAACAGTTTGGCGGTGTAGGAGGCCTCGGGATCGCCACCCTTGCGCGATTCGATCACGGCGAAGAGTTCGTCGAGCACCCGCCCGTCGAGGGTGCCGCTATCGCCACCGCTATCGTCGCCGCTTTCGCCCTTGTCGTCGCTCATGTCGAACGGTCCTGGTTGACCGGCCGCACCGGCACCCCGGCGGCGGCCATGTGGGCCTTGGCCTCGGCGATGGTGTGCTCGCCGAAGTGAAAGATCGAGGCCGCGAGCACGGCGCTGGCGTGGCCGTCGCGGACGCCTTCGACCAGGTGGTCCAACACCCCGACCCCGCCCGAGGCAATGACCGGGATGATAAGAGAATCGGCGACCGCCCGGGTCAGCTCGACGTCGTAGCCCGCGCGCGTGCCGTCGCGATCCATGGAGGTCAACAAAATCTCGCCCGCCCCCAACTCCGCCAGGCGCTTGACCCAATCGAGCACGTCGAGCCCGGTGGCCTCGCGGCCGCCATGGGTGAAGACCTGGAAGCCGCCTTGGCCGTCGCGCTTGGCGTCGACCGCGACCACGATGCACTGACTGCCGAACTTCTCCGCACCCGCGCGCACCAGTTCCGGGTCATCGACCGCGGCGGTGTTCATCGCGACCTTGTCGGCGCCGGCGGCAAGCAGGATGCGAATGTCTTCGGTGCTGCGCACGCCGCCGCCCACGGTCAGCGGCATGAAACATTCCTCCGCGGTCTGGCGCACCACGTCGAGCATGATGTCGCGCCTCTCGTGGCTGGCGGTGATGTCGAGGAAACAGAGCTCGTCGGCGCCGGCCTTGTCGTAGACCCGCGCCTGCTCGACCGGATCGCCGGCATCACGCAGATCGACGAAGTTGATGCCCTTCACCACGCGCCCGTCCTTCACATCCAAACAGGGAATGACCCGCGCGGTCAGCATCAAGCTTCCGCCCGCTCGGCCGCCGTCACCAGGTCCAGCGCGGCGGCGGCATCTATGCGGCCGTCGTAGAGTGCGCGGCCGATGATCGCGCCTTGAATGCCGTCGCTCGCCGCCGCCATCAGGGCCTCGAGGTCGGCCAAGTCCGCGACCCCGCCCGAGGCGATCACCGGGACATCGGTCGCGCGCGCGAGGTCGGCGGTGGCTTCGACGTTGACACCCTGGAGCACGCCATCGCGCATAATGTCGGTATAGACGATCGCCGCCGCGCCCGCGTCTTCGTAGCGGCGCGCGAGGTCGAGGGCCTCGATCTCGCTGACCTCGGCCCAACCCTCGACCGCGACCCGGCCGCCGCGCGCGTCGATACCGAGCGCAACCCGTCCCGGAAACTCCCGGCAGGCGGCGCGCACCAGCTCCGGGTTCTTGACCGCGGCCGTACCCAGGATGACCCGAGCCACGCCGGCCTCGAGCCAGGCCGAGATGGTCGCCATGTCGCGGATGCCGCCGCCCAATTGCGCCGGAATCGCGACCGCGGCCAGGATCGACTCGACCGCGGCGCGGTTGACCGGGCGGCCTTCGAAGGCGCCGTTCAAGTCGACCAGATGCAGCCACGCGAAACCGGCGGCCTCGAAGGTGCGCGCCTGGTCCGCCGGGTCGTCGTTGAACACGGTTGCGGTCGCCATCTCGCCACGCAGCAGGCGCACGGCCTGGCCGTCTTTCAGGTCGATGGCGGGATAGAGGATCATGGCCGGGCGCCGTTGCCGGTCAGGTCTTTGTGATAGAAATATCCGGTCACCCAGCGGCCGTCGAGCCAGGCGTAATGCGGGTGCATGCCCCAGCGCCGGTAGTCGAGGGAGTCGTAAAGTTTGATTGCGGCTTCCTGAGTCTCGCGCACATCCAGGTTGAGCACCCGCAGACCGGCGCCACGCGCCGCCTCTTCGATGGCGAGCACCAGCATGCGCGCCAGCCCGTGGCTACGTGCCCAGGGCGCCGTGAAGGACAGCGTCAGGTGACCGACGTAGTTCTGCGCCTCGTTGTTGCGCGGCGGCCGCACCAATTGCGCCGAACCGGCGATGGTGCGATCCAGGCGCGCCACGAAAAGCTCGCGCTCGGGCACCACCATAACGCCCTTCCAATAGGCCTCCATGACGTGGCGCTGCGGCGGCGTGAGCCAGCCGAATCCGCCGCCGTCCAGGATCGCCGCATCGGCGGCGTCGCAGAGGTCATGCAGGTCCGGGCCGGCGAATTCGGTCAGGCGTTCGACCGAGACGTTGGCCACGCCGCTCTCGGGATTGCTTAGATCGGAATCGGCCGTCATGGACGCCACCTCAAAAAATTGCCGATGATTTTCAGGCCCGCGGTCTGACTTTTTTCGGGATGAAACTGGGTACCGAACAGGTTATCCCGCCCCACCGCCGCCGCCATCGGGCCGCCGTATTCGGTGCGCGCCAGCAAATGTTCGGCGGAGTCAGGCCGCAGCTCGTAACCATGCACGAAGTAGACATAGGTGCCCGAGTCCACTCCGTCCAGGACCGGATGTTCGAGCTTCAGGATTTCCAAGGCGTTCCAACCCATATGCGGGATTTTGAGCGCCGGATCGGCGGGCGCGAGCGCGGTCACCTCGCCCGGAATCCAGCCCAGGCCGGCGTGATCGCCATGTTCGCGCCCGACCGCCGCCATCAGCTGCATGCCGATGCAGATGCCGAAGAACGGCCGGCCGCGGGCGATCACCGCCTCCTCCAGGGCCTCCACCATGCCCGGCAGCGCGTGCAGCCCGGCGCGGCAATCGCCGAAGGCACCGACCCCGGGCAACACCACGCGCTCGGCCGCGCGCACGCGCTCCGGATCGGCGGTGACCACGACTTCCAGGCCCAACCCGGCCTCGCGGGCGGCGCGCTCGAAGGACTTGGCCGCCGAGCGCAGATTGCCCGAGCCGTAATCGATGATAGCGACGGTCATGCGGTGCTCACTAGACGTGCGGCCCGGCCCGGCGGGGCCCGGCAATCGGAAAATCTAAAGACTGCCCTTGGTGGAGGGCACGGCGCCGGACTTGCGCGGGTCGATCTCGATCGCCTGGCGCAGCGCGCGCGCCAGGCCCTTGTAACAGGACTCGACGATATGGTGCGTGTTCTCGCCGTAGAGGTTCTCGATGTGCAGCGTCAGCCCGGCGTGCTGGGCGAAGGCCTGGAACCACTCCTTGAACAGCTCGATGTCCATCTCGCCCAGCTTGTCGCGCGTCAGATTCACCTTCCACACCAAATAGGGCCGGTTCGAGGCGTCGAGCGAAACCCGGGTCAGGGTCTCGTCCATGGGCGAAAGCGCCGAACCGAAGCGCCGGATGCCCTTGCGCTCGCCGAGCGCCTGGGCGACCGCCTGGCCGAGCGCGATGCCGCTGTCTTCGGTGGTGTGATGGAAGTCGATGTGCAGGTCGCCCTCGGCCTTCAGCGTGATGTCGATCAGGCTGTGGCGCGAAAGCTGCTCGAGCATGTGGTCGAGAAAGCCGATCCCGGTGGCGATGTCGTAGGTGCCGGTGCCGTCCAAATCGACGCTGGCGGAAATCCGGGTCTCGTTGGTATGGCGCGCGACGCTGGCCTGGCGCATGGCTGCCTCCTTGGGAGCGGCGGGGGGAGCGGCGGGCGATTTGGCCCACGAATTTCGGCGCCCTTGTAGCAGGAAGCGCGCGCCGCTGCCAGGGGCAGCCCCGGTTCCCGATCCGCGCGTACCGGGCCCAGGAACCGCTTGACCCGGGCGCCGAACTGGCCCATTTGACAGGGCATGGCGGAGGCGGAAAACAGCGGCTGGCGCGGCACTACGGTGCTTTCGGTGCGCAAGGGCAACCAGGTGGTGATCGCCGGGGACGGCCAGGTCACCCTGGGTAATACGGTGATCAAGGCCAATGCGCGCAAGGTGCGCCGGCTCGGCAAGGGCGGGGTGATCGCGGGTTTCGCGGGCGCCACGGCCGATGCCTTCACGCTGTTCGAACGCCTCGAATCCAAGCTGGAGACCTATCCGGACCAATTGACCCGGGCCTGCGTCGAACTCGCCAAGGACTGGCGCACCGACCGCTATCTGCGCCGCCTGGAGGCCATGATGGCGGTCGCCGACGCCTCGGTCTCGCTGGTCCTGACCGGCACCGGCGACGTGCTCGAGCCCGAGGACGGCCTGATCGGTATCGGCTCGGGCGGTTCTTTCGCGCTCGCCGCCGCGCGCGCGCTTCACAACCGCGACGGCATGGATGCCGAGGAAATCGCCCGCAACGCCATGGAAATCGCCGCAGGGATATGTATCTACACAAATGACAATATCGTCATCGAAAGCATCACAACTGGGTGAGGCGCGGGCGCGCCGCAACGAGCCGCAGGCGACCGCCTTCAGCCCACGCGAGATCGTCTCCGAACTCGACCGCTTCATCATCGGTCAGAACGACGCCAAGCGCGCGGTCGCGATCGCGCTCAGGAACCGCTGGCGCCGCCAGCAGCTGCCCGAGGAGCTGCGCGAGGAGGTGCTGCCCAAAAACATCCTGATGATCGGGCCCACCGGCGTCGGCAAGACCGAAATTTCGCGCCGCCTGGCGCGGCTCGCCCAGGCGCCTTTCATCAAGGTCGAGGCGACCAAATTCACCGAGGTCGGCTACGTCGGCCGCGACGTCGAGCAGATCATCCGCGACCTGGTCGAGATTTCGCTTTCCATGACCCGCGAGCGCCTGTCCAAGGAGGTCAAGGCCAAGGCCGAGCTCAACGCCGAGGAGCGCCTGGTCGACGCGCTGGTCGGCGAGAAGGCGAGCGCCGAGACGCGCTCCAAGTTCCGGCGCCTGCTGCGCGGCGGCGAGATCGACGAGCGCGAAGTCGAGGTCGAGGTCGCCGACAGCACCGGTATGCAGCTGCCGACCATGGACATCCCGGGCATGCCCGGCGCCTCCATGGGCATGCTCAATTTGAACGACATCTTTGGCGGCGCCCTGGGCCAGCGCACCAAGTCCCGGCGCATGGCCGTGGCCGATGCGATCAAGGTGCTGACCGACGAGGAGAGCGACAAGCTGCTCGATCAGGAGGCGGTCACCGCCGAGTCGATTTACGCGGTCGAACAAAACGGCATCGTGTTTTTGGACGAGATAGACAAGATCACCGTGCGCTCCGATCGCATGGGCGCCGACGTGAGCCGCGAGGGTGTGCAGCGCGATCTGCTGCCGCTCATCGAGGGCACCACGGTCGCGACCAAACATGGCGCGGTCAAAACCGACCATATCCTGTTTATCGCCTCGGGCGCCTTCCACATGGCCAAGCCCTCGGACCTCCTGCCCGAACTTCAAGGCCGGCTGCCGATCCGGGTCGAACTCCAGGCGCTTAACCGCGACGACTTCCGGCGCATCCTGACCGAACCTGAAAACTCGCTGGTGCGTCAGTATAAGGCGCTCTTGGACACCGAGGAGGTGACCCTCGATTTCACCGAGGAAGGCATCGACGCCCTCGCCGACACCGCCGCCGAGATCAATTCCAGCGTCGAGAACATCGGCGCCCGGCGCCTGCACACCGTGATGGAAAAGCTGCTCGAAGAAATCTCCTTCGCCGCCACCGACCGCGGCGGCGAGACCGTCGTCATCGACACCCAGTACGTCAACGACCACGTCGCCGAACTCGCCAAGGACACGGACCTGAGCAAGTTTATCTTGTAATGGATCCTTCGTGGTTACGCTGGGCTCGGGGACTCCAGGCGATCGCGCAAAATGGCCTGACCTATGCGACCGACGTCTACGACCAGGAGCGCTACCAAGCGATTCGAGAGGTGGCCGCCGAGATGATGGCGGCGCGCGCGGGAACCGACAGAGAGTCCGTCCTCGATCTCTTTGCCAAGGAAACCGGTTACGCAACACCGAAAGTCGACGTGCGGGGCGCGGTCTTCCGGGACGATGGCATACTGCTGGTGCGCGAGGCCAGCGACGGCAGATGGTCGCTTCCCGGCGGCTGGGCCGATGTGAACGACTCGCCCAGCGAGAATATCGTCCGGGAAATCGCCGAGGAATCCGGTTTCGAGACCAGAGTGCGGAAGCTGGCCGCGGTCCTGGACCGTGGCAGGCACCCTCATGTGCCGGCGGAGCCCTATCACGTCTACAAGATGTTCTTTATCTGCGAGATCACGGGCGGTGCGCCGAAACCCAACCACGAGATTCACGATGTGGGCTTTTTCGGGGCGGCCGACCTCCCGGAGCTTTCCCTGGGCCGCGTGCTACCCGCGCAGATCGACCGCATGTTCGACCACTGGCGCCGGCCCGACCTGCCGACCGAGTTCGACTAGCTCGGCCACCCCTCACCCCGACCGCTCGACCTCCGCCATCATTCTTGCGATCGCGTCCTCCGGGAGTTCGGCGATGTTTTCGGCGAGGCGGTTGGCGAATTCGGTGGCCTGGGGGCTCAGGCCCGAGGTATCGACCACGACGCGCGGGTGCGAGAGGTCGGCCAGGCGCTGGAGCGCCTCCGCGTCGTCCCAGATCACACCCAGGAATTGGCAGATGCGGTGCACGAAGCGCCGGTTCGGGCGGCCGCGCTTGCCGTGCTCCAAAGCCGAGAGGTAGGCCGGCGAGACCCCGAGCCCGGCCGCCATGTCCTTGAGCTGCAAGCCGCGCTCGGCACGAAGCTTGCGCATCTTCTCGCCGAAGGGCGTCACGATCGCGCCTCCCTCTATTAACCGAAAAGAAGTTTAGCCGCGATTCGCGAGCTTGTCGCCGCCCCCGTAGTTTTCGCCCAAGCGTTCGGCCGTGATGCCCTCGCGCTGGTCGATGTACAGCGGGTGGGAGCCATGGACCCGGTTGACCCAAACCAGGGGGCGCTGGCGGCCGTCCTGGAGCAAGGCCGAGGTCTCCGGCTCCAGGGTGTCCGGATAGGGCGGCAGGCGGTTGCACAGCCAGCCGAACATGCCGCCCAATTTTGATTGGTTCGCTCCGCCCGTTCCGCCCGTTC
>SMVA01273636.1_pt1 | contig 11380 bp, 10 predicted proteins | sample 2456451 | NCBI WGS metagenome assembly SMVA01 (sample SAMN11095933, study PRJNA526329) | marine sediment metagenome | biome: Marine sediment; feature: Surficial sediment; material: Deep marine sediment; isolation source: Hadal surficial sediment | place: Pacific Ocean | collected 2014-05 | depth...
CACGGTAGTCACTGAAACTGAAGCAATATCCGCGCCAACATCCAAGGCCCAGCAACGACGCGGCCTCGAACGAGGGCTATAAACAGGGGTGTAAAGAAACCTGACGGTTTCGGGTTTTAGGTGTAAAGAATCCATACACCGCATAGGAACGGATGCGCATAACCGAACTGCCGTTAGGAGTGGGAGGTTCTAACGATTGAAGCGTTGCGGAGTGTCTCCTCCTGGAACAAAGCGGACACTTTTCGGTCGATTTCCTGCCGCGAGCTTGATCTACGCACAGAACGTGCGTTTTCTCATTTCACAGCCCCTGTTCATGCGGGTTTCAGGGGCGGTGCGGCGATACAACGATAAAACGTATTAGGTAGGCGCCGACACCCTCTACAGGCTGCTGACGCAGTTCCCGATGTTAGTCATCATCGTGATCAATCCTCCCGGTAAAGTCGGTCGATCTGTCTCTGGTCCTCCTCGGTCCAGCGACGGTACTTGTATCGTATCCGGGCAATCTCTCTAACTACGCGGTCCGAATCGCCGCCTTTAGATAGTGCCACTTCGGTCAGGCCGGCGACTCTTTCAGCATCTGCACGGGCTTCCGCATCGTACTCGGCGGCCATGCGTTCGCGCGATCGACCCTCATGTATCAGCAAGGACTGCCGAAGTGCGCGCGCGTTCTGAATCTCATCGAGTGCCGCTCTGCTTGTCGTGGCGGCAGTGCCGTGGTTCCTCGTGTCGGCTCGATGCGTGATCCCGAAATGGACAAACATGGCAACTCCCACGCCGCCCACGATGACGCTAAAAACGCCCACGACGCCCCAATCGACCACCCTTGCTCTCCCCAGAAACCAAAAGCCCCGCTAGTGCGAGGCTTCAAGGTACTGATGTGGGGTTAGGGTGTCACTCGTCCACAGTCTCATTCCGGAGTCTCATTCTTCCCTTCGTCAGAATTCTTGTACTCGTCATACCATTTCACGAGAGCGGCTTGATCCGGGCTGAGCTGATGACTGGGTACCCGTTCATGCATCCAACGAACGAAGCTCAATGAGGCACCGCGAGTAAACCTCCCGTTGTCGCTCCTGGCAACGATCTCCCGCCCTCCTCTCCTGTGGATCGTAAACATCTCGAATTGCATCCGTGCTAAGAAAAAGCCCCACCCGAAGGTGAGGCTTTAAGGTACTGCTATCGGCTCTGAGTCACCAGATGCCGGTTTCTCCTTTCCTCAGTCGCTCCTGGACCTCGTCTTTACCGTACGCAACCGGTATGGCCCGAATCCGTCGACATAACCCATTGAATTTGTGGGATATTCGCCATTCGATTCATGCCCTCCCTGGGCACCACTTCACGCCAGGACACCCGCATGCTTGAACGACTCCTCCCCAAAACGATCGACAATCGCTTCCGCGGCCACAGAGTTGCGCTCTGGATGTTCTATCCCATCACGCTGATAACGATTGTGCGCAGTCTCATCCACGTATTCCGCAGCGACGGCGGGGCACAATCGATCGCCACGATACCCCTAGACGGCTTTACTGAGGCGGGGGCGGCCGCGGTCGTCGCGGTATTCGCGCAGTGGGGTTTATCCCAGCTCCTGATGGGTGGGCTCTATGCGCTGGTTTCGTTTCGTTACCGCGCCATGATTCCGCTGATGTACGTGCTGATTCTCATCGAGTACGCGGGCCGCCTGGCGGTCGGCGCGATGAAACCAATTGTCACGATCGATACCGCGCCGGGTGGACCAGGCAGCATCGTGGTGGTCGTCATGGCGATCACCTGCATCGTCCTGTGTTTGCGCGGGGAGGGTGGTTCGGTGAAACGCGAAACCGCCTGACGAGCCTCAGCGATTCGGCCCGCGGGTCATCGGGTAGGGCTGCCAGCGTTCCAGTTCGGTGCGCGGCAACACGGTCGGGTTGACGCAACTCATCGGCCAACGGCCACGCAACACCAAGGCCACCTCGCGGCCGACTCGACGCCGGGTTTCCGGGCGCATGCGAGTCGTGGCCGACGCCACGTGAGGGGTGATGATCACATTGGCCATACCGAGCAATGGGTTATCGGTGGCGGGGGGTTCGGTTTCCAGCACATCCAGACCCGCCGCGGCAATCTCCCCATTCGTCAGCGCGGCAATCAGCGCCGCCTCGTCGATGGTGGGGCCGCGCCCGGTGTTGATCACGACCACCTCGTTCTTCATGGCGGCGAATTCCGGCCCGCCGAGCATGTGCCGTGTCTCGTCATTCAACGGCGCGTGCATCGAGATGTAGTCCGAACGCTCCAGCAACTCTGCGAATGACACGGGCTCCACGCCTTCCGCCGAAATCGTCAGCTCGCTGATGTACGGGTCGTGCGCGATCACCCGCAGGCCGAATGCCAGCGCCCGCCGCGCCACGCATCGGGCGACGTTGCCGAAGGCGATCAGCCCGAGAGTCTGGCCCATCAGGCGCGGTACTTTGCTCAAGATCGGCCGGCCCTCGAACCAGCGGTCCGCCGCCGAGATCTGGTCCATCTCCTTGGTTCTGCGCACCGCTGCCAGCAACAACATCAAGGCGTGGTCCGCGACTTCCTCGGTGAACACGTCCGGCACGTTGGTCACCACGATACCCGCGTCCGTGGCCGCATCGACATCCACCATGTCGACCCCCACGCTGCCCACCCCGATGACGATGCAGCGTTCCAGCGCGTTGATGATCTGGCGATCGATGCGGATGCCCCAGGAAATGATCAAGGCGTCCGCGTCGCGCGCCCCGTCGATGAACTCCGCGGCGGTGTCGGCCTGCACCTCCACGAGTTCGGCCAGCGGCGCAAGCGCTTCGAGTTCCAGCGCGTAGCGTTTCGCCACGCTTTCCGCTTTGGCGATCCGCGGCAGTTGGACGACGACTTTGTGTTTACCCATCGGTTCGATTACTCGAGAGGGGTTCCGTTGGCGCGGCTGAGTGCTGCAATGGCTTCATCGCGCAGGCCGCGCTTGAAGATTTTTCCGGACGCGATGCGCGGCAACTGCTCGGCTCGAATCCAGACATGCTCAGGCACTTTGAAACGGGCCAGATGTTCGGCCACATGGGCTCGAATCTCCTCACTGGCGACGGGTCGCCCCGGTTTGTGCATGACGACCGCGGCGAGTGTTTCGCCGAGGCGTTCATCCGGCACCCCGAACACCGCACACTCGGATACCGCGGGATGTTCGTAGATGGCCGCCTCGACTTCCTGACAGCCGACGTTCTCACCGCCGCGAATGACGATGTCCTTGGCCCGGTCGGTGATGAACACGAAGTCCTGTTCATCCATGTGACCAATGTCGCCGGTGCGCACCCAACCCTCAGTCAGGGTTTCAGCGGTCGCCTCCGGTTCGTTCCAGTAGCCCGTGAAGTTCATCGCACCCCGGATCCACAGCTCGCCGGACTCGCCGCGCGCAACCTCGTGGCCATCTTCGTCCACCACCTTGATGTCCACCACCGGTGGAATCGGCCGGCCGCAACTGCGCGGCCGTTCGAGGAAATCCGGGCCGGAGACGGCCGTGCCCAGCCCGTTGGTCTCGGTCATCCCCCAGCCGGTCCCGGCCACGCCCGCCGGCAGACGCGCATCGATCTGGCGAGCGTGCTCCGGCGCCATGGCAGCGCCACCACCGCCAGCACCTTGCAAGCTGCGCAGGTCGTAACTGTCGAAGTTCGGCGACTGGATCAGCTCCCAGGACATGGTCGGCACCCCGTTGAACTGGGTGATGCGTTCGTCCTGAATGATCTTCAGCGCCCGCTCGGGGTCCCACTTGTACATGCCCACCAACTTGCGCCCACTGCGAAACGAGGACATGAACTGCACGTTCAAACCGGCCACATGAAACATCGGCACCGTGAGGATCATCGCCGGCGCAAACTCCGGGTCCGGGTCGAGCAGCTCGGGATTGAGGTGCGCGGCGATCGCGGCGCCACACTCCCAACCCAACACCGCATGAATGATGCCCCGATGGGTGAGCTGCGCGCCTTTGGGGCGCGCTGTTGAACCCGACGTGTAGAGGATCGTGGCAAGCTCATCGGCGGCGATCGGCACCTGGGTCATCGGTGTCGCCTGCGTCATCTGCGTGGGTGGAGCAGCCAGGAAGTCCTGCCAGGATACGACGCCGGGAATGTCCGGCGACCGGGCGCGCAGGGTCACCAGGTCGATGCCGAGTTCCGTCTGCAGGGGCAGCAAGCGCTCGAGTCGTTCGCCGTCCACGAACACGAGGGCCGCCCCGCTGTCGTTGATGCCATAGGCGAGTTCCTCGCCGCTCCACCAGGCATTCAGGGCGACGGCAACGCACCCAGCCGATGTGATGCCCATGTAGGCGAACAACCATTCCGGATAATTGCGAGCGGCAATGCCAATCCGATCGCCAGCAGCGCACCCGCGGGCGTCCAATGCGGCGGCGACCCGTGCCGCCATGTCCCACATCGCCGCAAACGTATAACGTTCATCCAGATAGACGAAGAAGTCCTTCTCCCCATGAACCAGGCTCGATTCGTACAGCGCACGAAGATTCTCCGGCGCCTGTTTGAACACCCTCGCCGCAACTCCGTTCACGGGTACTTCGGTCATCTCGTAGGGCTGGCCGGGCGCGGTAACCTCCACCGCCGCCGCTTTGATGTCGCGGATATCCATGGCTCTCCGGGAATGTCTCCTGGAAATGACTCCGGCAATGACTCCGGGAATATAAGGGATCTGGAGGTTGGAAATTCTGACACGCCATCGCGCGCCTGTCAGCCCGGGTCCGCGTTGACTCCCGCGGCCCGCCGTAGCAGGGTAAGCTCACAAAAACCTGGAGCGGACGATGCGGGAGAATACGGCGCTACGCGCCTGGCGCGAAGGCAAAACGACCATCGGGGGTTGGCTGCAGTTGGCCAATGCCCATTCGGCTGAGACGCTGGGCGCGCTCGGATTCGACTGGCTGTGCATCGACATGCAGCACGGCCTCATCGACTACCAGGACCTGACCTACATGCTGCCTGCGATCTCCACCGGAAGTTCCATTCCGCTGGTGCGGGTCCCGTGGAACGAACCCTACGAGATCATGAAGGCCCTCGATGCCGGCGCTTACGGCGTGATCGTGCCCATGGTCAACAACCGCGCCGAAGCCGAGCAGGCCATCCAGGCGTGCCGCTATCCACCCGACGGACTACGCTCCTTCGGCCCCATCCGCGCGGCCCAGTACGGCGGTGCCGGTTATGCCGACGAGGCCAATCAAGAGATCGCCTGCATCGCCATGATCGAGACCCGCGAGGCGCTCGACAATCTGGAGGAAATCATCAGCACGCCGGGGCTCGACGGGGTCTACATCGGTCCGTCCGATCTGGCGTTGGCCTTGGGCCTGCCGCCCACGGGTGCCTTCGATGATCCCGCCCACATCGCGGCAGTGGATCGAATATTCGAGACCTGCCGGGCGCACAATGTCGCCGTGGGCATCCACACCTCGGCCATGAAGTACACCCAGCGCTATGTGGAGCAGGGCTTCCAGTTCGTCACCCTCGGCGCGGACAGCGGCTGGATGTCGCGCAGCGCGTTCAAGGATCTTCGTGAAATCCGCGAGTCCACAGGCGCGGGTCTGGAATCGACCGGATATTGAAACGACTTTAACTATTCATAACAACTCATTGTAATTAAATAGATTAATGAACTTAGAGCAGATACAATTCGAGATCCGCGATGGCGTGGGCCTGATCACACTGAACCGGCCCGAGCGTATGAATGCGTGGACCTACCGGATGAGCGACGAGCTCACCCACATCATCGAACAGTGCAATAACGACCCGCAGGTGGGCGCGATGGTGCTGACCGGGGCGGGGCGGGGATTCTGTGCGGGCGCGGATATTCAGGACGCCTTCAACAGCCGCCTCGAAGGCGAGGCCACCGACACCGACCGGCGCAACCGCCGCGACTGGATCGAGCTGGTGCGCGGCGCCAAGCCGCTGATCGCCGCGGTCAACGGCGCCAGTATCGGCGTGGGCGCTACGATGATTCTGCCGTTCGACGTCATTTTCGCCTCCGAAAACGCACGCTTTTCCATGGGCTTCATCAAGATGGGACTCGTTCCCGAACTGGCCAGCTCCCACTTTCTGGTCCAGCGGATGGGCTTCGGCCGCGCCAGCGAGATGTGCCTCACCGGACGCTTGTACAGCGCGGCCCAAGCACACGAGATGGGTCTGGTCGATCATCTGGTGCAACCCGAGGAACTCATCGACGAGGCGCTGGCGCTGGGCCGCGAGATGGGCGCGAATCCGTCCCGGCAACTGCGCTGGGTCAAGGAACTGCTGACCCAGAACGGCTCGGAGACCGATCTCGACGCCGTCCAACGGCGCGAACTCGAACGGCTGAACGAGGCCTACGAGACGCCCGAGCACAAAGAAGCGGTCGCTGCGTTTCTCGAAAAGCGGACGCCGAACTTCCGCAACCCCGGTGCCTGATACGTTGCTGAGCGCTCCCTGGCTGCTGGTCAGCATCGGACTCGGCAGCACCGTCGCCGGAATGCTCCTGGCGCTGTGGCTGAGCAGACGCCGGGCCCGCAGCGCCTTTTCCGAAGGCATGACCCGTCAGGCCGAGAAAGACGGCATCGAGCGCGTGTTGCTCGAAGAACGCCTGGACGTCCGCGACCGGGAACTGGTTCGATCCGAGACTTCCCTGAAAACCGCGAACCTTCGCTATGCGGAGCTGGAAGACCGCGCCCGGGAACTGACCGCCGAACACGCCCGCGCGGCCTCCGAAGCGGAACAGTTTCGCGAGCGGCTGACCGCGGTGCAGGCGGAACTGGCGATTGCGCGCAGCGAACTGACCGGCGTCACCAGCCGGGAAACGGAGTTACGGACCCGCCTCGAAGAGACGCGCCGTGCGTTCGAGGAGAAGGAAGCCCTGTTCGCCGAAACGGGCACGGCGTTGAAGCAGGAATTCAAGCTGCTCGCCAACAAAATATTCGAGGAGCAAGGCGAATCCTTCGCGAAGCGCAACCAGTCGCAACTCGAAGGCGTGCTGTCACCGTTTCGCGAGCAAATTACCGAGTTCAAAGCCCGGGTGGAGCAGGTCTACCACACCGAGTCTAAAGATCGCGCGTCACTGCTCACCGAGGTGCGCAACCTGCAGCGCGCCAGCGAAAAGATCAACCAGGAAGCCGAGAACCTCACCAGGGCACTGAAGGGCGACAAGAAACTTCAAGGCAACTGGGGCGAACTGGTGCTGGAACGGGTGCTGGAACAATCCGGGTTACGGCGCGACCACGAGTACGAGGTGCAGGCCTCGTTGCGCAATGCCAAAGGCGAGGCACGGCGCCCGGACGTGATCATCCACCTGCCGGATGACAAGGACGTGGTGGTCGATTCCAAAGTCTCGCTGGTGGCCTACGAGGGCGCCCTGGCGACGGACGACGACGGGCTGCGCGAGCAACTGATCAAGCAGCACGTGCTGGATCTGCGTGCGCAGGTCAAACGCCTGGCCGAGCAGGACTACGACCGGCTGCAGGGCCTGCGTTCCCTGGATTTCGTGTTGCTGTTCATACCCATCGAGTCTGCGTTCACCCTGGCGATGGAAGAGGACCAGGCATTGTTCACCGAGGCCTTCAACCAGCGCATCGTGATCGTCAGCCCGACCACGCTGATGATGACCCTGCGTATCATCCACAACGTCTGGCGCTACGAAAAACAGAACCGCAATGCCCAGGAAATCGCCCAGCGGGCCGGCGCCCTGTACGACAAGCTGCGCGGCGTAATGGAGGAGATGAGCAAACTCGGCACGTCCCTGCGGGGCGCCGAATCCGCCTACCAGACCGCCATGAAACGACTCACCAGCGGACGCGGCAGCCTGGTGCGCCGGGTCGAGCAGTTCCGTGAGCTGGGCGCAAGCCCGCGCAAACAGTTCCCCAAGGAATTGCTCGACGCCTCTGCGGACGAATCCGAGCATGCGGCCGACCCGATCGTGGAATTGCCTGAGCCGGCGGTGGCCGATGAACCCAACGTAAAGGACGGATCGTCCTGAGAACCGCTACGCCTGAATGCCGCCCTTGGTGAGCCTGGACGGATCGAGCAGGCGTTCCAGCTCCTTGCGATCCAGGTCCGTCATCTCCTCGGCCACATCGAGCAGCGGCCGGCCTTCCGCGTAGGCGCGCTTGGCGATCTCAGCAGCTTTCTCATAACCGATAATGGGATTCAACGCCGTCACTAATATGGGGTTGCGCGACAGCAGTGCGGCGACGTTGTCCTCGCGCACCTCGAACCCGGCAATCGCCTTGTCCGCCAGCACGCGCGCGACATTGGCCAGCAGATCGATGCTCTGCAGAAGGTTGTAGGCGATCACCGGCAACATCACGTTCAACTGAAAATTGCCGGACTGTCCAGCCACAGTGATGGTCGCATCATTGCCGATCACCTGGGCCGCCACCATGGCCGCCGCCTCGGGGATCACCGGGTTGACCTTACCCGGCATGATGCTGCTGCCGGGCTGCAACGCCGGCAGCGCGATCTCACCGATTCCCGCCAACGGCCCGCTGTTCATCCAGCGCAGATCGTTGGCGATCTTCATCATCGAGACCGCGACCCCCTTCAACTGACCCGACAATTCCACGGCCGTGTCCTGGGCGCCGAGACTCTCGAAAAAGTCGGCGTTGGGTACCAGGGCGAGGCCCGTCAGTTCGGAGAGGACCGCGGCAATCCGGGCCGCGAACTCCGGGTGTGCATTGATCCCGGTACCCACCGCGGTTCCTCCCTGGGGCAATGCATGCAGGCGCGGCAGTGCCGCCTGAATGCGCGCGATGCCGCTGCGAATCTGGGCCGCCCAACCACCCAGTTCCTGGGCGAAGGTCACCGGCATAGCGTCCATCAGGTGGGTTCGTCCGGTCTTCGTGACGCCGGCGAGTGACTGGCCTTTACGTTCGATGGTCGAGGCGAGATGCTCCAGTGAAGGAAGCAACTGATCCGCCACGCCGATCGCCGCCGAGAGCTGAATTGCCGTGGGAATCACGTCGTTGCTGCTCTGGCTCATGTTGACGTGATCGTTGGCACTGACGGGGGTGCCGCTGTCCCGGCTGGCCAGGGTCGCAAGCACCTCGTTGGCATTCATGTTGGTCGAGGTCCCAGACCCGGTCTGAAACACGTCGATGGGGAACTCTCCGGCAAAATCCCCGGCACGGATGGTCTCTGCGGCGCTCTGGATGGCATCGCCAAGCTCGCGGTCCAGCAACTGTAATTCCACGTTGACCCGCGCCGCCGCCTGTTTGATCAGACACACCGTGTCCACGAACCGTTTCGGCATGGTCAATCCAGAAATGGGAAAGTTCTCGACCGCCCGTTGGGTCTGCGCGGCATACAACGCGTTTGCCGGCACCTCGAGTTCGCCCATGCTGTCGTGTTCGGTGCGGGTGCGCGGGTCCGCCATGGCTGTCTTCGCTCCGTCGACACGTTGGCCTGAAGGTTACCAGCGCGGGAGGATCTGGCGCCACCTGGATCACAGCAATGCCCATTAGCGCGGCCGCCGCCGACGCCAGGCAAGCATTTCTGTCTACTTGGTCAAACTTCGACCGGGGCACTGTCACAGAACCCCTGGGATGAACTGGGTTTAATAGGCTGCGAACGGACACCCAAACGAACGAGAGGGATATGCGATGCTGGTGCTTACGCGCCGTGCTGGCGAGTCGATCATGATCGATGACGATATTGAGCTGAAGGTGCTCAAGATTCGTGGCAGCCAGGTTCATCTGGGCATCGACGCCCCGAAGCGCGCGGCGGTTCACCGCAAAGAGGTCTGGATCCGTATCCAGAACGAAGCCGAGGCAGAAGCGGAAGCCAAGGCAGAAGCGGAGGCCAAGGCGGAAGCCGACGACCGTACCAACGTAACGCACATCAACAAGTAAGCCCCAGAAAAGCCGGTGCTTCGCAGATGGCGTACGGATGAATGTGCAGGGCATCCAGCGGTGTGCGATGCTGCCGGATCGGTTCCAGCGACTCCCGGTGCAACTGATCGTCGCCCGGCTTTAAGAACACACTGTCGAGCCCGCTCCAGATCTGGTGCACGGGTTCGAGCCTGCCGAAACTGCAGCGCGACTCCCATTGTCCCCGGTGCAACTCCACGACGTCGATCGACTCGATCCAACCCCACTGGCTGAATTCCAGCGGCTCGCCACTGGCGATCAGCAACGCCATGCGTTGCGCACGGGTCTGCGCCGCTTCGAACATTTCGCACGCAACCAACCAGGGATGCGCATCCCGATAGGCGCCCGCGCCGGTGTTTTCCAGCAGCGCCTTCAACGCTTTCGGTGTCACCGTGGTGGCCAGGCAGTAAGGGGAAATCGCCGTCATACTGTAAATATATACACTATACTGCCCATTCGTCTGAATGCTCAGGTCGGCCGCCGGTGCTGCGCCCCAACGTTCCGCCGCCACCGCATTACTATGCGGACAATTTAACCCGCCTGCTGGATACCGTCGCCCGGCAGTATAGCGATATCCTCGATACCCCCGAATTGGCTCGTCTGGAGCAGGTCCGTGGGCTGGGCGTCGATGCGCTGCGCCTGTATGCCCGATTGCTGACACGCAGGGGCCCGTTGCTGCGCGCCGACACGCTCGGCTACCGTGAGGTCGCCGACACGACGGCGGCGCTGGCCCGGCTGGCGGAAGCCGAGCTGATCAACCGCAACCCGGCCGTGCCCGGCGATCGGGTGCTTGCACGGTTGACGCTACCCGAGATTCGCGCCGCTTTTCCGGAGCTGCCCGCGGGCTGCCGCGGGCTGCGCAAGGCGGCATTGGTCGCCGCAACGGCGGCACGTTATCCGGAACCGGTGTTGCGTAGCCGTCTGGCCGGCGTCTGTGCCTGGCTGTTGCTGACCGATCCCGACTGGCTGACCGCCATGCGCATCCTGTTCTTCGGCGACCTGCGCCAGGATTTCAGTACCTTCGTACTGGAAGATCTCGGGGTGGTGCGCTACGAGCCGTATCCCCTGGACCCCAAGCGGCGCCTGTTCGCGAACCGGACCGAACTGGCGCGCTATCTGGAGCTCTTGCGAATTAAAGGCGAGGTTCGCCGCTTACATCAGAACTGGCACGAACACCAGCTGCTGAATCACGTCGAGCACCTCTGGCACCCGGAAAGCAACCGACTTCTGGAACGACAGCGCGGCCGCCTGCTGAACGAGATCGGCCGGGAAGCCGAGCGGCACTGTGCGTTCGATCTGGCGCTGACCGCATACGGCCGCGCCGATCGGGAACCTGGCCGGGAGCGTCGCGTCCGGATCTTGCATCGGCTCGGCGATCGCGACGGCGTGAGCCAGGTGCTGAAGGCCATTGAAGGTGCGCCTCACAGTGCAGGCGAGCAACACTTCGCGCGCCAGTTTGCCGCGCGGGCAGGACTGGCGCCGAAGCGTGGTCAACGCATCGTCGAGCTGCAACTG
>SMVA01066263.1_pt1 | contig 11378 bp, 11 predicted proteins | sample 2456451 | NCBI WGS metagenome assembly SMVA01 (sample SAMN11095933, study PRJNA526329) | marine sediment metagenome | biome: Marine sediment; feature: Surficial sediment; material: Deep marine sediment; isolation source: Hadal surficial sediment | place: Pacific Ocean | collected 2014-05 | depth...
TCGTAACACTGCGGCAGCAGCTTCCAACCCTCATGGGCCTGGCTCTTGATGTAGGCCTCACAGGCCTCGCGCTGGGCATCCAGCGAGTTGAAGTCCTGCTCCAGGCCCGCCTCGGTCGACTTGCGGGTATAGATGGCACAGCGCTGTCGTTTCTGTCCCATGGCGCCTATGCCTGGAGCCCAAAGAATCGGGGTCCGGACCAGCGGGTGCCGGTGATGGCCCGGGCCACCCCGGAGAGACTGGCGTAGCTCTTGCCCTGCCAGCCGTAACCATCTTCCAGCACCAGGATTTCCTGGGTGACACCCCGCCAGGATCGGTAGAGGCGGGTGCCGGCCTTCAGCGCCCCCGGGCTCGGGTTGGACCTTCCCTGAGCGAGGGTACCGAGCGCCTTCCTTTCGGGAGGAGTCAGGCCGCCGAGTTGTCGGATCTGTATCTCATAGGCGATGCCCCGGGCCAGCAGGCCCTCGGTCATGGTCTTAATGGGCGGGGAGCCATGAAGTCCGACCCAGCGCTCGACAAGATCGGCACGAGAGAGATCGCACAGGCCGTCGATCTCCCGGGCACAGCCAGCATTCAAGGATTCCGGTTTCACGAGGTCAGGCTGCCTTGCGATCTTCGGTAATTCGATAGCGGCTGACCCCGTCCTCCCGGACCCGCTCGATCCGGTAGCCCTGCTGACGCAGCCGGGTGAGGGCCGCCCGGACCGTATGGGGCAGCCAGCCCAGCATTTCGACGATCGCCTCGATGGTGGCGCCCTTCTTGCGCTTGAGCAGATCGATCAACAGGGCCTGCTTGGTGCCTTGGCGGGCCGCCGTCTGCGACTTTTTGCCCTTCGGTGTGGCGGTGACAGGCTTCTGTACGCTGTGGCGGTGGGGTTTCTTCGCCCGCGTTTTGGTCGAGCGGGACTGCATGCTGGTTTTCTCATCCACGTCCACGCCGATCGCCTGCAGGCCGGCGTCAGTAATGACCAGCATCATGCGGCGCCCGTCCTCGCCCTCGCGCCAGGCTGCGGCGTTACGGGTGGCGGGTTTTTCTTCGAGCAGGCCCTTTTTGCGCAGGCCTTCGAGCGTCTTGGTGACGGCGCCGCCCTTGATCTTGAGCGACTTCGGCAGGGGCAGCACCGCACGGTCCTGGTGCCGGGCGGCGGCGGAGAGGATCACGAGCCGGGTGTCGCTAAGCTTGGGCATGAGGGCCTCCTTCGGCTTCGGCGCCGCGGCCATCGCGGCGCTTCCACCCCCGCAGGCCCCGCCGGTGGGTCCGGTCGGGGCGGCGGGCGCCCAGTTCGATCAATGGCGGCCCTCAGGTCGCCACCCATCCACGCTTGCCGCGCCGCGCAAGTCCAGCCCTTTCAGGGCACTTGATCGGGGCTGCCCGAGGAATCGCCGTCGCTCGGGCCGACAATGACCGCCGCGGCCTCGGCCAGGGCGGCGATGTCCCGCGCCGCCCCCTGCAGCCGGTGCGCAGCCTCGGCATAGTCCCCGGCGGCGATCGCGCCGGACTGACCCGCTATCGCCGCATCATGCGCGGTCTCGATCAGCGCCGTCGCCGCCGCGAACAGGTGTCAGGTGAGCTTGTAGGTTCAAATCCCGGGCAGGATTTGTTCAAGACCCTACCATGCTCGAGTTGAGGAAAGCCGTTTGAAACTGGTTGCAAGGGTGATTTTTCGTGCGGGCCAGTGGCCCGTCGTCTTGGATTTCCCGAGGTGCAAATCTTTTCGATTCACAACCAGCCGCTTTCTTTATAGTTGAGCGGAGTGAGGCATCGAGGTTTTGGCGAGGAACGGGAACACGAGATGAACCGCGAAGCAATCGTGATGGTGTGCGCCCCGGACATCTCCGGCCAGGTCAGGGGAAAATCCTTTCCGCTCGCCGATTTGGAACTGCGGATGCAGCGTGGCATCGGGTGGGTCCCCACCAACATCCAGATCACCACCTTCAATTCGATCGCCGATTCGCCGTTCGGATCGCTGGGCGATCTGTTGATGGTGCCCGACCCCGATACCGAGGTCCGGGTGGATTTCGGGGACGGCTCGCCGAGCGAGCACTTCTTCCTGGGCAATATCCGCTACACCGACGGATCGCCCTGGGAATGCTGCCTGCGCGGTCGCTTAGCCGAGGCGCTCCAGGCCTTGCGCGCGGAAACCGGGTTGGAATTGAACAGCGCCTTCGAGCTCGAGTTCCAGTTCCTGGACGATTCGCCCGGCTACGGGCCGGGCTTCAGCCTGACCGGGTTGCGGAAAAAGAAGCACTTCGGCGAGGCCTACCTGGCCGCGCTGCGACAGGCCGGGGTCAAGCCGGACTCCTTCCTTCGGGAGTGGGCCGAGCAGCAATTCGAAGTCACCATGCACCCCGAGCTCGGCATCAAGGCGGCCGACCACGCGCTCTCGATGCGGGAGTTGGCCCGCGCCACTGCGGAGCGCCTGAACGATCCCGTGACCTTCACGCCGATCCGCGATGTCAACGGCGCCGGCAACGGCGTCCATATTCATATGAGCCTGATCGACGCCGCCGGGAACCCGGCGACCTACGACGCCGACCGGCCCGGCGGCCTGAGCGAGGTTGCCGGACAGTTCGTCGCCGGTATTCTGCATCATCTGCCCGACATCACCGCGCTCATCGCTCCGAGCCTGATCTCCTATGCTCGCTTGACGCCGCATCGCTGGAGCGCGGCCTTCAACAACCTCGGCCTCCGGGACCGGGAGGCGGCCCTGCGCATCTGCCCGGTCGCCGAGCTTCCCGGAATGGATGTCGCGAAACAGTTCAACGTCGAGTTCCGAGCCGGCGACTCCGCGGCGAGCCCCCATCTGCAGCTGGCCGCACTGGTCTTCGCGGGGCTCGATGGCATCCGCAAGCGGATGGAACCGCCGGCACCGACCGAAGAAGACCTATCGCTCTTGAGTGCCGATGAACTGGAGCAACGAGGTTACGTCCGCTTGCCGCAGTCCCTGCCCGAAGCGCTCGATCGTCTGGAGAAATCCGCGGCCGTGCGGTCGTGGTTCGGCGAGCTGTTCGTGGATGTCTACGTCAAGCACAAGCGCGGCGAGATGGAATTCCTCGACGGCAAGACGATCGAGGAAGCCTGCCGGCTTTACGAACAGGTCTATTGATCCCCATGACGCTCTATCACCGGGACGAACGCGTCCTCTCCAAGCTACAAAAGCTACGCTTCTTTCCCCTCGCCGTGACCGGCGGCGAGGGTAGCTATCTGATTGCCGAAGACGGCCGCCGGCTGCTCGATTTCTCTGCCTCCTGGGGCGCGGTCAGCCTGGGACACGGTCACCCTGCCATTCGCGAGGCGGTGAACCGGGCGCTCACCAATCAGGCCGGCGCGAGCACGCTCTCGGCGGCCAACGAGCCCGCCGTAAAACTCGCCGAAGCGTTGCTGGAGCGCATGCCGGACGGCAGCGAGCGGCGAGTCTGGCTCGGCCATTCCGGTTCCGACGCCAACGAGACCGTGGCCCGGGCCGTGGTCGCCGCGACCGGCCGGCCGCGCATCATCTCCTTCGCCGGCGCCTACCACGGCGGCACCGCGGGTTCGATGGCGATCTCCGCCCATGGCGTACAGAAGCATGCCGAGAGGGCCGCGGGCCTGCACGTGATCCCCTATCCCGATCCCTACCGCCCCTACGGCGACGATCCGACCGGCGGGCGGATCGTGGCGGAGCTGGAAACCGCGTTCCAGGGCGAATGCCCGCCGAATGAGGTGGCGGCGCTATTCATCGAGCCGATCCTCTCTGATGGCGGCCTGATCGTGCCGCCCAAGGGCTTCATGAAGCGCCTGACAGATCTCTGCCGCTCCCACGGCATTCTCATCGTCAGCGACGAGGTCAAGGTCGGCATGGGACGGTCCGGGCGCTTCAACTGCATCGAACACGAGGACGTGACGCCCGATATCTTCGTCCTCGGCAAGGGCTTAGGCGGCGGTTTGCCGCTCTCGGCGGCGATCGGTCCGGCCCGCATCATGGACTACGCCGCCTCATTTTCCATGCAGACGCTGCACGGCAATGCGGTCTGCGCCTCGGCCGGCCTAGCAGTGCTCGAAACCATCGAATCCGAGGGCCTGATGGAAAACGCGGCCAAGATCGGCGCGGCGCTGCAAGACGGCCTGCGGGGGCTCGCCGATCGGCACCCGATGATCGGCGACGTGCGCGGGCGCGGCCTGGCCATCGGAGTCGAACTGGTCACCGATCGGCAAAGCCGCGCGCCAGCGACGAAACAGGCCGCCAAGCTGATCTATCGCGCCTTCGAACTCGGCCTGGTGCTCTACTACGTCGGGGCCAACTCCAACGTGCTCGAAATGACCCCGCCCCTGAACTTGAGCGCTGGCGAGGCGGCGGAGGCGGTTTCGATCCTGGACCGCGCGCTTGCGGACGTTGCCGAGGGCCGCGTGCCTGACGACATCGCGGCCGGCTTCGAGGGCTGGTAGCACCCTCACCGATCAGGAGGTAAAGAAGCTCAGCGCCTCGTCGGACTGCACGACGTGGCAGTAGATCATGTTGATGATCTCCAACTCGTGGTGGTGCAGTTCCATGGTGGCGGCGGCGCAGCAATCCTCCACCACCACGACGCCGAAGCTTTCGTCGACCAGGCTCCGCACCGAGGACGACACACACTGGTCGGTGAATATCCCGGTGACCACCACGTCCCTAATCCCCATGTTGCGCAGCAGTATGCGCAGGTTGGTGCCGGTTAAGGCACTGTCGGTGGTTTTCATGACGACGATTTCGTCGCCCTGGGGTTCGATCTCCGGCATGACTTGGCTATCGGCGCGATCCTTCGGCAAGAGCAAGTAGTTGAAGCCGGGCTTCTTCTGGCTGAGCGAGCGGTCGCGGCCGTCGTCCTTGTAGCAGGCGATGCGGGCGAAGATCACTTCGACGCCGCGCTTGCGGCAAGCCGCGATCATCCTGGCGTTGTTGGGAATGACCGTGTCGCGCATGCGCTGGTAGAACGGCTGCCAGCGGGCGGTCTCCTCGGCCGTGTCCTTGTCCTCGAGATAGGTGGATTGCATGTCGATCACCAAAAGCGCCGTGGTTTTGGGATCAAGCGCTATGTCCTCCGGCTGCTCGGCGTTGGCGTAGTAGAACGACCGGTAGGCGGTCTTCCAGGCCATGACCTAATCCTCCTTCTTACGCACCAGGCGACTCAGTAGCGCGCCGATTTCGTGGGTCGCGAAGAGGCCGCCCGGGCGCAGCGACAGCACCGCGATCATGGCGAGCGCGAGCACGATCTCGGTAAGCCCCACGACCTGTTCAGTGAATATCTGCGCCTGGTTGATCCCCGACTCCAACGCACGCAGGCTTTCGAACGCGACGGTCACGATGATGGCGCCGAAGACGGCGCCGGTGACCGTATTAGCGCCGCCGATGACCAGCATGCCGAGAATCACAAAGGTTTCCTTCAGGAAGAAGGCCTTGGGCGAAAACGAGGTGATGAAGTGGCCCCACAGGGCGCCGCCGATGCCGGCGAAGAGCGCGCTGAGGATGAAGGCCTGCCAACGCAAGCGCGGGATATGAGCGCCCATGGCGCCTGCCGCTACCTCGTCGTCGCGGCTGCTGCGGAGCAACAGTCCGGTCCGCGACTCCTTGAAGGCGACCGCCGCGATGACTGCCACAATCGCCGCGCCCGCGGCCATGTTCAAATCGGTCGCCCGCGGCAACCCGAACAGGGTCCGGGGGCCGTTGGTCATCTCGCTCCAATGGGTCAGGACGGTGTGCAGCACCACCAACAGCGCGAAGGAGGTGATGACCGCCGCGGCGTCGGACAGCCGCATCAGCGGGTAGGATACCACCGCCGCCACCGCCGCCGCCACCAGCCCGCCGATCAAGATGGCGACGTAAGGCGACAGCTCGACGCCCGCGAGGATCGGATAGAGATCGGGCAGCGACATGCCCTTCATCCGGACCGGTATGGTCAGCACCGCGGCGGTGTAGGCGCCGATGCCCATGAAACCGATGTGCGCGAAGGAGAGGATGCCGGAATTGCCCATGAACACCTGCAACCCCAGCACCAACACCAGGGCGATGCAGAGATTGATCGCGATGCGGTCGTACAGGCGCACGCCGAGCAGATTGGAGATCAGGACCACGACCAGGATCAGGCCGCTCAGGATCGCGATTGTCAGGAGGTTCTTGGTCATGTCCGTTGGCCCGAGGCCGGGCCCTTGATCAAGCCCTCGGGCCGCCACAGCAGAATCATGATCACCAGGCTGAAGGTGAAGGCGTCGCGGAACTTAAGCAGGTCCTGGGGCAGGGTGAAGTTGAGCGTGGTATCGATGAAGGCGAGTAGGAAGCCGCCGAGCACCGCCCCCTGAAGGCTGCGCATGCCACCGATCACCGTGGCGATGAAGGCGATCAGCAACGGCCCTAACCCGATGCCCGGCACCACGGCGCCGATCCGCCCGATCCACAGCATGGCGACCACCCCGGCCAGCAATCCGCTGATCGCGAAGGCCGAGGTTATGATCAGATTGGCGGGCACGCCGAGCATGCGCGCCATGGTGAAATTGGTCGCCGCCGCCCGCATGGCGATGCCCAGGACCGTGCGGCGCATCAGCCAGGAGAACAGCGCCAGCAGCACCACCGAGGTAGCGATGGTGATCAGGTTGCGCGCCGGGGTGACGACGCCCAAGAACGAGACGGTTTCCGAGAAAATCTCGGGCAGCGGCACATTGCGCGGCCGCGGCGAGATGAACAGCAGCGCGGCGTTCTGCAAGAGCGTCGAGAAGGCGAAAGAGGTGATCAGCACCGCCGTTACCGACTTGGCCCGAACCGGTCGGAACGCGACGTAGTCGGTGGCGATACCGGCGAGCATCGCCATCAGCACCGCGACCGCCGCCATGACCAGCCAGGGCCACCCGGACCCGCTGGTCAGGTACATCGAGTAGCCCGCCACCATGATCAACTCGCCGTAGGCGAAGTTCACCAGGCGCAGGATGCCGTAGACGATGACCAGCCCCAGCGCCATCAGGGCGTAGGCGCCGCCGAGGGCGAGGACGTCGATCAGGAACTGGAGGAAGAAGCTCATTGGTATCAGCCCGCCAGATAGAGGGCTTTGAGGTCGGTGGCGGCGGCGATTTCGGCCGCCGTTCCCTCGGCCGCGATCCGGCCCAGGCGCATGACGTAGGCCCGGTCGGCGACTGCCAGCGCCTTGGAGGCGTTCTGCTCGACCAGGAGAATGGTGAGCCCCGAACGCTTGAGCGCCGCGATCATCTCGAAAATCTGATCGACGATGGTCGGCGCCAGGCCGAGTGAGGGTTCATCCAGCAGCAGGATGCGGGGCCGCGACATCATCGCCCGGGCGATCACCAGCATCTGCTGCTCGCCGCCCGATAACGTACCCGCCGGCTGGCCGGAGCGTTCGGCGAGAACCGGGAACATCGCAAACATCCTGGCCCGGTCCTCGGCCACACCCCGGGAATCCTGCCTCCGGGTATAGGCGCCGAGCTGCAAGTTCTCGTCCACGGTGAGATCAGGGAACACGTCCCGGGTTTCCGGCACCGTGGCGACGCCCTTACGTGCCATCACCTCGGGCCGCGCCGAGGTGACGTCCGCGCCTTCCAGCCGGATCGAACCGGCGGCGGCCGGCAGGGCGCCGGCGATACACATCAGGGTCGAGGATTTGCCCGCCCCGTTGGCGCCGAGCAGGGTGACTGTTTCACCTTCCGCCAGGGTCAGGGAGACATCGCGCACCGCATGGATCGATCCATAGGCGACTTGAAGGCCGGTAACCTCAAGCATGGGCGGCCTCCGCGCCGGTGCCCAGATAGGCTTCGATCACCACCGGATTGGAGCGCACGCTGTCCTTGTCGCCCTCGGCGATGGTGCGGCCCGAAGCCAGCACGTGCAACCGGCCGCAAAGCCGCATGATCAGCCCCATGTCATGGTCGATGATCAACAGGCTCAAACCACGGGCCTCGGGCAGTTCCTCGAGGATCGAAAGAAGCCCACCGGTTTCCACCTCGTTCATGCCGGCCGCTGGTTCGTCGAGCAGGAGAAATTTCGGATCGGCCGCGAGCGCGCGCGCGATCTCCACGCGGCGCTTGTCGCCATAGCTGAGACCGATGGCCAGATCTTCCGCCCGTGCCTCCAGCCCAAAATCGGCGAGCAGCATGCGGGCCTTGTCCCGCGATGCCCGGCGCCCGTTGCCGTGGGTGAGGGCCGCGGCCTCGACGTTCTCGGACACGGTCAAGTTATTGAACAGCCGGACGACCTGGAAAGAGCGCGCGATACCGCGCAACGAGACCTTGCGTGGTGAGAACCCGGTGAGGTCCTCGGCGCCGCACAAGATTCGGCCGGCCGCCATCGGCACCTGGCCGGTGATGGCGTTGACCAACGTTGTCTTGCCGGAGCCATTGGGTCCGATCAGGCCGAGAATCTCCCCCGGCGCCACCGACAGCGACACGCCATCAAGGGCGCGCAAGCCCGAGAACTCGACCGACACATCGATGGCCCGGAGGGAGTCGTCTGTCATCGAATTTCACAAAAAAATGAGGCGCCGGGGCAAGAATCGCCCCGGCGCCACTGGAGTGATTACGGATTGGGTATGCTCTCGGGACGGCGCCAGCCCAGGAAGCTCGGCGTGCCGGCCTTTAATTCGACCAGCACGGCCGCCTTGTCGGGCGCATGCCCATCGGCGGCGTTCGAATACGAAAGATCGCCGGTCAAGAGCTTGAAATCGCTTTCTTCGAGCGCCTTTGCTACCGCCGCGCCGTCGGTCGTGCCGGCCATTTTCACGGCTTCCGCCATCAGCATGATGGTATCCCAGCCGGTGGCGACGAAGGAGGTGTCGGGATCCTCGCCATACATCTCCTTGTAGAGCTCGATGAACTTCGGCATGTCCGGATGCGCCTCGGGGCCCATCCAGGTATGGGTCACGAAATAGATGTCGTTGCCCAGTTTCGCGCCCAGCGCCTCGTGGATGGCCGGATCGTCATAGGAGTCGCCGCCCAGCACCGGTGCGTCGTAACCGACTTCGCGCAGGGCCCGGATCATCATGGCGATATCGATACCATAGGAAGAAATGAAGATAACGTCCGGCTTCTTATCCAGCGCCTGCAGGCGCGAGAGCTGAGCCGAGAAATCGTTGTCCCCGTTGGTATAGCTGTCCTCCAGAAGGATCTCGCCGCCGATCGTCTTGAAGTGCTCGATGAAGTATTTCGACAGCGACTTGGTGTAGGCGATGAACTGGTCGGTCACCACGTAGGCCGTCTTCCAGCCGCGCTCCTTGAGGGCGTAGTCCGCCGCCACCGCGCCCATGGTGGTGTTCCACATGGACAGCGTGAACTGCTTGTCGCCGAGCGACCAGGAGCTGTAGAGCGGGTCGGAAGCGCAAGTCGAGATTCCGACGATGCCCGCCGATTGCGCCTCACGGCTGGCCGGGCCGCCGAAATCGAAATCACAGGGCGCGACCATCAAGACCGCGCCTTTGTCGATGAGCTCGACCGCCACGTTGCCGACCGTGACCGGATCGGACTTGCCGTCGATATTGATGAATCTGACCTTCTTGCCGAGCAGTCCGCCGGCGTCGTTCAGGGCCTTGACGGCGACCTGGGCGCCCTTGAAGCCCGGGGTGTCCAGCGGCGCCTGCACGCCTGTCAGGCTCAGCGCACCGCCGATCAGAATCTCGTCGCTGGCCGCGTTCGCCGGGCCCGTCAGCAGCAGCGCCGCGAGGCCGGCATAAGCCAGCATGGATTTCCGTGATGTCATGGTTTCCTCCCTATTTTCGTGGCTGGGCTGTTATCGCGCCCTGGCCAATACGCCAAGTTATCTGAATTCCAGGCACTTTACAAAATTGAAAATCCCCTCAAGCATACACCAATCCGCCGCCGGTTGACGCGCGCCCGCCTCCGGCATTCAATCGCGCTATCCGCGAGCGACACTTCTGGAGACCGGGACGATGGATTTCGATGCGCTCGACAGCCGCGACGTGGCGCTGGTACCGGACCGTGCCGCGCTGCTGTTCATCGACGTGCAGAATTTCAGCTGCCGGCGCGAAGGCGGCGAGTTCAAGGGGCTCTCGGAGACGGAGTTTCAGGAGCGTTACGGCTGGTTCCTCGATCATGGCGCACGCGAGTCCCTACCGAACATGGCCAAGCTTCAGGCCTGTTGCCGCGCCGCCAAGATCGAGGTGATCTACACGGTGATCGAGAACCTGACGCTGGATGGCCGCGACCGCGGCCTCGACTACCGGATCACCGGGTTCAACGTGCCCAAGGGTTCCTGGGATGCGCAGGTGCTGTCCGAAATCGCGCCCGAAGGCGACGAGATGGTGTTCCCCAAGACCTCCTCGAACGTCTTCGTCTCGACCCATCTCGACCACGTGCTGCGTAACATGGGCAAGCGCCAGATCGTGATGTCCGGATTCATCACCGATCAATGCGTCAGCTCGGCGGTGCGCAGCGCCTGCGATCTCGGCTACCTGGTGACCGTGGTGACCGACGCCTGCGCCTCCTACAGCCTCGAGCGCCATACCCGGGCGCTGACCGAAATGAAGGGCTACTGCCGCCAGATGACCACCGACGCCCTCTGTGCCGAGCTCGGCGCGACTTGATCGGACAAGTAGCGGGGCCGAAGGCCAGTCGAATGATGTATTTCCCAAGGATGTTTGGCCATCCCCCCTTTAGCCGAGTCTGAATCCTTCGGAGAAGGATAACATAGGAAATGTCACATAATCCGCGACGCGAATTGTTGGCATGTGCTACCTGCCTACGATCCGCGCTGCGGATTATGTGACATTTCCTTCCAGACGCCCTTTGGCGGCAAGCGGGAGACAAACAAAAAAACCATGTATCTCATTGAGTTACAGAGATTATTTTTTATTGCGAGGGCGGGCAACCAGCGTTATTTGCAGATCGCCGAAGTATGGCTACCGCATGTCTGTTAAGTTCAAATCGGGGGCCTGCAAACAACGAGAATCACTAATCTTGCCGGTACGGTTGTAGGTTCAAATCGGGGGCACGCAACTGCCTTAATTTGCTTTTGCTCATAAAGGGGTTAGAGATTGGACCTGCTGCCTCTTAATCAGCGGGTCGGGGGTTCGAATCCCTCTGCGCTCACCAATCTTTTCAATGGCTTAGCCGAATATGGCTACGCCAGTTAAATTATGGGTAAGCGCCAGGTAAGCATCCGCAGCCATTTCGACACGCGCCATAAGGGCGCTCCTGGGGCTACCAGGTATTTGCCGGTGAAATCGGTTTAACAGACATACCTGTGTTGCGGTTTGTGGAGCCAACCTGGCTGCTGCCGATTGTATCCTTGCTTTCGCCGAACGGCGCCCGACTGACCCATACCTAAATCCTAAAGTGACTGTAGGCCCATACCAGTATTTCCACCATCGCGGCCTCCGCTGCATTGGCCTGCCGCGCGACCCCCGGTAGAGAAA
>SMVA01419515.1_pt1 | contig 11373 bp, 11 predicted proteins | sample 2456451 | NCBI WGS metagenome assembly SMVA01 (sample SAMN11095933, study PRJNA526329) | marine sediment metagenome | biome: Marine sediment; feature: Surficial sediment; material: Deep marine sediment; isolation source: Hadal surficial sediment | place: Pacific Ocean | collected 2014-05 | depth...
CCCCAGATACGCTCGTCTTCCAGCACCGGCGGACGCCCCTCCGCAAACACCGCGCCGACACTGTTCGGCATACACGAATAGATGGAATCCATCATCGCGACATCGAGATAGTCGCCGCGCCCGGTTTCAGCACGCCGCAGCAGCGCCATCAGCACGCCGGACAGCGTTGCCATGGCGCTCAGCATATCGCCCATGGGCATGGCAGGCAGGCACGGCGTGCCCGCCGCATCGACATTGGTGCTGAGCAACCCACACATCGCTTCCACGGCCAGATCATGGGCCGGGTTCGCCACCAGCGGACCACTCTGCCCATAGGCAGAGATCGACGCATAAACGATGTCCGGCTTGACGGCGCAGACCGCCGCATAGTCCACCCCCAGCCGCTTCACCACACCCGGACGGAAGGACTCCACCACCACGTCCGCCTGACTCGCCAGCGCCAGAAAGATCGCCACGCCGCGCGGCTCCTTCAAGTTCAGGGTCATGCTCTGCTTGCCCCGATGGGTGGCCGTGAAGTACACGGTCTCGCCATCGCGCTGCTGCCCGATCGCGCGGTTCGGTTCGCCACCCCCCAGCGCTTCGATCTTGATCACCTCGGCGCCATGATCCGCCATCATCTGCGTCACCGTGGGACCGGGCAGGAACAACGACAGGTCCAGCACCCGCAGCCCGTCGAGCTTCATCGGGCACGCTCCAGAATTGCCATCGCCGCACGGTGCACCTCTGCATCGCCCGCCGCGATGATCTGTCCCCCCATCGATGCATCGCCACCATCCCAGGTCGTCACGATGCCCCCGGCCCCGCGAATGATCGGCATCAGCGCCTGGATGTCGTAGGCGTTCAGACCCGCCTCTACCACGAGGTCGAGTTGGCCCATGGCCAAGCCCGCGTAGAGGTAGCAATCGCCACCGAAGCGCGTGAAGCGAACTTCCTCGCGCAACGCGTTGAACGCGGTCTGTGCATCCGGCGTGGCAAAGAACTGCGGACCGGTGGACCCCATGACCGCATCGGCCACACTGGCGACGCTGCGCACCGACAGCTGCCGGCTCCGCACGCCGCGCCGATAGTCGGCAGAATCGTTCGTGCCTACCCAGAACTCATCGGTGAACGGCTGATGCATGACCCCGAGCACCGGCTCGACCCCATCGAAGAGCGCAATCAGCACTCCCCAGTGCAACATGCCCGTCATGAACGCCCGAGTCCCATCGATGGGGTCCACCACCCAGGTCAACCCATTTCCGGGCTGGAAGCCTTGTTCCTCGCCGAAGATGCCATGCTGAGGATAGCGTTCCGCGATGATCGCGCGAATCGTCACTTCGGCCGCACGATCGGCGACCGTCACCGGATCGTAACCACCGTCCTGGTGCTTGTTCTCAACCGCCGGATCGTTGCGAAAATGCGGCAGGATCACTTCGCCGGCGCGGCGCGCCATTTCGATGGCAGACTCGAGATACCCCGCCGCCTCTTCGCTGGAAACAGACTGCTGCGCGGCGTATTCGAACGGGTGATTCTGTTGTTTCAGAGGGCTTCCTCCATCGGGTCGCGCATTATCGCACAGCGGTTCTACGCCCTCAGAGGCCCCGGAGCACACCTCGTGCGGCACAGCCCGCGCTGCGGGTATGATCACCCGCGATCATTTGCCTACACCACCTACACACTGGGAGCGACCCGCCATGAGTTTTGAAGCCGTCAACCCGGCCAGCAGTAAGGCTTTGTACGACCAGTTTCACTTTTCCCAAGCCGCGCGAACCGGCGACCTGCTGGTTTGTTCCGGACAGATCGGCACCAACGCAGACGGATCCGTACCCGACAGTCTGGATGCGGAATTCGAAAACGCCTGGCGCGCGGTCGGCGCAGTACTCGAATCCGCGGGCCTGGACTACGCCAACATCATCGAATACACCACCTACCACGTCGGACTGAGTGATTCGCTTGGACCCTTCATGAAAGCACGCGATGCCGTGCTGAGCGAGCCGTGGCCCGCCTGGACGGCGATCGGCATTACCGAACTGGCAGTGCCCGGCGCACATCTGGAGATCCGCGTCACCGCCACAGCAGGCTAGACGCGCTCCGGGATCACCGATGCCTGACTGGCTGGACGCATTCCCCCGGGTGGCGCTGGCGCACACTCCCACGCCACTGGAACCGCTGGACCGCCTCTCGGAGGTATTAGGCGGGCCGCGCCTGTGGATCAAACGCGACGACTGCACCGGCCTGGCGACCGGCGGCAACAAAACCCGCAAGCTGGAATTCCTGATCGCCGACGCGCTGGCCAACCACGCGCACGCAGTGATCACGTTCGGCGCCATCCAGTCCAACCATGCCCGACAAACCGCCGCGGCCTGCGCCAAGGTCGGACTCGACTGTCACCTGATCCTGACCCGAGCCGTCGCCTGGGACCATCCGGAGTACGAAAACAACGCCAACGTACTGCTGGACGACTTGCTTGGCGCACGCATACATCGCTGCGACCCGAGCGATGCGAAAGCAACTACACAGGCGGTGCAACAAGAGCTGGCGAGCGCCGGCAAGTCGATCTATCTCATCCCCACCGGTGGCTCCAACCCCCTGGGTGCACTGGGATACGTTCGCTGCGCCCGAGAGCTGTTAGAGCAATCCGCCGCGCTCGAGTTCCACCCCAACCGGGTGGTTCATGCGACCTCCAGCGGCGGCACCCAGGCGGGCTTGATGGTCGGGATGGCAGAAGCCGGCGGCGTCGATTCAGTGCTCGGTATCAACGTCTACGACCCCAACCACGAAGCGATGGAGGAGCGCGTCCGCCACCTCGCCAGGGCCGTCCGCGAGTTGGGGTCCACGGTCGACGCATCCGCACTGGAGCCGGAAATCGATCATCGATACCTGGGGTCCGGCTATGGACAGCCAACTTCGGACACCACGGAAGCGATTCGCCAACTCGCCGAGCTGGAGGGGATAGTGGTGGATCCGGTCTACTCCGGGAAGGCGCTGGGCGGGTTGATTCGCAGGATTCGCGCCGGCGAAGAATCCACGAACTCAAACGTCATTTTCGTCCATACCGGCGGCGTAGTGGTGCAATCTGTCTACAGAACGGCATTTGAGCGACCAACGGCCTGATTTTTGTGACGAAGTTCATACCTTTAGGGGTACCGAGGAATGGCAGAATACTAGGCATCGACTCGTTAATCGGACGGACGAAGTAGACGCCATGATTGCGTACGAATCGGAGAGGATCGCTGAGCCTGAGGTGTTCGAAACCCCGCGACAAATCGACTCCGATTGATGAATCGCACGGATCGAATACTCACTAGCCTATTTCCAAGTCTTATATTGGCGGGTACGCCGTGGTCAGCGACTTGGGCGGACAAAGAACGCCGAGATTTCGTCTTTCTGGCACGCTTGGCCTATCCGGTGGTCGCTGTTGGGTACCTGCTTCACTACTTTATGTTCGACAAGGCGGTCGGGTTGGAACCCCTCGATTTGTGGTTTCGCTTCCGCATGTCAATGGCTGCATTCGCGGGACTGGTCTTTGCGTTCTATCTAAGTCCTCGGTGTTGCTCCATCCAATACTACAAACTCCCTTCGATTATCGCTGGAGCCGTTTTCTGCTATTTCCAAGCCAGAGTACTCCTCTGGTACGAAGGTTCCGTCTATTTCTACGCTTTCGGTTTCGTGATCATCACGACCATCATTCAGCGGAGTAGCATTCTAAAGAGCCTCGCCTATGCAATGTTCGTGATAGCTATTCAGTGGCACCTGTTTCTGGAAGCCGGTCTGGAGCCGCCGCTACTCTACAGCGCAACCGCCATCACTTTGATTTTCGTAGTCTTCGCAAGGTCAGGATATCTTTCCGAAATTCGCTATTACGTTGCAAACCAACAAAATATCGAAACACAGACTCGAATCATCGAGATGAACGTCGAGTTCACAGATCGACTACGCGCATTCTTACCGGAAGAAATCGCACGCCGCCTGTTTCGATACGTCGAAGATCAGAAAATGACCATACTCCAGGCGATTGAGGAAGTGCTTCGGCCAAAGGCAAGGGTAGTCTCCTGCCTATTTAGCGACATCAGGGGATTCACAAAGTCCACCCAGAATGTTGACGATTTCCTCAACGATGCCGTGATTCCTAATGTTAAGGAATGTACAAACGCCATCGAGGCGAACGGAGGCATACCACGGAAGATCGGTGATCTGATATTCGCGTACTTTGATCACCCAGATCCGGTAAACAACCTTGCAAAGTGTCTGAAAGCCGGATTCGATCTGATAGATGCGAATCGGCGTTTCAACGAATCGAGGGAAGAGCTTCACAACATCCGCCGACATGTCCTGATTTCCACGGGCGATGCGATCGTGGGCAATCTTGGCGGCTTCGACTCGTCGATCGAGATAACCGCGCTCGGTAATCCTGTAAACTTCCTGAGCCGCGTAGACGAGATAACCAAACATCAAAGGATCATGCCTTTGCTTAACGGCAACGAGCTCGTTCTCGACGATGAGTCTGCATCATGTATCTCTTCTGCGACACAACAAATCGAAATTCAACGTGTCGACCTCAAGAAAATCGACGTGTCGATTCGAGATTTCGAAGAGACTTCTGTGCTGTGGATTCTAAGAAACAACCAAACGAACCGCGACGCTGTAAACTCGATTCTAAAAAGGAGCCCATGCCAGGATGAACGACAGTCTTCTCGCGCTGACGAACCGTTACAAGCAACTGGCTCCTGACCCGGATCTACACGGCTCATACTACCCTGCCGATATCTATCCGGGCGAATCTGTATCAGCGAACCTCAGGCCGGCAGATCAGACCGACTGGACATCCGCTCGGGTCTGGCGCGTTAGTCCACTAGGAATAGAAGTAGTATTGCCCGATGGCCTCGACTGCGTCGCCGGAACAACGCTGGATGTGGAGCTAAAGCTGGGAAAGCAGGTAACGAGGCTGAAGGCCGTGGTAGCCGCGAATATCCAGAACGAACTCAACGAAACTGTCGTCGGCCTTCGACTAATCGACCAGGAAGCCGGGCAATTCGATGGTACCAATCGACGGAACAATGCCCGATGGATCTGCAGCGAGCAGTTTTTTCCGGTCGCCGTTGCAGCTAATCCTGCGCGGTTCAACGATTTCGTCTACTCGCGCGCGCGCGATCTCTCCGCGGACGGAATAAAACTGTATACAAGCTTACGCAACAAGTTTCTCGTCCAAGGTATGAAACTCGAGCTGATGCTGAGCCTACCAATGGTCTCTCAGATTCAAGTCTCCGTCGTGATCAGGAACGTGAATCTTGCCGTCGACAACGGTAAAGATTATCTCGCAATCGGCGCAAGTTTCATCACGCTCGATCCAAGATCTAGACAGGCTATCGGTCAGTATCTTATTCAATTCGGCCGTGGAGTGTCCCCCAAAGAACTCAGAGATCAGCGGCTAGTCCCGAAAAGTGTATCTTCGTCTATCGAATTTTCGTTCGTACGCACAATCGACGACTATCGAAAGGTGCTGGAGCTTCGCAAGGTCGCCTACGTGGGCGCGGGCAAAATTTCGCCAGATACGCATTCCAGCGAAATGGGGGACATCTACGACGTTCGCTCGAGAATCGTTGTTGGGAAATACAAGGGGCGGGTCGTCGCATCAGCGGGGCTGGTGTTCAACGAGTACCACGATCGAATGGAGATAGAGGAATTCGTGGAATGGCCCGACCAACTACCTAGGCGAGATGAAATGGTAGAAGTGATCCGAAACTGCACGCATCCTGATTTTCGCGGCGGCGATCTCCTGATGGCTATGTTCAAGTTCATTGCTATTACTGTCCTACAGGCAAAGCGCCGATACGCCGTTATCGGTTGCACACCTGACCTGATCCCGCTCTACCGAAAAATCGGAATGGAAGATCAAAAACTTGAGTACCGTCACAGAAAGCTAAACGACGCAAAACATACAGTAATGCTAGCCGACATACCGAACACGTTGTCGGGAGGAACGGTTAGCCCGTTGTACTGGAACGCGATCTGGGCCGACACTATGAAGTACTTGAGGACATCGCAGTCGTTGGAGCTTAACGCGCTCAGCCGAACGCGCATTGCGATCTACCAGCTAGCGAGACCTGCCGCAATGTTTATCCAGTACTGGATGCTTCGGCCGCGCAGAGCAAAATGAGTTCAATAGCTTCTTTCATACAGCGCGATGCCGGCAGCGCCGATCCAGTCGATTGGAATTCATACGCAAAATGTTACGACGTCCTCTGCGGTATGAATCCCGCGTACCAGGTACTTTTACAAGAATTTCGGACCTTCCTGCGCAGGATTGAAGTCAGGGAAGAACTCAGCGTTCTTGATGTTGGGGCAGGGAGTGGAAACTTCTTGATGGAGGTGGGTAGCGAGTTTTCAGACAGAGCATCGATGACTCACTTAGACGCCGATGGGGTCATGAACGAGCTGGCAAACGCCAAGTACCGAAAAGCGAATTTGCAAGTGACCTTTGTTGAGGAGAATGCGCGAGTCGCGAACTTTCCCGCGGCCAGCTTCGATATGGTCGTGAGCGTCAACGCGCTCTACGCGATTCCGGAACCAAAGACCGTACTACGAAGCTGTCTTACGTGGCTAAAGCCCGGAGGTTACCTATACCTCGTAAACCTGGGGAGAATGCAAAATACCTTCGAGTGGACGCTCTACCTGATTAGACACAACGTAAAGACGCTAGGATGGTTGCGAACTCTTTCGATTCTGATGAACGAAGGCAGAACTCTTTCCGCGCAGAATCGAAAAATCACACAGGCGCAAGCGAAAGGTACTTATTGGAGCCACAGCACACCTGAGCTGGGGGCAACGCTCCGGGAGCTAGGGTATGTCGTCACACATCTGGATACGTGCTACCGTGGTTACAGTGACATAGCGATTTGCCGGAGGCCAACGGATACATGCGCACCTACGCTAGGGGACAAACTAGCGCCGCAATAGTCCATCTGATAGTCATAATCCTATCTGCCGTTGGGATTACAAAACTCACTTCATCTGTCGATACGAGAATGTACTTCTCCGGCGAAAACGAGAGGTACGCAGCTCTCTTAGAATTCGAAAATAAATACATCCAAACGAACAGTGTGGTCGCCATTCTCCGCCACGGGGGCGTCTCCCTTGGGGATCGAAGATTCGCGACCATCGTCTCCGAATTCCACGAAGCCGCCGAACAACTACCCAGAATTCTCCGCGTGGACTCAGTTCACAACTACCCTTTCATCTCCGCTCAAGCTGACACGATCTCAGTTCTCCCGTTTCTCAGTGAGGTCTGCCAGGTAGCCAATTGCGTTGAACTTGACGACATTCTGACTCAACCAGGCGTCGTCAATCGACTTTTGTCGCCTGACACAAGAACAGTAGCGATACACATGGCGTTCAGCCTACCGGTCGCCTCCCCACACGCAATATCAAATGTTACTAAGGATGTCCGTACGTTAGCCCAACAGTTCCGTTCCACACACCCCGCTCTACAGGTTGAATTTGTGGGGTCCGTGACCCAGATGGACGCCTTTCGTGAAGCCTCGAGGCGCGAGACTTTCAGAATGATCGGTATTGCCCTAATCGTGATCTTTGTGCTGCTCGTGACGCTCTATAGGGAGGTCAGCCTCGCACTGTTTTTGATGGGATTGGCCATAGTCGGCGCTCTCGCCGCTATGGGGACGGCGGGCTGGCTCGGGATGAGACTCAACACCTCTACTACCGCCGCACCAATTATCATTATGTTGTTAGTGATCGCTTCAAGCGTCCATGTCACGAGTGCGTTCAAGGCATACGCATCCGGCCCAAACGCAACAGACGTACGAGACGCGATGACATCAGCTCTGAAGACCAACTTGAAGCCCGTTTGTCTGGTGGCGCTCACGACGGCCATCGGACTAATTTCAATGAACTTCGCCGATGCACCGCCGCTTAACGAATTGGGAAACTTGGTGTGTGTCGGGTTCCTCTACGGGCTAGTGTGCCTGTACACACTAGCCCCCCTTTACGCGCGATCCAGATCAAAAGGCAAGGTGGTGCGGTCGATTCGACTCGAACGACTATTTCTATGGCTGCACGAGAAGGCCGAGGTGCCCACCTTCACGCTGTCTGTAGCAATAGCCGGGTTAAGCATCGCCGGGCTCGGCTCACTTACAATTGATGAAGATTTCGTCAACTATTTCTCGACCGATTACGAGTTCAGACGAGGCGCTGACTTCGCATCCAAGCATCTTGCGGGTCCAAAGGTTCTCCAACTCGACATTTCCAGTGGAGAGAACGGTCGCATCGAATCCACCACGTATCAAACGTTTCTCAGAAATTTCGCTGCAGCCCTAAGACGGCAAGAGGGAATAGCCGCCGTCTACTCGATCAGCGATGTGGTCGACCATCTCGCTTCAGCATTCAACGTAAATTCTGACGAACTCAACGATGACCAGGTCGGACAACTGCTATTGGCGTACGAAATGTCACTTGGTAAGGGGCAGGACCTATCCGAATACATCGATGTTGATCGAAGTTCGACGCGACTAACAGCAATTCTCTACTCTGTAACGTCACAAGACATAATCGATCTAGACGCAAAGATACGCGACTGGTTCGACACTAGCGCGCCGGCGGGATACTCCATTTCAGTTACCGGTATTAACGTTCCGGTTGCTTACATGGCGATCGAAAACGTCAAGACGATGGCGCAGGCTGTTGGCATATCAGTTGTTCTGATGTCTCTCATTGTTGGAATCGCTTATCGGAGCGTCTACCTCATACCATTGGCTGCGCTCGCAATCGCGGTCCCGGTAGCCATGGGTTTCGGAATGTGGGGATGGCTGTTCGGAACGATCGGGCTCGCAGCATCAGTCGTACTCGCGATCGTGATCGGCATCGTAATCGATGACGCGATTCACATGATCGGCCGTTTTCATCAGAGTTTGCTCGACGGCCACTCCAAGGCGGACGCCCTAAACTCGGCGCTGCGAAATGTGGGTTCAGCGATAACTACTACATCCGTCGCTCTAACAACGGGATTTTTGGTATTGGCGACATCGGGGTTCGAAGTGAACCGTGCTCTGGGGCTATGCGCAGCGTTGGTCTTCGCGTGCGCTCTACTATTCGACATGCTCATTCTTCCCACACTTCTGAAACTGGCGCTACCAAAAAAGCTACTTCCAGCTGAAAGATCGATAGCTCGCTAGTTGGATCAAAGCTCCGCAACAGCTCGATTCCAAAGCAACCGCTCTAGCGAGCAGCGCTGCTAAAATGCGCAGCTTTCGTCGAGTTTTCCATGCGACGCAAGTACCTGGACCGATACCACCGGGGTTGGGAACACGCTTCGCCAAGCGCGACCACAGACTACGAGACCACGGAGCTTACCCGTGCCATGGTAAAGGTGCATGGTCGCCAGCTTTCCGAATCCTGGACTACGACATCGAGCAGGTCAGCCCTGGAATCCCGGTGTTCGAGTAGGAGATCGCGAAGTTCCGAGCAGACTGAGGAGCACCAGCCTCGAAAGGCTCGCTCCGGTGGGCTTCTCATTCGCCCCAGATTCGACCCATCCATGATATTACCCCGCCCGTGAACGTGGCTCCTGGGCGGCCTGTGAACGCCCGAGAGGCAGCGGACCTGCTGTGGCCCTATGACCCAACGCATGACCACACCCCGCCAACAGCGATGTTCCGGGGTACACTCTGTCACCGCCAGATATGTCCAATTTATGGTAATTGGTGGGATATTTTTAACTTCAGTCCCTACTTGAGTCCCCAAAAATACAATAGTTTCTTTTCAAGAGTTCTTAGAGGTGATTTGACCCGATTGGCTGGCAGCGGACGGGATTCGAACCCGCTCAGTGTGCTCAGAGGTGGTCTGAGAAAACTGGACACTCGCCTAAGTGGACTGGCTGCTCGACAATAGGCGCAAGCCTTTGGGGAGCAGAGATGAGAAGACCGAGACGCAACCACAGCGCCAAGTTCAAATCCCGAGTAGCGCTGGCGGCGCTGAAGGGCGAGAGGACGCTGGCGGAGCTGGCTGAACAGTTTGACGTACACCCCAATCAGATCACGGACTGGAAGACCCGGCTGTTGAAGAGCGCAGAAGGGGTATTTCTGACGAAGGCGGAACGACGTGCCGCCGAATTGGGTCCGAGCGTGAAGGACCTGCAGGCGAAGATCGGCCAGTTGACGATGGAGAACGATTTTTTAGAAGGCGCGCTCGGTCGGAGCCACGGTGCGAGCGTCAAGCGATGATCGATCGGACGCATGGGTTGCCGGTGACCTGCCAAGCCCAGTTGTTGGATCTGTCGCGATCGAGCGTGTACTACCGGCCGGTGGCCCTCTCGGCGTCGGATTTAGCCTTGATGAGACGCATCGACGAGCTGCACCTGGAGCATCCGTTTGCCGGCAGCCGGATGCTCAAGAAGCTCCTGTGTGCGGAAGGGTTTGAAGTGGGTCGCACACACGTGCGCACGCTGATGCGGCGGATGGGGGTGGAGGCGATCTACCGACGTCCACGGACCAGCCAACCCCACCCAGGACATCGGGTCTTCCCGTACTTGTTGCGCGACCAGCGCATCGATCGGCCGAACCAGGTCTGGGCGCTGGACATCACGTATCTCCCGATGAAGCGTGGCTTTGTGTATCTGGTCGCGGTCATGGACTGGGCGACCCGCAAAGTGTTGGCCTGGCAGCTTTCCAACACGTTGACGGCGGACTTCTGTGTGGAGGCGTTGGAGACGGCCATGGGCCGCTACGGCGTACCCGAGATTATCAACACGGACCAAGGATCGCAGTTCACGAGCGAGGAGTTTGTCTCGACGGTGCTCGAGGCCGGCGCGAAGCTCAGCATGGACGGCAAGGGCGCGTGGCGGGACAACATCTTCATCGAGCGCTTCTGGCGGACGATCAAGTACGAAGAAGTGTACTTACGCGCCTATGAGAGCATGAGCGACGCGCGGCGTCATCTCATGACCTACCTGGCGTTCTACAACGGCCGTCGGCCACACAGTTCGTTGACGGATCGGACCCCGGATGCGGCGTACTTCGGATCGGCGTTGCTGGCGGCATGAGCGCCCAAGCGCACAAATCCGGGGTATGCCTAGGCATGGGTTGGGCGATGAAAGCGCCTCACAGCACCTTACCGGACGCCGCATCTGGAGCGGAGCTGAGAAAATGGCATCAAACCGTTATCAACGAGGTCACTACGCTGCGAGGATGGTATTGTGACGTCCGAAGCAACGTAGGACCGAACAGCGGGTTACCCACCGATCGAGTGCTTGGCCTCTGAGGGCCGCACTCGCTCCATGGATAACCCTCAACCCGCAGCCAGTCCACCTAAGAATGGCGGATTGCTGTTCAGGAAAACCAGACCACCTCTAACGAAGACAAATTCCCAAAGCACATTTATTTGGCG
>SMVA01279628.1_pt1 | contig 11372 bp, 5 predicted proteins | sample 2456451 | NCBI WGS metagenome assembly SMVA01 (sample SAMN11095933, study PRJNA526329) | marine sediment metagenome | biome: Marine sediment; feature: Surficial sediment; material: Deep marine sediment; isolation source: Hadal surficial sediment | place: Pacific Ocean | collected 2014-05 | depth 0-1...
AAAAAAACTAAAACGCTATGACACAGCTGGGCATGCACACGAATTGACTTTTTCCTGCTATCATCGCTTTGACTATCTCAATGACACGACCAGTTGTTTGCTCTTCCTGGAAGAATCAGCCCGCGCAAAAAATATGTATAAATTCAGGCTATGGGCTTATGTGCTCATGCCCAATCATGTACATTTATTGCTCTATCCTTACGAATCGACCTACAAGATATCAACAATACTACAGTCAATCAAAGGATGCACTTCAAAAAGATATGGTGAGCATCTGCAAGCAACTGCCCCAAATGCTTATCAGCGTTATTGCATTGGCACCGGAGACAAGAACAAATTTCGTTTCTGGCAAGCAGGTGGCGGTTTTGACAGAAATCTTTGGAATGCAAAAGCAATTCATTCCTCAATAAACTACATTGAAGCTAACCCAGTGCGTGCCGGTCTTGTAAATGCTCCTGAAGAATGGCGTTGGTCGTCTGCACATGCCAAATTGTCGAGTGAGGGTGTCGTTCCAGACCGAGTAGACGTTCCGATTTTAATGCTATGAACGCCACGGCCTAAAGGCACGTGGCACACATTAAGTGTTTACTCTGAGGGGAACTTAAGTGAGAATGCGTGTACCTAATAAGCAAATTCAACCAGGTTGGGTTCATCCTCTCGAACCCAACACAAAGTCAAAACAAACTCAACATAGATTGGTCGGTGTAAATTTCTAACATCCGAACCGGCGCGTCTCATTCTACGGCAGGTTTGGAAGGAGGTCCAGAAAAAGCATCCATTACCGACCTAAAAATTATTGCGGGTCCAGTAGTTTTATGTCCACCATTTAACTAACCTAGGAGGATTGTCTTTATGCGAGCAAGAGTTGCTGTATTCGTACTATGTATGTCACTGACGGCCGGCGGCACCCGTGCTTCTGAAAACGAACGACGCTTTGCCGAGCTTGATGTATTCCAACTGGAATTTGCTTCAGATCCACAGATATCACCGGATGGCAGTCAGATTGTTTACGTTCGAAACGATATGAGCATCTTGAAGGATCGCAAGATGTCGAATCTCTGGATCGTTAACGTCGACGGCACCGAACACCGAAAACTGACAATGGGGGAGGGAAGAGAATCATCCCCGCGTTGGTCGCCCGACGGAAGAAAAGTGGCCTACGTGGCTGGCACGGAAGCCGGGGCTCAGATCTTCTTACGCTGGATGGATACGGGACAAACGGCTCGTCTCGGCCAATTACCGGAAACACCCCGAAGCCTTAGCTGGTCGCCGAACGGCAAGTGGATTGCGTTCTCCATGCTTGTTAAAGAAGATGAGCCCAAGCTCGTTAAGCCTCCTGCAAAGCCGGACGGTGCCGACTGGGCAAAAGCGCCCCGGGTCATCACACGAGTGCGCCATGAGGCGGACGGCGTTGGTTACCTCAAGCCGGGTTATAACCACCTGTTCATTCTGCCGGCAGAGGGAGGCACACCCAAACAGGTTACAACCGGATCGTTCCATCATCTGGGTGCCCCTGCCTGGACTCCGGATGCTAAGTCTCTCATTTTTTCCGCCAACCGGAATCCGAACTGGGAATATGAGTTCAGGAACTCAGAAATCTATTCTGTCTCCCTTGATGACGGTTCTATTCAAGCGTTGACAGACCGGAACGGACCGGACCACAGCCCCACTGTGTCACCCGACGGCAAGCAGATTGCTTACCTGAGCTACGAGGATAGGGTTCAAACCTACCAGGTAACCCAGCTTCACGTAATGAATCGCGACGGTAGTAACAAGCGTGTCGTCACCGCAAGCCTTGACCGAACCGTTTCCGATCCGGTTTGGGACAACAAAGGTGAAGGCATCTACGTTGTTTATACCGATCGAGGGAACACTAAAATTGGATACGCGAGCCTGCAGGGCAGCGTCAGGGTTCTCGCTGGAGACTTGGGTGGGACTTCTTTAGGCCGGCCCTATGGCGGTGGTTCGTTTTCGGTTTCTTCAGACGGCGTTATCGCCTATACGCACGGACGGCCTGAACGTCCCGCGGATGTCGCTATCTCGCAGAAAAATAAGGAGGACGTTCGTCTCATTACGAAGCTTAACGAGGACTTGCTTGGAGACCGGGACTTGGGCAAAGTAGAGGAAATTTGGTATGAGTCCTCTTACGATCAGCGCCAGATCCAGGGTTGGATAGTCACTCCGCCCGGATTCGATCCGGACAGAAAGTACCCACTCATTTTGGAGATTCATGGGGGTCCGATTTCTAATTATGGCGATCGGTTCTCTGCCGAGGTGCAATTGTACGCCGCGGCCGGATATGTGGTCCTCTACACGAATCCTCGTGGCAGCACGAGTTATGGCGAAGAGTTTGGCAATCTGCTTTACCACAACTACCCGGGGCAAGATTACGATGACCTCATCTCTGGGGTTGACGCAGTGATCGCGAGAGGATACATTTACGAGAAAAATCTCTTCGTAACTGGTGGCAGCGCGGGCGGCATCATGACTGCCTGGATTGTTGGCAAGACGCAACGATTCAGGGCAGCGGTTGTCGCTAAGCCCGTTATGAACTGGTACAGCAAGGTACTGGTGGCCGATAACTACTATAGCTACCACAATTATCGCTATCCCGGCCAGCCCTGGGAAAACCCCGAGATCTACATGAAATACTCGCCCATCTCGCTGGTTGGCAATGTAAGCACGCCCACGATGGTGATGGTTGGAACGGCCGATCTGAGAACGCCCCTGTCTGAAGCCAAGCAGTTGTACCATGCACTGAAACTTCGGAAAATAGAGACGGCGCTGGTCCAGATTCCGGGTGCATCACATAATATTGTAGCTCGGCCAAGCCAGTTGATCGCTAAGGTCGCTCATGTGCTGGCTTGGTTTGAGAAATATCGCCGGCAAGATGAGTTCTCCAGCAAGGAATGACCGTGGCATTGGGATCGATGGACTCAAGATTAATTTTGCACAATTTGAAAGTTATACTTACACATAAACACGGCTCGAAAATAGAAACTCAAGAGTCATTGTGACTTGTGCGAAATCTTGGACTGGATTTATAGACTGATTCGTGAGCACCGAAAACTTAGGAGAGAGAATGAAAACATTTAACCCCGGTCGTTTTTTAGTTTACATCCTTTTCAGCCTGTCTGTCGTTCTTAATTCGAATTCAACAGCCCAGGTTCCCCATCCTGCCGATGTCTTTGGCTTCACGCCAGGCGATGACTACAAGCTCGCCACTTACGACCAGATGCTCGAATATTATAAACAGCTCGATGCAGCCAGTGACCGGGTTCAAATGCGTGAAATCGGCATATCTGTACTGGGCAAGCCGCTGCTACTTCTTTTCATTTCAAGCGAAGAAAATATGAAACGACTTGATCACTGGCGCAATATTGCAGAGCAGTTGGCCCGCGCCCGCGTCAGTGATGAAACGGCTCAAGAGCTCATTGAGGAAGGCAAATCAATTGTCTGGATCGATGGCGGCCTGCACGCCACGGAAGTCGCCCATGCCCAAATGACCACGCTTTTAGCGCACAAAATTGTCACTGAGGAAACTCGGGAGATGCAAAGAATCCGGCAGAATACCATTCTCCTTTTGATGCCGGTCATGAATCCGGATGGCCTGGACATCGTCGCCTCCTGGTACAAACGCAATCTGGGCACTCCTTTCGAGACAACCCGACCGCCGTGGCTGTATCATCATTATGTTGGCCACGACAACAACCGCGACTGGTTCATGAACAACATGCCGGAATCTAAGGCGGTCACCCGGGTGATTTACAACGAATGGTACCCGCAGATCGTTTATAACCACCACCAAACCGGTCCAAGCTGGACGCGCATTTTCTGCCGCCGTTTGCCGACCCGGTGAATCCAAATATTCATCCGGGAGTGACAACCGGGGTCAACCTGGTTGGCAGCGCCATGGCCAACCGGTTTGCAGTGAAGAAAATGCCGGGCGTTGTTTCAGACGTTATTTACAGTATGTGGTGGAACGGCGGCATGCGCACCGTGCCTTATTTCCACAATATGATCGGCATTTTAACCGAGACAAGTCATGCCACTGCAACGCCGAGATTCTTCGAACCCGACTCGATTCCCAAAAGTGTTGGCGGCCGGCGCGGCGGCGGGTTGCCCACCGATGGCACGAATATTTTTTACCCCGACCCCTGGAAAGGCGGCGAGTCCCACTTCAGCGATCCGGTCCGGTACATGCTGACCGCATCCATGGCTGTTCTACGGGTTGCGGCAGATATGAAGGAGCACTGGCTTTCCAGCATTTATCAAATGGGGAGGGATGCGATTGAAAAAGGTGAAACGGAAAAGCCTTTTGCTTATGTCATCCCGGCGGCGCAATGGAACGCCGCCGAAGAGGTCAGTCTCGTCAACGTCCTCAGGATTGGCGGCGTCGAAGTGGAGAAAGCCACGAAAAGTTTTAAAGCAGGCGATAAAAAATATCCCGCAGGCTCATACGTGATCTACTCAGGTCAGGCCTTCCGGCCTTATCTCAAGGACTTGCTGGAAAAGCAGGAGTACCCCGACCGCCGCAGCTCGCCGGGTGGTCCGCCGGAAACGCCTTACGACCTGGCCGGCTGGACTCTGCCGATGCAAATGGGCATCCAGGTCGATCCTATTGAAAGCAGGTTTGAAGTCAGGACCGAGCGCGTAGTTGAAAAGGTCGTGCCGCATCCGGGGGAAGTGAAAGGAAGCGGCCGCTTCGGATATCTGCTTTCACGCCGGACAAATGCGAGTATTCTCGCTGTCAACCGGCTGCTAAAAAACGGCGAAGCAGTTTATCTTCTCAAGGCAGAAAATTCAGACGAAAAGAAAGAGGAGGCAGATAACTTTGTGATTGAATCGAATGGCGATTCAACCCAGAAAAGAGTTCAGGCGTTGTCAAAAGAGTTGGGCCTGGACTTCAAGGGAATCAACAAACGGCCTTCCGCTAAAATGCTCCAATATAAACCGGCCCGGATCGGTTTGTATAAATCCTGGGTGGGTAACATGGATGAGGGGTGGACGCGCTGGCTTTTGCAAGAATACGCCTTTGCTGTCGACACTCTCCATGACGACATTATTCGAAATACCGACTTGTCAAAATACCATGCGATTATTCTGCCACATCAGTCGACAAACCGCATGCTTCATGGACACAGTCCGGGCACGATGCCCGAAGAATTTGTCGGCGGGCTTGGTCTGGAAGGAACACTTGCCCTGAAAAGATTTGCGGAACAGGGTGGAACCATCGTAGCCCTCGATGGAGCGAGTGACTTCGCCATCCAACAATTTGGCCTGCCGGTTGAAAATGTGGTCTCAGGCATCTCGTCCAAGCAATTTTTTATTCCAGGCTCGTTGGTGAAAATTCAAGTTGAAACTGATCATCCGTTAGCTTACGGTATGCAGAAAGAAGCGGCCGCATCATTTATTCGCAGCCGTGCTTTTGAGGTCGTACGCCTGGATCGCGAAGGGGAAGGCGGCAAGGAAGATATTCCCGAAGCGCCGGCTGCGCCGGTCGAAGTTGTGGCGCGTTATGCCGCAAAAGATATTCTGATGAGCGGCTGGGCGCTGGGAGAAAAAAAATATATTGGCGGCAAGGCGGCGATGATGCGAGTCCGGTTAGGAAAAGGCGATATTGTATTATTCGGGTTTCGACCGCAGTTTCGTGGGCAGTCGCGGGGAACTTATAAATTGTTGTTCAATGCGCTGCTAAACGCTACCCTGAATGAACCGGTGCCTGCAACCGGCGAAGAGACTGCCGGCGGACTAAATTAGATAGGGTTAACCCGGATAAACCGGAAATCCGAAAGCACGAAGTTCGAAATTCAAAACAAAATCAAACCTTGTCCCTGACTTGTTCAGGGATTTAATTTTCAAAAACTTCCTGTGCGAAGCATAAAAAAAGACCGTGTCGTTTCGAATTTTACACTCAAATCTACCCGTTTGGCTTTCAAAAAGTTCTTTGCCCAAGAAACAAAGAATTCACTCTTAAGGAACTAATGATGAATGTAATTAAAAATTTCCTCAAACTTTTGAACTGGCAAACAGCCATCGTGATTTCGTTGTCCATAGTTGCAACATATCTTTGCATAACGTTTGATATCGTCGTCGAGCTTCCAACCGGCTTAGTCGGCATTGCCATCGTTTTCCCGATTGTATTTTCAATAAACGCGGCTTATCGGCGGCGGGAAGAAGCGCTGCGTGCTTTTGCATCTTTAAAAGCCCATTCTGTGGCCCTCTTTTATGCACACCGCGATTGGGTTCCGAACAACAGCTCTGAACACCCGAAAAGAATCAAAGAGCTGATAAAAAGTCTCCTGGAAAGCATTCGCAAAAGCTTTATCTCCGAGTCGGAGAAGGAAGCTGACTTCCAGCAAATTTATAACGTTTTTTCTCAAATGTCAGAGTCAATGGAAAAGCTGCGTGCCGCCCAGGTATCCGGTTCTGAAATTTCCCGCGCCAATCAGTATTTGCGCTCAATTATAATTGAATATGAGAAAATGCGCAATATCTTCGTATACCGTACCCCGACTGCCTTACGAGCTTACAGCCAGGTGTTTCTCACCGCTTTTCCGATTCTATTTGCCCCTTACTTTGCAGATTTGTCAGATAAACATTTTTTCAGTTTAGGCTTTCTGGTCGCAGCTTTTTATAGCCTGGTTTTGGTCAGTTTGGACAATATTCAGGAAGAGTTGGAAAACCCCTTTGACGAAGTTGGTGTGGACGATGTTGATTTGAACGTTGCAGAACAATATCAGAAGGTTCTAACGGGCGAAAATTAACTGTTCACAAAATGACATGATTGGCAAAATGATGAACGGAGAATATTTGCAAATGTAGGGCCAGGTTGCAAACCTGCCCCTACGAGAAAAGATGTCTTGCCTGAAATCGCAATCTCCAATTCCTTGTGATGCCAAATCACCTGCATAGCATCTAAAAACGGAGGAGGCTAAATAAAATGCACATCCCAAAATTTATCATCCCAATTTTATTTCTGTTGATTCCTGCCCCGCCCATCAAGGCACAAAAGGCTAATTTTGAACTGGCTGAAAAATTCACCACACAGAAAATGGAGAAAATGGCTTCCAGTCTGTCGGTAGATCCAAATTGGTTCAAGGATGAAAACAGGTTCTGGTACGAGTACAAGAATACCGATGGCAAAAACTGGTATGTGGTCGATGCGGAAAAGAGAACAAAAAGAACGCTGTTTGATAAGGAAGATATGGCCGCACAGTTGGCAGAGTTGTTCAAAAAACCATTCAACAGCAAAGACCTGCCGCTGAAAGATTTTGAATACAATAAAGGCAAAGGTTTATTTACGTTCCATGTTGATAGCATCGAGGTTACCTATAAACTTGAAAACAGGAAGCTGGTCAAAGGTGATTCTCTGAAAAAGAAACCGGACGAAAAATGGATCACTTACTCACCCGACAGCACGTGGATCGCTTTTGCGCGCACCCACAACCTTTACATAATGAAAACAGATGACCCGGACAGCACCGAACACCAATTCACGACCGACGGCGAAAAATGGTACAGCTATCAGTTTGATGAAAAGGATACAACATCAACCAAACGGCTGCGTGCCCGTGTCGAGTGGTTTAAACATTCCAGGAAGCTCTTTTCGAGAAGACAAGACAAGAGAAAAATGGGAGACCTCTGGGTCATCAATTCGCTCAAGAAGCGTCCTGAGCTGGAGACTTATAAATACTCTATGCCGGGTGAAAAACATGTTGCCCAAACTGAAGTAGTTGTTTTCGACATTGAAAGTAAACAAAGCATTAAGTTAAAAATAGAGATAGATGGCTGGAAAGACTTGCGTATGGGAAATGGCCGCCGGTCTGCAAACACCGGATTCTTCACCTCGAAAGATTCTGATGATCTTTATTTCATTGTTCGTGATCGAACCTGGAAAAAAATAGCGGTCTGTAAAGCAAACACAACCACCGGCGAAGTTGAAGTTGTGATTTCAGAGGAGAGCAACCCTTATGTCAGCCGCAGGTTTGCAGATGTGGCGGTAATTGAAGATGGCAAGGAATTTATCTGGTGGTCCGAGCGCACCGGCTGGGGACAGCTTTATCGCTACGACAGCAAGGGCAACCTGAAAAAAAGAATCACCAACGGATATTTTGTCGTCGGTGATATGATGAAAATCGATACGCTGAAGCAGGTGATTTATTTTCGAGGATTCGGCCGTGAAAAAGGGGTCGATCCAAATTACACCATGAATTACCGAATCAATTTTGACGGTACAGGACTAAAGCTCTTGTCGCCGGAAAACGCAACACACTCGTTCAGCATGTCGGACGAAATGGATTACTTCGTTGATAATTATTCCCGTGTGGATATGCCTGCAAAATCCGTTTTGCGGGATGCCAAAGGCCGCGTGGTCATGGAGTTGGAAGAGACCGACATCAGCCGCATGGTAGAGGCCGGTTGGAAAATGCCGGCAGTTTTTACTGTCAAAGCCGCCGATGACGTTACGGATCTTTACGGCGTTATGTGGAAGCCATTTGATTTCGATCCTGCTAAAAAATATCCAATCATCGCCTACGTTTATCCGGGTCCGCAAGTGGAACCCTTTCCCATTTCATTCACTCTGACCGGTTCGCGGGCGCGTACGGTTCCCTTAGCTCAGGTCGGTTTCGTTGTCATCGCGATGGGGCAGCGCGGCGGCAGTCCGTTGCGCTCCAAATATTACCACAATTACGGTTACGGCGATTTGCGGGATTATCCGCTGGCGGATAATAAATACGGCATCGAACAATTAGCTGCGCGTCATTCGTTCATTGATATCAAACGTGTGGGGATTTTCGGGCATTCCGGTGGCGGCTTTATGTCGACCGCCGCAATTTTGACTTATCCGGATTTTTATAAAGTGGCCGTCTCCTCGGCTGGTAATCATGACAACAATGTCTACAACAACAGTTGGAGTGAAGTCCATAATGGCATCCAGGAGAAGACCCGCAAAGTTAAAAAGAAGAATGAAGCCGGTGAAGCAGTTGAAGAAGACAGCACTTACTGGGAAGCCCGGATCAAATCCAACACAGAACTGGCCAGGAACCTAAAAGGCAAGCTGCTGCTGGTTCACAGCGACAGGGATAACAACGTTCATCCGGCCAACACCATTCGCATGGCCGATGCTCTGATGAAAGAGGGCAAGCGGTTTGATTTTATGCTGATGCCGGGTCAACGGCACGGTTTCGGGAAGTACACGCCCTACTTCGAGCGGATGATGTGGTATTATTTTGCTGAACATTTGCTCGGCGATTATCGCACAAACGTGGATTATAATATTCCGAAAGAGAAGAAAGATTGAATTTACGGCGGTATAGTCGAATTTTCGAAAAACCGAAATCGAAACACCCGAAAAACTTATTAATGCTACAAAAGATTCCGACATAGGTCGAAACGAGATTAGCTTGAAACCGCCTTTGAAGCTTATCATGCACCACAAATGTTGCTAAACACCGGGACATTTACTAACATAAAGGGGTTGTCCAAAGAGCACAAGAAATCTAGTCCGAAGGCGTCCCGCCGAGGATTGTCTGGCACGGAGTCGTAGCAAGACGCTCGGCGAGACGCCTTCGCGCTATGCTTTTTGGACATCCCCCAATATTGGCTAGGTGTCCAGCGAAAGATGTGGGTAACGATCAGCTTCAAAGGGGGACGATTTGTGAAGTATCCAGCGAACCAACCAGGGGGTGTCTACCGCACATTTTTTAAACTCGGTTCAGCAGTTTGACCTTGAATGATCGAATGCGGAGAGCGACCCCACAAGCAAGCCGCGGTGAGCGGCTGATCCTAATAGTGCGCGAAGCGCCACCCTTGAGGAGGCGCACGCAGCCCGTGCAGGACGCCTGCTTTTGGCGGCTGGAGCGGCCCTAACCAAATTAGAAATGTTAGCTAACTATGATTAGAAACTAAAATCAGAAAACGGAGGCCCGAATGAATTTAATTAAAAAAAGTATCTTGCAAATCATATTTTCTTTGCTGCTCGTGCCGGTATGTGCATTTTCACAATTGGCTAAGGTGAACAAACTGGTTGAAAAGCATGCGGCTGCGACCATCAAAATGCGGGAACATATACATCAAAATCCGGAACTTGGCAACCGCGAATTTAAAACGGCTGAGATGGTCGCCAATCATTTGCGCAGCCTCGGTATGGAAGTTAAAACAGGAATTGGACATACCGGCGTGATAGGTCTTCTAAAGGGCGGGAAGCCCGGGACCGTAGTGGCAGTTCGGGCGGACATGGACGCTCTACCGGTCACGGAAGATACGCCATATCCGTTCAAATCGACTGTGAGAACGACTTACCTTGGCAAAGAAGTCGGGGTCATGCATGCCTGCGGCCATGATATCCATACAGCGGTGCAGCTCGGCGTCGCTTCAGTTTTAGCAGATATGCGAGATGAGATTGCCGGGACAATCATGTTCATCTTTCAGCCGGCCGAGGAAGGATCGCCTCCAGGTGAAGAAGGGGGCGCAGATTTGATGCTGAAAGAAGGCGCGTTTGATGATCCGCGTCCCAGCGCTGTTTTTGGCCTGCATTCCTACGCGCACATGGAATCGGGTAAAATCGGTTACACACCTGGTCCCGCCCTCGCCGCGGTCGACCACTTCATCATCAAAATTCGCGGCAAGCAGGCACATGGGGCGCAGCCGCAGCTATCCATAGATCCGATAGTCATGGCCTCGCAAGTGGTTACTGCCTTACAGACCATACGCTCTCGTAACATCCATCCTCTCCAGCCAAGTGTGGTCACAGTTGCGATCTTCCGCGGCGGTGAACGGTTTAACATCATACCCGCCGAAGTCCACCTTGAGGGGACCGTTAGAACCTACGATCCTGAAGTCAGGGACCAGGTTGAGAAGCGCATGAATAAAATTGTTGAGGGCATCACCCGCGCTTACGGCGGTACTTATGATCTTGATTACGATCGCGGTACGCCCGCTACCATTAATAATCTGGAATTGACAAAAAAAATGGTCCCGACATTATACAAAGTCATCGGCAAAGAAAATGTTCTTGAAATCGAACCGACCATGGGAGGGGAAGATTTTGCTTATTTTGCCAACGAGGTACCGGGGTTTTTCTATCGCCTCGGCATGGTCAAACCCGGCACGGAATCCGGGGGTCATCACACGCCGAATTTTATGGCGGACAACTCCTGCGTGCCCGTCGGCATGAAGGCTATGTCGATGCTTTTGCTTGATTACCTGGCAATGACTCATTCCAACAATTAGTAACTGACAAGTTATTTTCTGCCATACTCGATAAAAGCATTCGAGCACAAGCTTTTTGGCAGAAAATTGCAAATAACAAGACTCAAAAAACAAATAATAATCAAATTCAAAATATCAATGACCAAAAAATTGCCTAT
>SMVA01161596.1_pt1 | contig 11371 bp, 10 predicted proteins | sample 2456451 | NCBI WGS metagenome assembly SMVA01 (sample SAMN11095933, study PRJNA526329) | marine sediment metagenome | biome: Marine sediment; feature: Surficial sediment; material: Deep marine sediment; isolation source: Hadal surficial sediment | place: Pacific Ocean | collected 2014-05 | depth...
GAGGACCATCGAAGAGACGGCATGTAACACGCCTGATGATGCTGATGTTTTCTGCCATCGTTGCCATGTCAGCGCGAATCCAATCACAGGTACCAAAGTAAGTAGTTCCATGTTCGATGACGTCTCCGGTGAATTTCGCTTGTCGTACCTTGGCACGAATCTTCCAACTAATGCAGGGCACGCGATCGATAATTACGCAAGGATTGTACATGACATTTAACCGTCAACTGCCAGAAAGCATATTGCAATAAGTTCGAAAATTGGAGGAAATATCTTTTGCTGGTGACATATAAGGATAGGAAATGGAAGCATATGAACTGGGAAAATAATTTGGTTGTGATTTTTCTGGAAAAAATGAGAGCCCAGCGATATTTTGTGTGGAGCGCTATAAGCTTTGCATTAAATTTTGGTCTGAATGTTTTTCTATTTGAATGCTTAGGTCTTAATGCCCCGCTTTCATTTGTTCTGGCATTTTGTGTGATCTTCGTTCTCAACTTTTTTGCTAGCAAAAGCTGGATTTTTAGTGACAGCACGGTGCCTTTTGGTAAGCAGGCTAAGAGATTTATTTTATCAACGGTGATTTTTCGTTTTTCAGAGTTCGTTGTTTTCTTGTTGATTTATCCAGCACTAGTCGAAACGCATAAACTTGCTGTGCTTGCGGTTTTGAGTATTTCATTTGTTTTAAAATATTTTGTTTCTCGGTTTTATATTTTTAACAATGATGCGAACGTATAAGTACTAAGGAAGTCATGCTAGGTGTCAAATGAGGATCTTGACTTGTTTTTAAAAAGAACACGACCAATTGCAGAGCCGAAAAAGGACGATTTTAAGCGGAAATATGAGCATGATGGTCAGTCAAAAATAGGCGGAATGCTTATTAATAATTATTTTGAGAATATCGCAAGACTTATTGATGAGATTGATTTGCCGATAATTTCTGCACATGAGATTGGTTGTGGCCCAGGATATTCGACACAAAGACTATCCCATTTGATGGCGGAAACAACGTATTTTTCAGCATCCGAATTTGTTGAGGCCCAGTTGCCAATGGCAAGAAAACTTAACCCTGAACTTAGGATTTTTTCTGAAAATGTTTATGATTTAAAATTCAAAGATAATGAGTTTGATTTGGTATTTTTACTAGAGGTGCTTGAACATCTTGATGAGCCAATAATGGCGTTGAAAGAAATCAAGCGTGTTATTAGACCTGGAGGCCACTTCATCCTGGGTGTGCCGAGAGAGCCACTCTGGAGAATACTAAATATGGCGCGTGGAAAGTATCTAAAAGACTTCGGGAACACCCCTGGCCATATTAACCATTGGTCGACTCGTAGAATTTCAAAAATAGCGAGTGACAATATTGGACTTCTGGTGTCAGTTAGGAGCCCACTACCATGGACGCAGGTACTTGTGCGGATTAATAAATAGGCCTCGTCAGCAGATTCTACGGGTGAGTTCAGGTCTGGGTAGAATACCAAGTGCATGATGACTTCATATTCTGGCCCAAAGTGAACACCTGTTCTGGGCGAACGTGAACGCTCATTCTGATTTTATGTGAACACTTGTCCGGGTTTTCCGGAATCGCTGTTCGCGTAAAACCGAAACAACATAGACCGCGTAAGCATAGGCCGTGTATGACGCCAGTGACCACATACCAATTATCATGAAACCGGGCAACGACAGATGCTGCAAATTTTATAGGTCAAACCCGTACTTGCGCATAAAGTAAACGATCAACAACACGAACATTGCGATTACAATAAGCTGCAAAGCAATTTTCAGGTAGCCATGACTGCTGTCGCCAGTGTCGTCGAGATCCCTACCCATTGTTCGGCATTCGTGACGAGCGCTTCCGTGAGACAAAGGAGCAAATGCACGTCACTACTGTTGATAGCTGGTAACCCTTTTTGGTGCCGGCGGCTAAAGCGAACAGGACGTCTGACACGGTAATAATATTCGCCACGTCACGGTCATACGTGTCCCAATGGCCATGCATTGGGTCCGCGCTTTCACGATCAGGCAAGCCTATTTTTCCAATACTTCTTTGTCTAACAGATGCTTACATTTCGCTTGCCTTTCTTGTCACGAAGAAAGCTTTGTGTGAGGATACGGGCAACTCGGATATTGCTCTTTCGCCCTGATGGCAAGTTTGATCGCGTTTTATTTGGTTTCAATGTAACTAAAACGATTCGAGCTGTAGCACAATCAATTACACCTCCGTCCGCACGCTAAGGAATTCAGGCTCAGCGCGTACACTGTTTTCAAAACCAAAGGATTGGAATGAAGTCAGCAACTTCCTACATTGCAATCTGGCTTGTCGCTGGATCGATTGCAATGTTTATGGCGTTGCAACTCGATACAGCTGCATTTGTCGATGGGCACTATATTCCGGTTGGAAACGATTCTTTTTATCACGCGCGCCGCATTCTTGACGCTGCTCTCAGTGACCGGGGCTTTTACCAATTTGATAATATGATCCACGTGCCTGAAGGAAGCTGGTTGAATTGGCCGTGGGCATATGATTACTTGATGTCACGGGCGTTGTTACTGGCATTGTGGATCAGTCCGTCCACGGAGCCGATGGCGTTTCTGGCGCACGTTCCGGTAGCCTGGACTTTCATCAACGCAGGATTGTTGACCTTGATCGCCAGGCAGATCGGACTCAACACAGCGCTAGCGGCCATCGGCCTTCTCGGTTTCGCACTCCTGCCGTTAACGCAGACATTGCATGGCCTAGGCATAATAGATCACCACTACATTGAACAAACCTTTGTTCTTGCATCAATTTTGGCCGGGCTGCGTTTTTTCTCCACCGATTGTCGCGATACAGACGCCATTGTGCTGGGCGTTGTTCTTGGCGTTGCCCCTGCGTTTCACAACGGCTTGTTCATCCTTCAGATTCCTGTACTTGTTTGCATGTTTATTCTATGGCTGCGCCTATCTGTACCTGGCGTACGTGCCATGCGCTTGCTTGCGGGTGCCTTGGTCGTAACAGCATTGCTTGTTTCATTTCCGTCCGAACCGTTCCACGCTTTACAGTTTGAATTCTGGACTCTGTCCTGGTTCCACTTGTATGTAGCGACCTGCAGCGGCATAACCCTGATGTTTTTCCGGTTGCGGCCTTTCTCCTGGCCAAACGCCGGACTGCTGGTTGCCGGTGTCACTGTATTGTTTATTCCACTATTCACGAAATTGCTAACCGGTTCGGCATTTCTGGCGGGCGACCTGATTCTCCTTGCTGATATCTCGGAAGTGCAGAGCCCGCTTATGCGTCTGAGCGAACCGGGTGGCATATCGAGAGTAACGACCTACAACAGCTGGCTCATTTTTCTCAGCCCGGTTCTCATCGTTGTATTCGCTATTCGAGCCTGGCGACAAGTCGATGCAGTGTCGATTTACTTTGCCGTTTTCGCAGTTTTCGGATTGCTGCTAATGCTCACACAGTCGCGCCTGCATCCGTTTGGCTCCTGGGTCTTGTTGATCGGAAGTCTGTTTCTCCTGGATGAGTGGCGGAGGAAAAGCAACACTTCACTGCTGGCCACCACTGCGGCCGCCTTGCTCTTACTCGTCGCGGCATTTCAGCCTCCGCTGAAAAACCGCCTGTTCGATACCTACCCCCCCGGACTCTCAATGCATTATGCGGCGGCACGGACGCTATTCCCCAGCCTTGCGAAACATTGTGCCAAACGACAAGGATCTGTCTTGTCCCACAACGATGACGGGCACTACATTCGATATCACACCGATTGCAGCGTATTGACGAACAATTTTCTGCTCACGCCACTGCATGAGAAAAAGATTCTAGAGGCCAACAGTTTGCTTCGCCTGACGCCAGAGCAATTTCTCCTGGCCGCACCCAACATCGACTATATCTTTGTGCGCATGTACGAGATCTTCGAGTTCGGCCCGGAGGGCGTCAGGCCAACATCATTGTCTCGGGTCAAGTCGCACAATTCACCATTATTCGTCGACCTGACATTTTCTGAGGACCTTCCCCACAATTTTCGATTGATCGATGAAGTTCGCGTTGATGATGGACGTGACTTCGCCTATGCGCGGGTTTTTGAAATTATTAGAGAGTGATTGGCCAGCGTAGGTGACAATTTTCGTCACCTTGTGACCAAACACGACCACAATGGCCCTGTTTCATGACCTCTCCGGCATAACCGCGCACTCACGTGCGTTCGATAACTCGTTATTTTTCCATTACTTACAGTCGAATGACCAATGTTGGCACGGGGATTGCTTTATACAAGCTACAGGCGGTAACGCCGTATTTGAATCAATCAAGCAATTTCATGGAGATTTAGAAATGAAGAAAGTTCAACAGGGTTTTACATTGATCGAGCTGATGATCGTAGTTGCAATTATCGGTATTCTTGCAGCTATCGCTATTCCTGCTTACCAGGACTACACGATTCGCGCACAGGTTTCTGAAGGTTTGAACCTCGGTGGCGGCGCCAAGACGGCTGTCTCTGAGTACTATCAGGATCGTGGCGCATGGCCGGCTGACAACAATGAAGCTGGCCTGTCAGTATCTAACCAGATTTTCGGTAAGTATGTTGCGAGCGTATCAGTAACGAACGAGGTCATTTCAGTGACTTACGGCAACGATGCTCACGCAACAATTACTGGTGATGTGCTGCTGTTGACCGCTACTGACAACGTAGGCTCTATCGGTTGGGAGTGCTCAAGCACGGACCTGGCTGACAAGCATATGCCGTCTGCTTGCCGATCTTAGCTTAGGCGCTCTTAAGCCTAAGAGAGAAGGTTAAGAGAAAGCCCCGGTATTCCGGGGCTTTTTTTCATCCTCCATCGCGCAGAGTAAAGTGTGAGTTAGTTCTCACTTTCAGTGGAGATCGACTGAGGCGACGCCCACTGTAACGTCAGAGTAGAATCAGTCCGAGCTACAAAGCACAAAAAACACGAACGAATTATTAGCCAGAGCCACTGCAATGAACAAGAAATCACAAGGATTTACGCTGATCGAATTGATGATCGTCGTGGCCATTATTGGCATCCTGGCGTCGCTCGCCGTTTCGGCGTACCAAACCTATACCGTCAGGGCCCAAGTAGCAGAGGGTCTGACGTTTGCATCCGGTGCGAAAGTGCCTGTTGTCGAAGCATTCAATAACACCGGCGTACCACCAGCAGATCTCGACGCTGCCGGCATGCCACCGGTCGCCACAGATATCAGCGGCTCTTACGTCAGTTCGCTCAATGTCAGCGATGGCCGGATCGACATCACATTCGGCAATAACGTCCATCAGGACGCATTCGGTGACACGCTTTCCATTACCCCGTACGCGACCGCCAGTGGTGGTTTTGCCTGGCGCTGCGGTTACAGTGCGGCACCGGCTGGAACCACCCCGATGTCCGGTGGCGGCGTAACGTCAGTCCACCAGAACCCGACACTCGACCAGCGCTACTTACCCAGTACCTGCCGCCAATAGCCAGTACTTGGGTCTATTTTGTGCGAAACCGGCCTGTTTTCGTCCTGTCCTGGCGGTTTGACTTAATTTAATTTCCCAACTGTGAACAACAGCACAAAATCCGGTTGATCCATGCCTGTGGATCAGTGAGACTGTGACGTCCACGGGAGAAGAATTTCTCCAGTTAAAGGATCCTACGGCGCATGGCAGTTACAGCATCTCAAATGAATCTCACCGGCCTCCCACGGCGGCTGGTGCAAGATGGCATCATCTCCGAGGAGGAGGTCCAAAAGGCGTCTGAGGCTGCCCGCAAGGAAAAAATGCCACTGGTCGCCTATATAGTGTCGAAAGAGCTGGCAGACTCCCGTGCAATCGCTGTTGCTGCCTCACACGAATTCGGCGTACCGTTACTGGATCTGGACGCAATCGAAATCGATCTTGATTGCCTGCGCGCAGTTGACCAGAAACTCCTGAACAAGCACCGCGTATTGCCGTTGATGCGGCGCGGCCAAAGGCTGTTCCTGGGCATCTCGGACCCAACCAATTTACAGGCGATCGACGACGTCAAATTCCAGACCAGCTTGCGCGTGGACCCGGTGATCGTCGAACAGGCGAAACTGGAAGAAAGAATTACCCGGGCGCTCGAGGCTGTTGATACCTCAATGTCGGCTCTCGACGATGACGATTTCGATCTTGAGAACCTGGATGTTACCGGCGGCGATGACGACCAGGATGACGACGCTGTCGACGAAATTGCAGACGCACCGGTTGTTCGATTCGTAAACAAAGTGTTGCTGGACGCCATTAAACGCGGCGCATCTGACATCCACTTTGAGCCTTACGAAAAAGTCTTCAGGGTCAGAACACGCCTCGACGGCATACTGTCCGAGGTCGCCAGCCCGCCCGTCGCACTCGCGAACAAAGTCTGCGCCCGCCTGAAAGTCATGTCGCGAATGGACATAGCCGAGCGCCGTGTTCCGCAGGACGGTCGCATCAAGATGCGATTGTCGAAAAATCGCGCGATCGACTTTCGTGTCAATACCTGCCCCACCCTGTACGGTGAGAAGGTCGTATTGCGAATTCTGGATCCGGCCAGCGCAAACATTGGTATCGACGCTTTGGGATATGAAGAACATCAAAAAAACCTGTACTTGAAGCACCTGGCCAAACCCTACGGCATGATCCTGGTTACCGGGCCCACCGGATCCGGTAAGACCGTATCGTTATACACGGGCCTCGGCATCCTCAATACTGAATACCGCAACATCTCAACCGCAGAAGACCCGGCGGAAATCAACATGCCCGGCGTTAATCAGGTAAACGTCAATCCGAAAGTCGGATTGACGTTTGCGTCAGCGCTCAAGGCGTTCTTGCGACAGGACCCGGACGTCATCATGGTCGGCGAGATCCGTGACCTCGAAACTGCTGAGATCGCGATCAAGGCGGCCCAAACAGGTCACCTGGTCTTATCGACTTTACATACCAACGACGCTCCTCGAACGTTGAGCCGGCTGGTTGATATGGGCGTCAAACCTTACGCGATTGCGACCTCGGTCAGCCTGATTATTGCTCAGCGCCTGGCGCGCAAGCTCTGCGATAATTGCAAAGAAGTTAGAGATATACCGCGTGAGGCCCTGGAAAAAGAGGGCTTCACCGCGGAAGACATGGACGCCGGTTTGACTATCTTCGGTCCGGTCGGCTGCAAATCGTGCAACGAAGGCTACAAAGGCCGGCTCGGCATTTTTCAGGTAATGGAAGTTTCTGAAATCATGGGCAGAATAATTATGGAAGGCGGCAACGCGATTCAAATCGCCGATCAAGCCATCGTTGAAGGGGTTATCGATCTACGCAGGGCAGGGCTGAACAAGATCATGGAAGGATTAACCAGCCTTGAAGAAATAAACCGGGTCACGATTGAGTGACGCTCACCTGAATGAATGGACTAACTTAAAGAGTAAGACGATGGCTGAAACGGCGACAATGAGTAAATCCCCATTTTTATGGGAAGGCACAGATCGCAAGGGTAAAAAGATCAAGGGCAAGAGTATGGCGGCGAATGAAGCCGCAGTACGTGCCGACTTGCGACGACAAGGTGTGGTTCCCAGCAAGATACGCAAACAGTCCAGGGGCCTGTTCAGCGGCGCAGCCGCGATAACAACCACTGACATTGCGATATTCAGCCGGCAGCTTGCAACAATGCTGTCAGCCGGCATACCGCTGGTTCAGGCTTTTGACATCGTTGGCAGCGGTCACGAAAACGCTTCTATGCAGAAACTGATCATGGCCGTTAAGGCTGAGGTGGAAGGGGGTAACTCCCTCGCCGAATCGCTTGCAAAACACCCGTTGTATTTTGACGACTTATTCGTCAACCTGGTTGAAGCCGGCGAACAGGCGGGTGCACTTGAAACGCTGCTGGACAAGATTGCAACGTACAAAGAGAAAACCGAGGCGATCAAGAAGAAAATCAAGAAGGCATTGACCTATCCTGCAGCAGTACTTGTGGTGGCTCTCGTCGTTACCGTTATTCTATTGATCTTCGTGATTCCTGCGTTTGAAGATTTGTTTAAGGGCTTCGGAGCAGATTTGCCGGCGTTTACCCGCATGGTTATTGACCTGTCCGAGTTCGTTCGGGAGAAGGGCTGGTTGCTCGCCATTACGGCCGGTGGCGCCGTATTTGCATTCCTGTATTTCCAGAAGCGCTCGAGGGCAATGCGGCATTTTCTGGATCGGATGGCACTCAAAGCGCCGGTTATCGGGCCTATCATTCAAAAAGCAGCGATCGCGCGATACGCACGTACCTTGTCAACCATGTTCAGCGCCGGTGTGCCACTGGTGGAGGCATTGGAGTCCGTTGCAGGCGCCACCGGCAACATTGTTTACGAAATCGGCGTATTGCGGATGAAAGATGAGGTCGCTACCGGGCAGCGCCTGCAGGTAGCAATGGAGAATACCGACCTGTTCCCTAACATGGTTATTCAAATGATTGCCGTTGGTGAGGAATCCGGTTCGCTGGACGAGATGTGTGCAAAGGTCGCCGACTTCTATGAAGAAGACGTCGATAATGCGGTGGACAACCTGTCCAGTTTGCTTGAGCCGATGATCATGTCGATTCTGGGCGTGCTGGTTGGTGGACTCGTTGTTGCTATGTACCTGCCGATCTTCAAGATGGGTTCCGTCATCTAGCAGAACATTGAACGAATTGGATATACTGAGCGGCGCCTTCTGGCGCCGTTTCTTTTTAATAATTCAACGCAGCTGAGCGAGACTTTTCATGCAGGAACTATTTACTCATTCGCCCTTCGCATTCATCGTCACGTGCTTTGTGCTCGCGTTGATCATTGGCAGTTTCCTGAACGTCGTCATTTACCGCTTGCCGGTAATGATGCAGATCGAATGGCGCAAACAGGCACAGGAAATAGTTGCGGAATCAGACGAGGATCTGCCGGAAGGACGTTTCGACTTGTCTTTTCCCAGGTCACGCTGCCCGTCGTGCAATCATCCAATAAGTGCATTGCAGAATATTCCGGTTATCAGTTGGCTGGTGCTTGGCAGAAAATGTGCCAGTTGCAAGTCCCCTATCTCGGCTCGTTACCCATTGGTCGAAATCACTACGGCGATACTTACGGCTCTGGTCGCCGCACGTTTTGGGTTTGGATATGAGGCCGCCGCTGCGATTGGGCTGACGTGGGCGCTGATCGCGATCAGCATGATCGATATTGACCACCAGATCATTCCTGATTCGATGTCGCTGCCCCTGATGTGGACAGGATTGTTTCTCGCATTATTTCACCCAATGACCGGCGCTGAGAATTTGTTTGTCGAGCCCAGGGACGCCATTGTTGGCGCATTGGGTGGCTATCTCGCCCTGTGGAGCATCTATCACCTGTTCCGCCTGGTCACCGGCAAGGAGGGTATGGGCTATGGCGACTTTAAGCTCCTCGCCGCGCTCGGTGCCTGGCTTGGCTATCAGATGCTGCCCCTTATTATCATGTTGTCTGCCATCGTCGGCGCGCTGGTGGGAATCGCACTGATGGTATTCAAGCGCCACGATCGTAATGTCCCCATTCCTTTCGGCCCTTTTCTCGCGGCCGCGGGCTGGATCGCAATGATGTATGGGCCTGACATCTATAATCGTTATCTGGATCTCATGGGCGTGTCATAGTGCCGTCCGGGACTTTTCGTGTCGCACTGACCGGCGGTATAGCCAGCGGCAAGACAACCGTTGCCGATATGTTTAGGCGTCGCGGCGCGACACTGATCGACACCGATGTGATCGCCAGAGACCTGGTCGAGCCCGGAACGCCCGGCCTCGAGCAAGTCGTGGCGCAATTTGGCAGCAGCGTACTTGATAGTGACGGCAGCCTGGACCGGCGACAATTGAGAAATATCGTATTTTCGGACGAGAAAAAGCGCTTGTTACTGGAGCAAATATTGCATCCGCTGATCCGGACAGAGACCGAGCGTCAAATGCGCACCCTGGACGGGCCTTACCAGCTGATCATCGTCCCATTGCTGGTCGAATCGCCCCTTAAGGATCACGCGGATCGCATCCTGGTGGTTGATTGCAGCGAACAACAGCAGCTGCAGCGATTGCTTGCCAGGGACGTTGAATCCGAGGCCCAGGCACGCAGCATGATCGCGGCCCAGTCCAGCAGGGAAGAAAGGCTGGCGCTGGCAGACGATGTCATCGGCAACGACGGAGATATTGAGTCAACTCGCGCACAGGTCGCTGCCATCCATCAAAACTACCTGGCATTTGCTACGGCGTGATTTGCCTGAAAACGTCCTCTGGCGCAGAATAACGCCATGGCAGTTACAGCACCCAAGGTCACAGCGCCCGTCGCTGCCCGGCGCATTACCGAGTATGAGCAGCCATTGAGCGAGCGCATGCGCACGTTCTTGCGGCTCGAATTCCTGTACCGGCAAATGCTGTACAACATAGACGATGATGCGGACTGGGCCACGCGAGGTGTCATAGCAACACTGCTGGAAATTATGGCGATCCTGGTTCGCGGTGACATTCGCAGCGACGTCCATAAAGAACTCGATTCCCAGATCGCCGTCCTCGAGCGATACCAGAGCCAGCCACAAGTGGATGGCAGACGCCTCGATACCCTGATCGGCAACCTGGTCGCCAGCCGTAACGATATCGATGCCGCCGGCACGAATTTTTTGCAACCATTAAAAGACAGCGAATTCCTGAGCGCGATCAAACACCGCAGCGCCATACCTGGCGGAGCCTGTGAGTTCGATCTACCGGAATACAGCCACTGGTTGCGCCTGCCAATCGAACGGCGAACCGAAGACCTCGCAGACTGGTTAGCCGTTGTTCGTCCTGTTTGCGACGCCGTGGCAGAGTTGATGTGGTTAATCCGGGAAAGCGCGCAACCGATGGAAAAAACCGCGCTCAACGGCATGTACCAGCATCGCATGCAGAAGGACGTAAGCTACAAGCTGCTACGCGTAACCCTGCCCCACGACTGCTCGCTATATCCGGAAATCAGCGGCAGCCAGCATCGTTTTACGGTGCGCTTCCTGGAATGGTCTTCGGTCAACAACCGTGCAGTGCAGACCGGGCACGACGTGCCATTTCATATCGCCATTTGTTGATTCCAGGCATCAGGCCAGCAATGCAGCAATGACCGGTGCGTCGGCGCTCAGCAGCGAATCAAGATCGATCTCGGCCGGCAATGCCCAGCACAGTTTCTGACCATCAACGCCCACCGGCTCGCCTTGCCACTTTTCCACTTTGAAAAAATGCAATCGAACCGAGCGGTCCGGATAGTTGTGCTCGAGGTGCATGAAGGGTGTGCATGCCAGCACCTCGATACCGATTTCTTCTCGTAGCTCGCGAATCAATGCCGCTTTTGTAGTTTCTCCGGCCGCAACCTTGCCACCTGGAAACTCCCACATGCCGTGCATTGGACCATCGTCATTGC
>SMVA01341038.1_pt1 | contig 11371 bp, 8 predicted proteins | sample 2456451 | NCBI WGS metagenome assembly SMVA01 (sample SAMN11095933, study PRJNA526329) | marine sediment metagenome | biome: Marine sediment; feature: Surficial sediment; material: Deep marine sediment; isolation source: Hadal surficial sediment | place: Pacific Ocean | collected 2014-05 | depth 0-1...
GACAAGTACGCCCGCATGCGAAACGTTCGGCTGCGGGCCAAGCGCGTTCCGTTCTTCTACCTCCCGTACCTGGTCTGGCCGGTGCGGGAGGGCCGGGCCCCGGGCCTGCTGATTCCGGAATTTCACACCAACAAGACCCGCGGCGACGTCATCGCGCAGCAACTGTTCCTGCCGCTCGGCCGCAGTGCCGACCTGACGCTGGAGGGCCGGCACTATTCCAAGGCGGGGTTCGGCGGTGGTGCTCAGGTGAACTTCATTCCCAATCTCAAGGGTCAGGGTTACTTTCAGGGGTTCTACATCGCCGATGAAGTCGAGGGTCGGGATCGCTACCGCATGGACTATCGCCAGACGCAGGAGTTCCTCAACGGATTCCGTATGGTTGCCGACATCGGCGCCGTCAGCGACTCCGACTTCTTCATCGACTTCGAGCGGGACCTGGACGTCGCTTCCCAGCCGGACAGTCAAGCGCGGCTCGAATTCTCCCGCAACGGGAAGTGGGCCAGCTTGAACATCCGCGAGTGGCGTGACGAGCAGCTGTCGACGGGATTCGTCCAGCAGACCCTGCCGGAGATCGAGTTGCGCGGTCGGAGCCGTCGCATGGGAAAGACTCCGCTGTACCTCTCGTTCGAATCCTCGATCGCCTCGATCCAGCAACGGGACAAGGCCGGATTTTTCGACGCCGATTACCTGCGCGGAGACGTGGCTCCGGTCCTCACATTGCCTTGGTCCCCGGCACCCTGGATCGACATCACGCCGCGGGTCAGCTACCGCTACACGTACTACACGCAGCACGAGGTGGGCGGCGTCGTCGAGGACAGCGCCTTGACCCGGAAGCTGTGGTCCTACGATTTGCAGATCGACGGTCCCAAACTGTTCCGTACGTTCGGCAAACTGGACGGCAAGGCCCGCTTCAAGCACTCGATCGAGCCGCGGATCCAGTACGGCTTCGGCGAATCGTTCGACCGCCGCGACGAGGTGCTGTCGTTCGACGAAGTGGACCGGGTCAGCGGCGCCGGCAATGCGATGTCGTACGCGCTGGTTCAGCGTCTGCTCGCGCGAAAGTCGCAGCGGGTCCCCCCGGCATCACCCGTGGCCGGTGACACCATCGTCCTGCCCGACGGAACGACGCACGAACCAGGGGACGGGACCGAGGACGCCGGTTCGGCAGACCAGCCCGCCGCGGCACAGCCCAGCGTCCCGGTCGAGATCGCGTCGCTGGAAATCGCACAGCGGCGCTCGTTCGACCAGAATCTCAGCAGCAAGGACGTCGACGGCGACGGGCAAAACGAAACCAGCCCGTATTCGCCCATCGTGTTGACCGCGCGGGTCAACCCCGGTCAGGCTCTCAGTTTTGATCTGCGCAGTGGCTACGACATTCTGTTCGACGAGATCACTGACGTGAGCCTCTCCGGGGCAGTCCGTGGGCCGATCGCGAGCGCCAGGTTCTCCCTGGTCCACCGCAACGGCCTCGGCGCGGAAGCCGAGGACAGCACGCAGGTTCGCCTGCTCGGCGGTTTCCGCTTGCTGCAAGACCGCATGCGGTTCAATGTCGAGACCGCGTACAATGCCGATCCCGGCGCGGGCGGCAGCCACTTTCCCGAGCAGCGCTACCAGCTCGTGTACAGCACGCAGTGCTGTACGATCTACGTCGAGCGCTTGACGCGGGAATTTGCAACGGCGGACAATCGCCGCGAGATCTACTTTCGGTTCGACCTCCACGGCGTCGGCAAGTGGGACAAGACATTTGATTGACTCGAGAATCGTGATCCTCGGCGGCTCGGGCCAGCTGGGCACGGCGCTGGTGCGCGCGCTCGGCGCGCGCAATATCTCGGCCGAGGCTCCGCCGCGCAGTGAGATCGACCTGCTCGTGGGGCCCCTCGAGTCGGTCCTGGAACGGCTCCGGCCGACGGCGATCGTCAACGCGTCGGCCTATAACGATGTTGCGGGCGCGGAGCTCGCATCCGGAAGGGATGCCGCGTTTCGGCTGAACCGCGACGTCCCGGCCGAGCTGTCCCGCATCTCGGCCGGCCTCGGCATCCCGTTCGTGCACGTGTCCACCGACTACGTGTTCGACGGTCGCAAGCAGACGCCATACCGCGAGGACGATTCCACTTCACCCCTGCAGTCCTACGGACTGTCGAAGCTCGAGGGCGAGCGCGCGGTGTTGGAAGCCAATCCCGCGGCTGTCGTTGCGCGCACTTCGACGCTCTACGGACGGCGTCGCCGGGACGGCTCGAATTACATCGACGCGGTGCTGGCCCGAGCGCGGGCCGCGCACGCTCTGGAGCTCGTGAGGCCGCCCGTCTCGTCGCCGACGTACGCAGGCGATCTGGCCGTGGCTCTCGTGGCCCTGATGGATGCGCGGGCCACCGGCGTCGTCCACGTCGTGAACGGCGGCGCCTGCAGCCGTTTCGATCTGGCCGCGGAGGCCATCCGGATTGTCGGATTGGAGGGCCAGGTACAACTCGACGAGCGTCCGGCATCCGGCGACGGACTGCGGCGACCGCTGTATTCCGTGCTCGACACCTCGCGATACACCGCGATTACCGGCAATACGATGCGGCCCTGGCGCGAGGCCCTACGCGACTACCTGACCCGCTAGCTGCGTCACGGCTTCGAGTAGCGGCCGACCGCCACCTGGGCCGCCCGCAGTACTCGTTCCCCCAACCTGTAGCCGGGCCTGAGCGTCTCCGTGACGACACCGTCCGCCTCGGGCGAGTCCACCGCATCGACTCGCACCGCCTCGGCCTCGTTGGGATCGAAGGCGGTCGCCGCGGGAACCAGCTTCGTGATGCCGTGCCGCTCGAGGATGCCCAGGAACCGGTCGCGGGCCATGGCCACGCCCTGCGCCAGAGGCTGCGCCTCCGGCACGCCCTGGATGTGGGCCAGGCTGAGATCCAGATCGTCGGCCGTCTCCAGCAGCTCGCTGACGAGCTCGCCGAAGCCCAACTCGACCCTGCGCTCCACGTCGCGCGACAGCCGTTCCCGGACCTCTTCCTGCTCGGCCTTGTGTTGCTTGAACGCCTCGACGTATTCGAGAAGCTTCTTTTCCGCGGCTTCGGCTCGCTGCCGGTACTCTTCCACGATGCTTGGTCTGGCCGGGGCGAGATCGGCGGGTTCCGTCTCCTCGGGCGAGTCGGACTGCTGCCAATGCCGCCGGTCCTCGACCTTGTACGTCTCGTCTTCTTCCGTCGGGCCATTCGATCGACCCTTGCCCTGGCCGGCGGCCGCTGGCGGGCGCGGGTCGATTTCTCTCTCTTCTGACATCGGTCTCCCCTGTTCTATTGGGCGCGTCGCCGGCCCCGACCCCAGCATGCCGAGCAGCCGCCCGACGGCGCCGTCAACCGTTGGCCACCTCGATGCGGCTGGGGATCTCTTCCTCGCGCTTCGGCAGCATCACCTCGAGCACGCCGTTGCGATGGCTGGCCTGGATTCTTTGCCGGTCAACGGAAGGTGGCAGGGCGACCTGGGCCGAGAAGCGCCCCGTCGGTCGCTCCATTCGCAGGTAAGCCGCCGGATCGATCTTCCGCTCGCCGAAGACCAGCAGGTTCCCGTTCTCGATCCTCAGCTGCACGTCGGCAGCCGCGACACCGGGGAGGTCCGCCCGCAGCAGGTATTGGCCGGGCTCCTCCAGCAGGTCGAGCGGAGGTTTCCAGTCGGCAGGTCTCGATCGCTCGGCGGAGCTCTGCCACGAAGACCGTCCGAGCACCTCCTCGAACATCTGTTTCACATTCTCCTGCAGCCGGACCAGGTCCCGCTGCGGGTCCCAACGCTGGATCGCCATCGGAAGTCCTCCCGTACTTCAATTCTACCTTGAAACGGCATCCGCCTGTCGCTCGACCCGCACCAGGGCGATCTCGCCTTCCAGCAGGTCGGCTCGAATGCCGTCTTCCGGGGCGAATTCTCCCTCGAGCAGCTTCAACGCCAGGGGGTCCTGGATCAGGCGCTGGACGGCCCGCTGCAGGGGCCGCGCACCGAACGCCGGGTCGTAACCGGTTTCGGCCAGCTTGCGCTTGGCCGCATCGCTGAATTCGAGGCGGATGCCCCGCTGCGCCAGCAGGTCGACCATTCGTGCCAGCTGCAGGTCGAGGATTTTCAAGATGTCATCGCGGCTCAGCGCGTCGAAGATGATGGTCTCGTCGATCCGATTGAGGAATTCCGGACGAAACACCCGATGCAGCTCTTGCTCGACGCGCTTTCGCAGCTCGTCCCTGTCGTGCCCCACGTGCTCGAGGATGTACTCGGAAGCGACGTTGGACGTCATGATCAGGATCGTGTTGCGAAAATCGACCGTGCGCCCCTTGCCGTCGGTCAGCCGCCCGTCATCCAGCACCTGGAGCAATAGATTGAAGACCTCCCCGTGCGCCTTCTCGATCTCGTCCAGCAGCACGACCGAATACGGCCGGCGCCGCACGGCCTCGGTCAGCTGGCCGCCCTCGTCGTGGCCGATGTACCCCGGAGGGGCGCCGATCATCCGCGCCACCGAGTGACGCTCGGAGTACTCGGACATGTCGAGCCGGACCATGGCCCGTTCGTCGTCGAACAGGCATCGCGCAAGCGACTTGGCCAGCTCCGTCTTGCCCACGCCCGTGGGGCCGAGGAACAGGAAGGTGCCCACCGGGCGGTCGGGGTCCTTCAGTCCGGCCCGGGCCCGCCGCACGGCCGTGGCCACGGCATGCACGGCCGCCTCCTGACCGACCACGTGCCGGTGCAGGAGCTGCTCGAGCTGCACGAGCTTGCGCGCCTCGCCTTCGAGCAGACTGGAGACCGGTACGCCGGTCCACTGGGCAACGATGGCGGCGATGTCCTCCTCGGTGACCTCTTCCTTGAGCATCGCCCCGTCGCTCTGCCGCAGCTCGAGCTCCGACTTGTGCTGCTGCAGCTTCTTTTCCAGGTCGGGAATGACTCCGTAGCGCAGCTCGGCGGCCCGTTGCAGGGCGGCGGCCTTTTCCGCGCGCTGGGCCTCGACACGCGCCTCCTCGATCTTCTCCTTGATCTCGCGAATTCCGCTGATGCTGGCCTTCTCGTTCTCCCAGCGCTGTTTCAACGAGGACAGCCGCTCGTTGAGATCCGCCAGCTCCTGTTCGATGCTCTCGAGTCGCGCGCGCGACGCGCGGTCGGTTTCGCGGGTCAACGCCTGACGCTCGATCTCGAGCTGCAGGACTCTGCGCTGAGCCTCGTCGATCTCGACGGGCACCGAGTCGATCTGCATCCGCAGGTGGGCCGCCGCTTCGTCGACCAGGTCGATCGCCTTGTCCGGCAAGAAGCGGTCCGTGATGTAACGGTTGGACAGTGTGGCCGCGGCCACGAGGGCAGCGTCTTGAATGCGCACGCCGTGATGCACCTCGTAGCGTTCGCGGATGCCGCGCAGGATCGAGACCGTGTCCGGTACGGACGGCTCGCCGACCAGGACCGGTTGGAAGCGCCGCTCGAGCGCAGGGTCTTTCTCGATGTGCTTGCGGTATTCCGCGGTGGTCGTGGCTCCGATGCAGTGCAGCTCGCCGCGGGCCAGCGCCGGCTTGAGCAGATTGGCGGCATCGACCGCGCCCTCGGCGCCGCCCGCGCCGACCAGTGTGTGCAGCTCGTCGATGAACAGCAGGATGCGGCCGTCCGCGTCCTCGATTTCCTTGAGCACGGCCTTCAGCCGCTCCTCGAACTCGCCGCGAAACTTCGAACCCGCGATCAGGGCACCGAGGTCGAGGGCCACGACGGAACGATCCTTGAGCGTCTCCGGCACGTCGCCATCGGCGATGCGCCGGGCCAGCCCCTCGGCGATCGCCGTCTTGCCCACGCCGGGGTCGCCGATGAGCACGGGGTTGTTCTTGGTCCGCCGGCACAGCACCTGCATGGTCCGGCGAATCTCCTCGTCGCGACCGATCACGGGATCCAGCTTGCCCTGCCGGGCCAGCGCCGTGAGATCGCGCGAAAAGCGCTCGAGTGCGCGAAACTTGTCCTCCGGATTGGGGTCGGTGACGCGACCGCTTCCGCGCACTTCGCGAAGGGCGGTCAGGACGCCCTGGTCGGTTGCCCCGAGCGTGCGGAGCACATCGGCGGCGGCGTCCTCGCTGCGCGAGATGGCCAGCAGCAGGTGCTCGGTCGAGAGGTACTCGTCCTGGAATTCGTGTGTGATCTTGTCGGCCGCTTCCAGCATCGCGGTCAGCGAGCGGGACACTCGCACTTCCTGCGTCCCCGTCACATGCGGCGCCGCGGACAGTTGCTCGTTGGCCTTGGCCGCCACGACCCGGGGATCGGCGCCGAGTCGTTGCAGGAGCGGTACCACGATGCCCCCGGGCTGTTCGCACAGCGCCACGAGCAAGTGCAGCGCCCGCACTTCCGGATGGCCCAGGCGCGTGGTCAGCGAGTGGGCCGACTGCAGCGCTTCCCGGGCCTTGATCGTCCATCGTTCTGGATGCATCGGACACCTACCTTGAAAGGATCGAAGGAGTTATTTCGCTCCCATTTCATGGGATCGCGTCGGGGCCGTGTCAAGGTCGGGGGGCGCTACTGGGGATCGAGGCGGCAGCGGCAGAGCAGTCCGGGAATGTTCTCGCCCTCGAAATGCACGAAGCGCAACTCATCGTCCGACAGCAGGTCGAACAGGTTGCCGGAGATCGTCGCCCGCACGCGCCCGACCAGGCCGTTCCCGTCGATGGCCAGTGTTTGAGGTGCCGAGAGGGAGAAGTCACCGCTGGCGCTGTCCTGCGTGTGGACCCCCAGGACGGACAGCACCAGGGCGCCGCCGACCGCACGCTCGAGTGCTTCCTTCACGGACAGTGGCGCCGAGCCCTCGAAGAACATCGAGTCCGTATCCGAGGGCAGGGGCGTCGGGTCGAGCCCGAGCCGGCGCGCGTACTTGAGGTCGAGCACCGGTTGCACCAGGCGGCCGCGCTCGATGTAAACGCACGGCGCGGCGGGCAGACCCTCGGTCGTGTAGCGATAGGAGCCGCTCTTGAGCGGCCGCAGCGGATCGATGCGGAAGCCGATGTCTTCACGCAGTACCGGGGTTCCCGAGCCGAACTGCTCTCGGCGAAAATGGCCTTCGCCGTGGGCCACCGTCGCGCCGCCGAGGTTGTCCAGCAACGTACCGATCGCATAGCGGCTGACGACGTGCGGGTGCAGGATCACGGGCAGCGACCCCCCGGCGGGCAGCTGCCCGGGGCGCTGCAGCAGCGTGGCCGTTTCGGCGAGGCGGTCCAGCCGGGCGCCGAAGTCCGTTTCACTCTCCAGGGCACGCGCGGAGAAGCCGTCGCCGATCTCCCCGTTGAAGGTCACGTGCCAGCCGGCGCTGGTCGACTCGCCGTTGACGTCGAGTCCCGCCGAGGTGGCCACGCGAGACCGCCCGGCTCCCGCGGAGAACGATCCGCTCCACGTGCGAAAGCCCGGCTGCTGCATCCGACGCTGCACGGCTTCGAGCCGCGGTACCAACCATCGCGTGTCGCCCGCCGCCATCTCGGCGACGGCCGAGTCGTGCATCTCGACGTCGGGAAACGGCGCCGCGGGAAGCACCCAGGCTGCGTCGGGGTCGTCGTAGGCCGCCGCTCGCGCGTTGCTGAGAGCCGCCTCGGGTGCGCTCTCGAGCAGCCGCCGCTCGACGTACCCGCGGCTGACCTTGCCGTCGTTCCAGATCAGGCGGTAGTGGGCTCCGCAGGACTCGGCGAGCTTGAGCGGGACGTGGGCGTTGCCGATTTGCCGGTCCTTGATGCCCAGCTCGAAGCTGCGGGACTCGCTGAAGTAGACGGACCACTCCGCGATGGTCGCGCCGTCGGGCCGGGCCGAGGTCAACGCGGACAGGAAGCGATCTCCCTCCACGGCTAGGATCCTCCCAGCCGGACCCTGGAATCCGGTTCGAGCATCAGGAAGTAGTGGCTCCCTCCGCTCGAGGGGACGCTCTGTCCCCATTTTCCGCAGTAGCCGAGCGCGTCGAGCTTCAGGGGTCCGAAGGCCTCGCGAATCGAATGCAGCGCGCCGAACATGGAGCCCGAGAATATGGCCGGCTTGTGAAATTGGATCCCGTCGCGGCCGAGAACGTAGATTGCCTTGCAGTTGAAGACGAAGTCGCCGGTCGTGGGATTGACCTGACCGCCACTGTAGCCGGAGAGGAACACGACGCGCGGGTGGCGCTGCAGCACGCCCGACCCGGCGAGCAGATCGCGAACCTCGGCCGGGCCGTAGTCCTCGAACTCTCCCGGCGCCGGCAGCGCTGCCGTGACCTCGATCCGGATGTTGGTCATGCGGGACTGCGGAGCGTGACGGAACGACTCGGCGCGACCGGCGCCGGTGAGCCGGACGCCTCCGGGGGTTGCCGACCAGATGTCGGACAATCCGTCGACCAGCCGGCCGTGCCGCACGATCGTCACCCGGGCGCGGGGAATGCCGCTTGCGCTGTAGGGCTGCCAGGCGTGGTCGCCCTCCAGCGGCTCATCGATGATCGACACATGATCCGCTCCGACCTCGTGGCCCACGCGAAACCGTCCGTCTTGCGCCAGCACGGAGGATCGGTAGCCGTCGGCCTCCGCGGCGTGGCCGAAGGCCTCGTGGGCCAGTCCCTTGGCCAGGGCGTAGTCGATGACCAGCGGGAAGCTCCCCGCGGGATGATTGGGTGCGTCGGGCAGCTCCCGCGCCAGGCGCGCGGCGCGCTCGGCCCGGGTGAGAAAGCGAACGATCGCGTCCGCATCCCAGGGCAGGTCGGGTCGGGAGCTGAACACCGACGCCGACACCCCGTGGCGCTGCCCCGCGGATTCTCCGGTGGCGTGGACGCCGAGCGTGCAGCGCGGCATGGCGAACAGCACGTCGGTTCCGTCGGAGCGGAAAATCCGCCAGGCGTCGAGCTCGGCGCGAAAGCTGAGGCTGAGCCGGACTCCCGGCACGCGCCCGGCGATCTCGGACTCGAGCTCGGCCAGCCGGCGCGCCACCTGATCGAGCCGGATCTCGCCGAAACCGGCGATGTCCGGCACCCTGCGGTCGCGAATCGACTCGAGCCGGGGAAGCTCTTCGGGCTTGACACCGAGCGCCTGGCTCTGAGCGGCAGCGTCGATGACCCGGCCCAACAGGCCGACGGCCTCGTCCTGGCGCAGATCGTCGCGGCTGGCCAGCGCGGTTCGCCCTTCCGCGGTCACGACCTGAAGCCCGTGGCCCGCGGACGAGCTGATCGACGTGCTCTCGGCCTTCCCCTGGCGCACGAGGACCCCGTACGCCGTGCGGCACTGGGCGCGCCAGATCAGGAACACACCCGCGGCGCGAGCCCGCCGCGCCAGCTCGGCTCCGGCGGATTGGAGGTCCTCGAGTGGGGAGATCATCGGACAGCGACGGTAGCGTCTGCGGAACGCCGTTGCAAGAGCGGCGTCAGATCATCTCGACGGCGGCCGACGGACAGTTCTCGACGCACAACCAGCACTCGGTGCAGGCCTCGCCCCGGACAATCGTCGCGATGCTGTTGGTGCGTTCGATAACGTCTTCGGGGCAGATCAGAACGCAGGCGCCCGTGTCGTCGCAAATGTCGTAGTCGATCCTGATCGGGCAGGCCTTGCCTTCGCCCCGATCGCGCGCGTCGTCCGTCGTGTCGATCCTGTTGATACCCGGCGATCCGAGGTCGGTATTGTCCGGGGGATCGAATTCAGAGGACATGGCATCTCCGAAGCGGGTGCGCGGGCGTTTCCATCAATTTAGGTTCGCCGGGTGGAACGGGCAAGTCGGATTCATGTAGCATGCCGCATTCTCTGCGGGAGCGTAGCTCGATGGCCGATTCCATGCGGGAGCGGCTCGAAAGGGCCGAGGACGAACGCCTCGTGCCGTATGCTGCGCGAGCCAACCGTTCCACACGCCGCTACCGCATCGAGAACGAGGGCCGCGCGTTCGACTACCGCACTTGTTTTCAGCGGGACCGCGATCGCATCGTCTATAGCCGTGCTTTTCGCCGACTGCGGCAAAAGGCCCAGTCCGGCCTGTTGCCGGCCTACGAGGATCACCGGCGCAACCGCTTGACGCATACGCTGGAGGTCACGCAGCTGGCCCGGACCATCGGTCGCGCACTGCGGCTCAACGAAGACCTGATCGAGGCCGTGGCCCTGGGGCACGATCTGGGGCAGCCGGCGTTCGGTCCCGCGGGCGAGCGGGCGCTGGACGACCTGATGAGCGGACGTCTCGACAGCCGGGGCGGGCCGGCGCTGGGGAGCCTCGGGGGTTTCTGGCGCGGCTGGCAGGGTTTGCGCGTGGTGGACCGCCTCGAGAAGCGCTACGAACACCCGGGTCTCAATCTTACCGATGCGGTGCGCGAGGGGATTCTCAAGAGCGATCGGACCGCACGCGACCCACCCGAGAAGCTCGAAGGCGTGCGCCCGGGATTGCCGCCATCCTTCGAGGTGCAGGTGGTCGTCCTCGCCGACCGTGTCGCCGGGACGTTGCACGATCTCGACGACGCGCTGCAGTCGGGCGTCGTGAAGGTCGAGACCGTCGAGCAGCTCGAAGCCGTTCGGGAATTGCGCGGCAAGCTGGGCCACAATTACCGCCCACGCGCCGGCCGCTTCATGAAGGCCAATACGATCCATCGCGGGCTGATCCATCTGTTCGTAACCGGCGCGATACTCACCAGCGACAGGGCCCTGGCCCGGTGGGCGGAAACGCACCAGGTGACGGATCCGGATCGCTTCGACGATGTACTGGACGAGGCCGTCGGCGGAGCGGAGGTCGGTTTCTCCCGGGGCACGCAGCAACTACTCGAGCAGCTCGAGAGCTTCGTGGAGCAGCGCGTGCTTCGCGGCTATGAAGCCGATCGCGTCGACAGCCGCGGGCGACACGTACTGCTCGGCGTGTTCGCCGCTTATCTCGCCGATCCGACATTGCTCGAGGCTCACGTGCTGTTGCGTTTCAAGGAGCTTGCCCGCGTACGCTATCTGCGCGACCTGCCGCAGGAGTCGGTCGAACAGGAGATCCGAGAGCGTTACCGCAGCGATCCGCGTTTTGTGCGCTTGCTGGCGGATCACCTGTCGGGGATGACCGACACCTACGCCGTGGCCGAGCACGCGCGGCTGCTGGAGATGGGCGCCATCCCCATCCCCAGCGTCGAACAGCTGCGGCGGGAAGGTGGCGATTGACGGTTGCCAGGCCCGGGGCCGATGGTCTACGTTACCGGTCGCGTGGGGGTTCGCATGATGAATCGAAGTGTGCGTGAAGTCGATCCGGAAGTGGCCGACGCGATCGGCCGCGAGACGCAGCGTCTGTCGAGCGGTCTGGAGCTGATCGCCTCGGAGAACTTCGTCAGCGAGGCCGTGCTCGAGGCCATGGGCTCGGTCTTCACCAACAAGTACGCCGAAGGCTATCCCGGCAAGCGTTACTACGGCGGCTGCGAAAACATGGACGCCGTCGAAGAACTGGC
>SMVA01440638.1_pt1 | contig 11365 bp, 4 predicted proteins | sample 2456451 | NCBI WGS metagenome assembly SMVA01 (sample SAMN11095933, study PRJNA526329) | marine sediment metagenome | biome: Marine sediment; feature: Surficial sediment; material: Deep marine sediment; isolation source: Hadal surficial sediment | place: Pacific Ocean | collected 2014-05 | depth 0-1...
TGAATATATTGTGAGAGCCGAGCGTGAGTTCCTGGGTCTGAATATTTAGAGTATTCCGTGTTATGGTATTAGAGTAAACGATACAATGTTCTTAAAAGGGAAGTCATCGACTTAAATCGAGATGACTTCCTTTTATTTATTTCTTCCCTCAAGCTAAAATTTAAAACCCAATAGCGGTATTTCTTAAAACTAAAGCATTTAGTTGGTAATTTGCTATGCCTGGATATGTTCATCTTCACAACCATTCACATTTTAGTTTGCTGGATGGAGCTTGCAAGATTGATGCGCTCACGACCGCTGCTGTAGAAAATAATATGTCCGCATTGGCGCTGACGGATCATGGCAATATGTTCGGTGCCGTTCAATTTTACCAAGCAGCACGTAAAAAAGATCTAAAGCCGATCATCGGCGTCGAAGCTTATGTTGCGCCGGGCAGCCGCAAAGAGCGAAAATCAGATAAAAAGATATCCGACACATCGTATCATTTGGTGCTTTTGGCAAAAAACATAACCGGCTATCGAAACCTGATGTGCCTTGTTTCAATCGGGTATCTTGAAGGTTTTTATTATCGCCCGCGAGTCGATAAGGAAGTGCTGGAAAAATACAGTGAAGGGATTATTGCCCTCTCGGCCTGCATGAAGGGGGAAGTTCCTTATTACTTATTAAAACGGGGATATGATGCAGCAAAGCAATCGGCTCTTGATTACCGGGAAATTTTCAAAGATGACTATTACCTTGAAATTCATAATCATGGAATCGAAGAGGAAGATCAGATTCGTGAAGGGTTGCGGGAGTTAAGCAATGAATTGAGCATTCCATTGGTTGCTACAAACGATACTCATTATTTAAAGCGGGAACACTACTTACCTCACGATGTTTTAATTTGCCTGCAGACCGGAAAGGATCGCGATGATCCAAAGCGGCTGCGCTATACAACCGATCAAATTTACTTCAAGAGCCAGTCCGAAATGGCGAAAACATTTTCCGAGTTTCAAAGCGCTTTAGATATCACCTCGGAGATTGCGGAAAAATGTAACCTGGAATTGGATTTTGGCACCACTTACCTGCCGAAGTTTGAAATTCCTGCAGATGAAGGCATTGACTCGCTCGCCGATTATTTGAAGAAACTAACTTACGTGGGTGCAAAAAATCGGTTCGGAGAGATTACGCAGGAAGTTGACGAGCGACTGAAGCATGAACTGAATATCATCAATCAAATGGGTTACCCCGGCTACTTTTTGATTGTAATGGATTTCATTCGTTATGCAAAAAGTAAGGGGATTCCAGTCGGTCCCGGGCGGGGGTCTGCAGCGGGCAGCCTGGTTTCCTACTGCCTGGAAATCACAAACATAAATCCGTTGCAATACAATTTGATTTTTGAGCGATTCCTCAATCCGGAACGAGTTACCATGCCGGACATTGATATTGACTTTTGTTATGAGAGACGAGAGGAAATCATTGAATATGTGAAGGATAAGTATGGCGAGGAAAACGTAACCCAAATTATCACATTTGGGACGATGGCTGCCAGGGCTGTTATTCGCGACGTTGGGCGCGTTCTCAAGATCAGCTATGGGGATGTGGATCGAATTGCCAAAATGATTCCGCCGACTCCAAACATGACCCTCGATAAAGCTCTTGAAGCCGTCCCTGATTTAAAGAGACTCGCTGAACAGGATGAATATAGTCAGCTTATCGATTATTCAAAGACGCTGGAAGGCCTCGCGCGTCACGCTTCCACCCATGCCGCAGGTGTTGTTATCACTCCAGATGCATTGACCAACTATACACCACTTTACAAATCTTCACAGGGTGATGTAACCACGCAATATGATATGAAAGTCCTTGAAGATATCGGTGTTCTAAAAATGGATTTTCTGGGGCTGAGAACTTTAACCGTTCTCGATAAAACAATCAAAACTTTATCGAAAAAAGGTATCAAGATCGAGTTGGATAAAATTCCTTTGGAAGATAAAGAAACTTACGAAATGTTCGCTAAAGGTGAAACGGTTGGGATTTTTCAATTTGAAAGTTCCGGAATGCGCGACTATTTGAGAAAGCTTAAGCCGCAGGTTTTTGAAGATCTTATTGCTATGAACGCGCTTTACCGGCCGGGACCAATGGAATGGATAGATGATTTTATTAAACGCCGCCGCGGCAAAAAGAAGATAGAATATCTGCATCCTTTAATGGAGTCGGTTCTTAAAGAGACTTACGGGATTATTGTCTACCAGGAACAGGTCATGCGAATTGCCAGTGAATTGGCCGGGTTTAGCATGGGGAACGCGGATTTGTTGCGCCGGGCAATGGGTAAGAAAAAAGTCGAATTGATGGCGGAACAACGCTCTTTGTTTTTAGAGGGTTGCGCAAAAAAGAACATCGAGAAAAAGTTAGCGAATGAAATATTTGATTTGATGGACAAATTTTCCGGGTACGGTTTTGTTAAACCGCATTCAACCTGCTATGCTTTGATCGCCTTTCAAACGGCGTACCTTAAGAAATATTATCCCGCAGAATTCATGGCCGCGACCCTGTCCAGCGAGATGGGCAGTACAAATCGCGTGGTTATTCTGATCGATGAATGTAAACGAATGGGTACCCCGGTAGAGCCCCCGGATGTTAACGAAAGTTACTTTGATTTTATTGTTAAAGGCAATGGGATTCGGTTTGGTCTTGGCGCTGTCAAAAATGTTGGCGAGAATACAATTAAATCTATTGTTACTGAACGGGGAAAAAATGGCAGGTACAAAAATATTTTTGAGTTTTGTGAAAGAAATGATTCGCGGCTGGTCAATAAAAAAGTCCTGGAAAGTTTAATTCAAGGCGGGGCAATGGATTCTTTAGAGGGACATCGGGCACAAAAATTACAGGCCGTGGAAATTGCAGTTAGCTTTGCTCAATCTTCACATGCAGAAAAACTGAAAGGCCAGACAAGTTTGTTTGAAGGTGAAGGAGATGATTCCATCCCGTATCCGGATCTTCCGTTACTTTCCCCATGGAAAGATTCGGTCGCCCTGGCATATGAAAAAGAGATTCTAGGATTTTATGTTTCAGGACACCCCTTGAGAAAATTTGAGGAAGAAGTAAAAGCTTTCTCCTCTACCAGCTTAGATGCATTAGAAAATCTTAAAGATGGGACGCCGGTCAAAGTTTGTGGTATTGTAAATGAAAGTAAAAATATTTTAGATCGCAAAAATAAATCAATGGCGTTTATCACTTTGGAAGATTTCCTGGGGTCCGCCGAGGTTATTGTATTTTCAAGTGTCTATGAAAAATATCGGGAATTTCTGGAAAATGATTCGATGATTCTGATTACCGGCAGAGTGAGTTCTCGCGAAGAAGAAAACCCCAAAATCATCTGTGAAGAAATTGTACCCTTAGAGAGAGTCTGGGAACATTGCGGCAAGAATTTACATCTTTCAGTCGAGCAAATCGGGGTAGATGATCCGGTGCTAAATAAAATCAACATTTTGTTGAAGCAAAACCCCGGAAATTGTAGCCTATTCATCAATGTAAAAACTGATGAAAACTCAAAAGAGACGATCAAATCCAAGAATGTTAAAGTCAACCCGTCACCGGAAGTTATTACGCAATTACGCACGCTTTTGGGACAGAATAATGTTTGGATGGAAGCTTAATTTTATTTAAAATAAATTCTTTTAATCTAATTTAAGGAGAGGGGTATGGAAAAAATTATCGACAGAGTTAAGTCAATTTTGCTGTCGCCCAAAGATGCTTTAACTGCGGTAAAATCCGAGGAACTGTCCATCGCTGATTTCATGAAGGAGTACGTTGCAATTATTGCAGCTATACCACCTATTGCTCAATTTATTGGATTTGCCATGGTTGGCCATCCGGTCTTCGGTCGTCGAAGTTTCATTGCGTCATTGTTTTTTGCTGTCTTGTCATATGTGTTGACGTTAATCAGCGTTTTGGTCTTTGGTAAGGTTGTTAATGCCCTGGCGTCTAATTTCAACTCAACCAAGGATGATATGAACGCCTTTAAATTGGCCGTTTATGCATTTACGCCTGGACTGGTGGTGGGAATTACCCATATCGTTCCGAGCTTGAGTGTATTAGCTATGTTGGGCGCCTTGTACGGTATTTATATACTGTATATCGGCCTTCCCATTTTAATGGCGACGCCTGAGGACAAAAATGTCGCTTATACCATAGTGAGCCTAATCTGTGGTTTAATATTGATGGTCGTGATCGCCTGGATAGCAACAGCCATTGCTTTTGGTGGGGCTGTTTCTGCAGGATATTATTAATTTATTCTATAAGGTTATAAAACAAATACCTAAGGGACATGGTTTTGACACTATGTCCCTTTTTTCATTTACTTTGCTATTTAATGGGTGCCTTCCAAACGCTTAGTAAAACTTCCACACATTCGATTATCAAAAGCCTGATATTCTGCAATTATAAGTTATAAAATTCCTTCATTACGCTTTTGTATTACAATCGTGTAAACACCTCATTCAAATTTACATGATGTTTAAATATTTTATTCTGTTAATGTTTTGTTTATTTGTTACTTAAAGATGTGTCGGGAAGGATGGTATATCCTTTGCTTTACGAATGCTCATAAGAAAAGCTTAAACATTTTTTAAGCAGCTATAGTAAGTATCACAACACATCTGAGGTGAAAAATGCGAAAATATATTTCATTTTTTGTAGGAGTGTCATTCATTTTTGCCGCATTTTTAAGGGCCGATGCCACGATAGAAATTATAAAAGTCAGCGGGCGCTTTGCGATTATTAATAAAGGTGCGAATCAAGGTCTAAAGGAAGGCCAGATTTTCTTTGTAAAAAGAGAAGCCCGAAACGGTTTGTCGGATGTTTGTAAAGTAAAAGTTTTTCGGACGACTGCCAACCGGGCAGCCGTCCAACAAGTCAAACAAACAAAATCGCCCCTGTTACAGAAAGGCGACGGACTTTATTCAAGTCGTGAAATGCATTCCGCAGCGCTCCAGAAAAGTCAACAACCACGAACAAAACGGTCGACCGCTGCTGTTGCTAAGAAGACGCCTCCTCCAGTGCTAACGCTCGCTTTTCAGACTAACTCGTTTCAAGAAACCAAAACTGAAGTCAAGCCTATAAATCAAGCCGCGGTTGAACATCTTGGCGTTGAGGGTGCTAGCCAGGTCCGCCGGGGAATAACTTTCAGAACTTATTCTCAGAACATCAGAAAGCCGTGGCTGGGTTTGCAGGCAGGGCTAATTATCCCTAATGGTGACTTCGGTGCCGTTTATTCACCAAGTCTAAATTTTGGCGCGAGCTACATGGTAGAAGCCGGATCGGGATTTAATTTAGGATTAGAGTTAAATAATACTTTTGTTAGTTCCTCGCTTGGCGGCGGGAATGTGGTCGGTGCTGCCAGTACATCGTCTTCGTTACTAGAGGTTCAGGTTGCTTTACAAAAGTTTTTCGGCCGGATGTTTTTTATTGAGGCAGGGGGTGGTATTTATCGACCCAAGATCAGAATAACTTCTGCTGATAATTTTGTGACTACTTATTCATCAACCAATTTTGGCGTGTTCGGGGGAGGCGGGTTCTTTATACCAACCAGCGAGTATGCCGGGATCATGTTAAAAGGCAGGCTACACAACTACTTCGATCAAAACAAGATTCAATATTTTGGAATAACCGCGGGGTTTAAATTTAAAGTACACTAGAAGATTCCGGAAATAAAAAAGCCTCGGTATCGGGCAGTTGTGAGTCAAAGATGCAGAATCAAGAAAACACCGAGGCTTAATTTAAGGAGGAACATCTGTAATACTAAATATTAGTATCGACGTCCCCTCCGTAAACTTAAACCCGATGCAAAAAAAAGTTAGCCCTTTCCTGCTGCTTTTAAAAAGCCATTTCGGTGCGCAATCAGGCGATGCTTGATGCTTGATGCTGAATGCTGAATGCTGGATGCTGAATGCTGGAGCATTGCATGCTACAGGCTGCTGAGAGTATCGAGCATCCAGTATCCCATAGCAGATTTATTTGAGACTTGGGATTTGAAATTGGAAATTACGGTCATCAGTGAGATTCTTTATTCGGTGGGGACACCTCATTCGTCACCGGTTCCTCCGCGAGCCTTTTCACCATATTCCCATAACTGTGCTCAATCTTAAAACCAAACTTATAGAAGAACTCCGGCCGCAAAAACCCGACTGTGGCGACTTTCACTTCCTGGTTTTTTAGGCGATTAAAAAATTCCAGCATCAGGCCATTGCTGACCCCCTTCTTTCGGTACCGATTATCTACCACAATTTTTTCCAGATGCACATGATTGGATTCGACAAAACGGTAAAAGAGTCCGCCTATCACCTGTAGTCTTTCGTTGACCACAATGAGATATTGATGTTCGGGCCGAAATACGATGGGCAAGTTTGCCATTGTGTATAATTTGTGCAGCTTGGCAATTTCCTTGGCCGAGGCCGGTTGTCGGATTCCTAACTTGCGTCCTTCCAGGTCTTCAATAAATACAATAAGTGCTGTCGTCGCTGTACCTTTTTCACTCAACGAAATAAGTTCAGCGGTATCTTTCGGTCCCAGATGCGGATAAGTCATGCGCGTCAGAAAAAAACTCTCCTCCTCTGAAAACGAAGTTTGAGACTTTAATTTGGAAATAGCATCGAGCAGATCGATGTTCGAGTGTGAGTTAGCGTGTATTTCCTGAACGATTTTGTTTAAACCGCATTTGATATTCTCATTTTTTGAAAAGACGGTATCTCTGAAGAGTTGAACTCTCACTCCCGGATACCGTTTTTCCAAATCACTGAGCGAGTAGGTTGTCACCAATTCCTGTAGAGTTTGTAAACGAGCTTCGGCAGTAGCATCCCGATTTAAATCGAACCACCGGTGAAATCTTTTTATTGCAAAGTAAAGTCGCCGTGGTAAATAACCATTTTCTTGTACCGCTTCGGTAAATATTTTCAGCTTTTTAAGTAACTCGTGCTCTTCCGGGTTAAATTTTGAATTCTCAAGCGTCGCGGCTGTCTCTGCCAAAATTTCCAGTCCTGTTTTTTCTCCCAAAATTTCTACAAAAGCCGAGAAAATAATGTGCCAGCTCGACTGCCCCCTTAATTGCATATAACTGCTTTCTACTTTCAGAATAAAATTTGTTCTAAATGAAAGCATCATTTTAGCAGGACTCTCAAAACCTTTCCGCTCTGAAATAGAAACGATTCGTGACCCGAATTGAAAATCATAAATCGGGACGATCACATTTGCCGGTGTCGGGTCTGCGATTTCAAGCTCCCGGTCTGTTTGGTGCCAGAAATTCACGTAAGCGATCAAGCCACTCCAGGCAAAATGCGGCCAGAACTGCTGAAGTTTGAGGGTCTCTTCAGCCTGGTCCCGTCTTTCGAGTCTCGTGAGGACTTTATCGACCGTTTCTCCGTGAATGAATTCTTCGGTCCACAAGTCATACTCGGGCCAGTAGCCGCCAAAATCTTCGACCAGGGGCTTCGGGTTCTCTTCTACCCCGACCCTGATCAACCAGGATATTTCGCTCTCGATTTCCTTCTTTGATAAATTTTTATTTATGTTAATTGCCAAATCGAAAGCGCCGTCACGACGGGTTTGCACTGAGACTCGATAAACGGTTTTACCATGCCGGGCGCCAAGAAAGCTCACCCAGATTCCTTTGTGTGCAATGTCCTCAAGACGAATCAATGTTTTGCTGCTTGTGAACACAGAAATCGCTTCCCGGATCACAGGTGCTTTTTCGAGCGCAGCCAGGATTTTCTTTTTGTCCTCTACATGGATGTCCTCTTCGCAAGTGATTACATCCTTCCAGCGATATTCCGAACCGGTCTCCGAATCCACCGCAAAAGCTTGATTGGAACCAATCCATATTCGATAGCCGGACATGAGTTTCTCAGCGCAGGCTTTTGCATGTTTGGCAACCTGCGCATCGAATTTTGACGACGACCAATGAACAAATTCTGCACGAATTGTTTTGTAGGAACTTGAATGCCTGAGCCCGTAGGCCGTGAGTAAGTCAAGAACTGAAATGATGATTTTCCTCAAGGCGCTTTTATTTTTAGAGGTCAGTTGGCTCGCGATATTTTTTAGAAACGAAAATACTTTTTCTAATTGATCTTTACCCAGGCTCTGTTCCGACAAAGTCGAAATCGTCTTTTTGTCCAGAAGGAGTTCATTCGGTCTCAGAAATTTTTGCAAAATATCCTCAAGAGGAATCCGCTTTTCAGTCGCAAGCAAACTCTCAAAAGCGTGACGCTTAATTGAGATGTCTTTAAATTCACACGTTCGCATGAGAACCGACGAAGCAATTCGTGACGTTTGCTCACTGTTTGCTTGAATCACGGAAGCCAAATATTTGATGGCAGGAAAAGCATGGTCTTTATTCAACGACTGAACTGCATGGGCGGAAAGATGAGTCCCACGTAAGTTGTATTCATTTTTCGTCGTTAAGCCTTGCAGTTCATTCAGAATTTCGGCTTCCGTTTTATCTGTTTTTTTAGGCAATACCTTGATGTTGGATACTTTGCTCTCCCGTTCCAAAGAGCGCTGCAAGATCTCCTCGCCAACGAAATTCTCGAACTCCAAATTTCCGACCCATAAATCAGGCGTATTAATGAATTCACCCAAGTTGAAATAGATGTTTTGAATGGAGTACCAAAGTGAGCCGATTTGCACCGTGTCTTTATTCGCGGATTTTATTTTGAGCTTTGTCTTGAACTGTTTTAAGGAGAGAGTAGAGTTTTTAAATCTCAGATCATCCGAGGTTAATCCTTTCACTCGCAAGAACCACTTCGGGACACGTAATTCAAGTTTGTTTATTTTAAAGGCGATGTACTTTTTGCCATACATGCTTTTGATAGGTTCAGCAAAATTCTTCTCGATGGCTTTGCGTTTGTAAGTGCCCTTTGGTGTCAGCTCTCCTTTCGCCACATCAAAATCCCGATCGATGATGTCAAAATTGACGATTCGCTCGAACGGCGCCAAAAACCTGTTGACGGAAACGATGAGAGAGTTAAAAAACTCGCGCAGTTCTTCATCTTTTAATTTTTTAAAGTTTACCTGTGTGTATTCATAATTTGGGTAGAGCAGCAGGGTGTTGTGCTCCCGGTGGTCACCGACCAAAAAGACACTTTGCACCGATTCAAAATCACGAAATAAATTCTCGATCTTTTGCGGCGAAACGGTCTGCCCTTTGATGTTTTTGTAGATTTCTTTTTTGCGGTCAATTATCTCGTAAGATCCGTTTGCATCTTTAGAAAAAATGTCGCCGGTATACACCCAACCATCTTCAATGCCGTTTGATTTTTCGTTCAAGTAGCCCATCATCACGTAAGGTCCGCGCATTTTCATCTCACCGTCTTTGGCGAGCTCAATGTCAATTCCCGGCAGGGCCGGGCCAACTGAATTTTCGCAGTACTGAAAAGGCGCTGTCATGGTGATGCCGCCTGTGGCTTCGGTCATGCCGAAGCCGCTCATCAGCTCAATGCCGTATTCTTGAAAAAATCTGAAAATCTCCGGATCGAGGTAGCCGGCTGCCGAAAGTCCCCATTTAAGTTTTCCGCCCGTCAACTTTGCCACGACCGGTTGAATTTCTGAGTGAGGTGCGGTATCAATATCAACGCTCTCTTGTATTTTTTCGTAGAGTTGAATCCATTTTTGCGGAATGCTGATGAACACCGTCGGTTTGACCAGCTGCATGTTCTCGATCATTGTGTCGATTCCAGGGCCTTCCATGAAGGCATAAGTGCAGCCCCAAAAAATGCAGCCCATCATCTCGAAGTAGCGCCCGAAGGTGTGATAGAGCGGAAGATAGCATAAAAACTTGTCGTCTTGACCGATTTCCGGCAGGGCAATCGCCCGTGCAAATCGTTTGCTAATGATATTCAAATGGGAAAACATGATGCCTTTTGGTGCCTCCGTGGTGCCGGAGGTGTACATAATCGTGGCCAGATCGCTCAGTTTAACCTGCTCAAAGGCGCTCTCCAGATCTGCATCCGAAACGCCGAGTCCTTGTTTAATAAATTGGGCCAGCGAAATTATTTCCGGATTATTTAAATCATCCAAGTGTTTGATGATAACGATATTCTGGAGATTTGTGAGTTTATTTCTAGTTGTTAATACTTTCTGCAACTGCTTTTCGGTCGAGACGAAAAGGGTCGCGGCTTTGGAATGATTCAGAATATAGGCGACAGATTCTGCCGTCGAGGTTGCCGGAATGGGCACATTGACTCTTCCGGTCATCAAACATGCCAAATCGATGCAAACCATTGCCAGACTGTTTTCCGCAAGGATGGCTACAGGTCCGGAGCTGCTGTCCTTGGACAGAGATAACAGGCCGCGGGCAATGTCATTCACTTTTTCATTAATATCGAGCCACCAATGTTCGATTATTTCATTGCCTTGAATCTCTTGAAACAACGTTTTAACGGTATGTTTCTCGACTCTTTGATGGAATAGATGGCTTAAAGTAAAGTTCGATTTTTCGATAATTTTAAGGCAGAGATCGAACCAGTCGTTTTGTTTGTTTTCCTGGTAAATCTGTTTGAGGAGTGCGTTTGAGCGGGCGAGGTTCAGGAAGTTAAACAGGAGTTGACGGTCTTTGGGTTTGGATTTGGTTAGCTGTTCTCCTAATTCAAAGAAAGGCTGCAGGCCGTTTTGGGAGAGGGTTGCTTCAGTATCAGATTCGTTCCAATTGCCTTCTTTTAAATGCGTTTTTAGCATAGCTATTAGCGTTGAGTAATTGCACAAACCACAAAAGGCGTCATTTCCGCGGGTTGGAATCCATAACAAATCAATAACTTAGTGCAGGAAATGGATGCCCGACTACTCGGGCATGACAGTATTGAAGTTTTTTGCCTGAAATGGAAGTTCAAAATTATTCAGGTTCATTATGTTTCTTCTAAAATTTCAAACAGGAGTCGAAATCTCCGCTGGATGCAGGCTCAGATATTCGCGAACATCTAACTGCATGCGATCAATTTCCGCAAGAAACCCGGAAACTGCCGCGTGATAGTTGGCGGGATTTGTTTCTGTTTTGCTTCCTTTAAAATAGCCTCTGAATATTTTTATTTTTTCTTCGCTTTTGAGAGTTTCATCTTCTGAAACTACTCATTTACTTTATCAAAATGTTCTTTGTTGCCTTCATGTTGAAACTTTTGATTAGCGATTTAAGTCTTTCGTCTTCTTTTCTGATGATTTCAATATTGGCAAGTGCTTTATTTAACTCATTTTGCAGAAGTCATGATGAACTTAAAAATTTTACTGCAGACGTTATAACTGCACAAGTTACTAAATTTAACACCATTTCCCCCAAAATCCAAATGTTTTTAACCAACTTGCGGCGAATTACAATTTTGCTTGCATTTACATGAAATATGCA
>SMVA01271844.1_pt1 | contig 11364 bp, 9 predicted proteins | sample 2456451 | NCBI WGS metagenome assembly SMVA01 (sample SAMN11095933, study PRJNA526329) | marine sediment metagenome | biome: Marine sediment; feature: Surficial sediment; material: Deep marine sediment; isolation source: Hadal surficial sediment | place: Pacific Ocean | collected 2014-05 | depth 0-1...
CTACCGCGCTCCGCTCAACCTCGACTGGACACTGGACGATGCCGGCAACGTCACGGGGTTCCCTCAGTTCGAAGAAGCAGAGCGGCGTGTCGCCTACGTATACAAGACGAAGCAGCGACTCGAAGGGCTTCCGCCGAATCGGGTGGTCGACAACGATGTTCCGGCCCAGGCGGAGATCGCGGGCTTCGCCGACGCGTTGCGAGAATCCTTAGACGACGACCTCAACATGCCCGTGGCACTCGCGAAGCTCGCTGAGTTCCTCAAGGCGGTAAACGAGCTTTGCGACCAAGCGATGAGGAAGAAGGGCAAGGCCGCCCGGAGCGCGGTGGAGCAAGCGCAAGGCGGCTTCCGTGCGCTCGAAGCGGAACTGGGCATTGGCACCGAGCCGGCAGACGTGATCCTTCTCCGGATTCGGGACCGAGGGGCCAAGGCGCGTGGCCTGAATCGCGCAGCGATCGAGCAGCAAATCGCCGACCGCACGGAGGCCAGAAGCTCGAAGGACTTCGCCGAGGCCGACCGCATTCGGGACGAGCTCGCCGCTCAGGGCGTAGAGCTGCTCGATGGCCCCGAAGGCACGGGCTGGACCATCTCGGACTGATGAAACTATCAGGCAGGTTTCGCGGGGCGCGCCTTAAATTCTGGGATTCGCAGTCGGTTCCACCGGCCCGAATCTGTCCCTGGCCTGTTCCTTATGGCACATTGATAGTTCCTTGGAGCATCCAGCTTTGACGCCGTCTGTCCCAAAGCCGCTGGCCGAAGGCACCTTGAGTGCGACGCCATTCGGCCATGTGCTGCTCTCCATCCAAAAGAAGGGACTTTCGGGGACCCTTGCAATCTGGCCCGACGATGAGCGGGCCGGACAAGACCGACTTCTGTTTCGAGCTGGCGCCCCCGCACTCGGCCGATTCCTCGAGCCTGCGGCTGACCTCGAGCGTGGAATACTGAGCATCTTCTATCGCGACAAGGGGCCATACGCCTTCTACGAAGTAGACTTGATCGGCGACAGCAAGGGCGCGCTCCGTGGGCAGGTCGACATTCTCCCGCTGATCGCGACTGCGCTTCGCGGTGACGTCCCAAAGGACGCGATGGTGCGGGTGATTCGAAAGCTCGGGCTCGAACAGCAACGCGTCAAGAAGGGCGCCCCTTTGCCGAGGCTTGCGCTCCAGTCGAACGAGATGGCGTTCGTCGAGCTGATGCGTGCGGAGCCGGCGACTGCTGCGATTCTCACCGAACAGTTCGGCGATCCGAAAGTCGCGCAGCGCATGCTCTACCTGCTCGCGATCACGGAATGCCTGGAACCATACCGGCCGGTCTCACGACAAAAGCTCAAAGCGATCATACCTTCTTCGAAGCGGACGCAAGGCTCGTCGTCTCCCCCCGGTGCGCGCAAATCGATGGGCTCTTCGGGAAACATGTTGGCCTCGGGACGCCGACCGTCCGCTCCGCCCGGAGCGCGGGATTCGTTTCTTCCCGGAGGGGATTCGGTTCTGCCGGCGTCGATCAGCAACCTTCCGCCTGCGAAAACACTTTCCGGCGAGATCGTGGCGCCACGCTCGCTTCCAGGGGAGCCCCCGGCCAATCTCTCAACAGAGCACAAGGACCGATGGGAAGAGGTCGCGCGAGTCCTCGCCATGCTGGATCGCCAGAACTACTTCGAGATGCTCGGTGTGAAGGAATCAGCCGATAGCAACACAATCAGCAAGAAGTACATGACCCTCGCCAAGCAGTGGCACCCCGACCGGATTCCTCCCGAGCTGTCGGAGGTGCGTCCTTGGGTCGAAGAGATCTTCCACCTGTTTACAGTGGCCAGCGACACCCTCGGAGACGTCAAGAAGCGAGTCGAGTATCAAAAGACGGTGATGCAGGGAGGCGGAACTCCGGAATCCGAGCGAAAGCTCCACGTGATGGTCGAGGCGGCGATCAATTTCCAAAAGGTCGACGTGCTGGTCAAGCGACGACGGTACGACGACGCGCTCGAGATCTGCGATGCAGCCATGCTGGTCGTTCGCAAGGAAGCCGACTACCCAGCCATGAAGGCGTGGATCCTTCTATTGCGAGACGGCATCCAGGTCGAAGGGGTCCCCGCCGAGATCCGCGACCTCCTTCGTAAGACCTTCGCGATCAATTCCGACCACGTACACGGCCACTTCGTCCGCGCCCATTTCTTGAAGAGACAGGGCGACCATGAGAAAGCGTTGAAGCACTTCAGGAAAGTCGCGAAGCTCGACCCGAAGAACCTCGAAGCACTGCGCGAGGTCCGCATAGGCAACATGCGCCAACAAAGAGGCCGAAGCAGCGCACCACCGCGGCCCCGAGGCGAAAGCAAGCGCCCGAGCCTATTCGGGAAATTCTTCAAGAAGTAGGCCACAGGTCCGACCCCGTGCCCGATCACTGGCACTGGCACTGGCACTGGCACTGGCACTGTCACTGACGCTGACGCTGACACTGACACCCTCCGAACCTCAGATCTGAGGAGCGTCGGGCGCCGACGCGCGCCCAATTTCCACCATGCGCCACCCCCCCAACCCCCTGTAACCTCACCCCCCCCACCTGGCACGTTCACTGCATTGTTCCCCCCACATGCACGGCCTCCGCGAACGTCTCGCCCGCCTCGGGGCGAGCGCCCTCTCCGACGCCGAGCTGCTCGCGGTGCTTCTTGGCACGGGGCGCGCGGGGGAGGATGTGACGTTGCTGGCGGCGAGGGTCCTCAAACAGACCGGTGGGCTTTGGGCTCTCGCGCGGATGAGCGTCGCAGAGCTCCGCTGTTTAGGCGGCATCGGCCCCGCCAAGGCCTCGCGTTTGGCAGTGGCGTTCGAGGCGGGGTCGCGTGGATTGGTGTCGCCCCTCGCTGCCGCTGCGCCGCTCTCGGACAGCGAAGCGGTATTCCTCCGGTACGGGCGGCGTCTCATGAGCAGCCCGGTGGAGCACTTCGTCGTAATCTCGGTCGACGCAAAGAACCGAGCACGGGCTGAGCGAGAGGTTGCACGCGGGGGCCGCACCACCTGTCAGGTCGACCCCGCTGAAGTCTTTCGCCTCCTGGTCACCGAATCGGCCTCTGGGGCGATTTTCGTCCACAACCACCCGAGCGGCGACCCCGAGCCGAGTCCCCAGGACCTCGAGCTGACCGAGCGGTTGGTCGCAGCGGGGTCTCTCCTCGACATTCGCATCCTCGATCACGTCATCGTGGGGAGTGGACGATACACCAGCCTTCGGGACGCTGGCCTTTGGCCAAGTACCCCTGTAAAATCAGATCGTTCCATCGGTTTCGTGAGATGATTCGGGCGACTTGACACTCCCCCAGGCCCGTGCTTTCTTCCCGCACTCTTATTTCTCGGGAGCACTGCAGTGAAGCGGACCTATCAACCACATCGTAAGCGCCGTCTTCGGACACACGGGTTCCGCGCGCGTATGAAGACCAGAGGCGGGCGGAGCATCATCAACGCTCGCCGTCGCAAGGGGCGTACGCGCCTCACCGTGTCCTGCTACAAGAAGTAGCATCAAGCGGTGCAAAGATGCCTCGTGCATCAAGAACGGCAGGGGATACAAGCGATAAACCGCAGCGGTTTCGACGCGGCGATCGGCTGAAGAAGCGCTACGAATTCAGACAAGCACAGCTCAGCGGGCGACGAATCCACACTCCCCACTTTCTCATCGTCGTCCAACCAAATGCACTACAAAACACGCGACTTGGGATCACCGTGACGAAGAAAGTGGGCACCGCAGTGCAGAGAAACCGCATCAAACGGGTCGTACGCGAGGTGTTCCGGCGGAATCGCGAGCTGTTTCCGGTCTCGCATGATCTGGTGTTCATCGCAAAGCGTGGCGCCACCGACATCGACTACGGCGCGCTGTTGAGCGAGCTGCAACGCGCGGCGAAGAGGCTGCGGCCCGAGGCGGTGAAATGATCCGTGCGGCGCTTCTATTCTTGATTCGTCTCTATCAAATGACGCTGTCGCGTCTCCTCGGCTCATCCTGCCGATTCGAGCCTTCTTGCTCGCACTACACCGCGACCTGCATCGAGCGCTTCGGCGCACTGCGTGGGTCATGGCTTGGGATCAAGCGCATCGGTCGCTGCCATCCCCTAAACCCGGGCGGCTACGATCCTGCACCGCATCCGGAGCATCATCACCGCCATGAGGCGCACCATGGATGAGCGAAAACAGCTTCCGATCGGCCTGATGATGCTGCCACTGGTGGCGCTCGGTGCGATGCTGGCCGTTCAGTATTTCGCACCTCCCAAGGCGCAGATCGAAGAGCCCGCCGCAGAACAGACCGCACAGCAGGCCCAAGAACCCGCCACAGGCACCATCGCCGAAGCAGCCCCGACGCAGCTCTCGCCCATCGACTCGCGCCCACGCGAGGAATCTCAGAAGCTCTACCGGCTCGAAAACGATCGGTTCGTAGTGGCGTTTACCGACTTGAACACCGCCATGGTGAGCTTGCAGGTCAAGGGCGAGCGGTACCTCGACAAAGAGGGCAACCCACACGAGCTGGTGACGACCGACAAAGAGGCGTATCTGCCGCTGGCACCCTCGTTCTCAGGCGTGACGATACCGCCCAACGCCCGCTGGAAAGTCGTCGAATCGTCACACCAACGGCTCCGCTTTCAGTGGGACGGCGACGGCGTGTCGGTCACGCGTACCTGGGAGCTCGCCGAGCCGCCCTACCAACTTCACTCCTCGATCGAGGTCCGTAACGACGGTCCCAATGCCCGATCGGTCGGTCTCGGCATCACGTCTGCGCACTACGTCCGCCGCGAAGATGAAGAAGGCGGCTTCTTCGGAAGGCCATCCCCGGTCCTGAGCCACGGGATTTGCCAGCAGGGCGACGAAACGATTCGCGAAGACCGTGACGGGCTCCTGAGCGAAGATCCGTCGCGGCCCATGCAGCCGCACAGCTACGGGCCTGGCGTCGAGTACGTCGCGCTCAGCAGCGTGTATTTCGCCATCGTCGCCGCGCCCGAAGGGCAGACCGCCGAGCGCTGCGACATGTTGACGACCGACCGGGGCGGCACGCTGAAAGACCCCGACGGGAGCCTTTTCGAAACCAGGCTGGCGTACGCACCCCAGCAAATCGGCTCCGGTGAGACGGCTACCTTCCGCACGGCCGTGTACGCGGGCCCAAAGGACTTCGCCGCGCTCGAGGAGTTTGGGCACCAAGCCTCCAACGTCATCGATCTGGGCTGGTTCAGCTTCATCGCGCGAGGGATGAGCTGGCTGCTCCGCACGATTTACGGCTTCGTCGGCAACTGGGGCGCGGCGATCATCTTGCTGACGGTCCTGGTTCGGGTGCTGCTCCTGCCATTCGTCATCCCGCAGTTCCGCAACATGGCGAAGCAGCGCGCGCTCAAGCCGGAAATCGACGAGATCAACGAGCTCTACAAAGACGATCGCGAGAAGAAGGGCGCCGCGATGATGGAGCTCTGGCGCAAGCATAAGGTGAACCCGCTCGGCGGCTGCCTCCCTGTTCTGCTACAGATGCCGATCTTCTTCGCCCTCTACCAGACGCTGTCGACGAGCATCGAACTCTATCACGCGCCGTTCGTGTTGTGGTGGGTCGACCTGTCGTCCCCCGATCCCATGTACGTGCTGCCGATCATCCTCGGCGCGCTCATGTTTATCCAGCAGAAGCTCATGCCGGTCCAAATGGACGCGACGCAGGCCAAGGTCATGCTTTACGCGATGCCGCTGATGATGACGTTCTTCATGCTACTGCTACCGGCGGGTCTGTGTTTGTACATGGTGACCAGCTCCGCCATCGGCATCACGCAACAGCGATACATGTACTGGAAGATGGACCAAGAGACGGCGGCGTTGACGACTACGTCGGCGGACACCGACGACGACGATAGCGATCACGCGGCAGCCGATTCGGAAACCGCCCCACCCAAGCGGGCCAAGCCCCGCAGAAAGAAGAGGTCTCGCCGTGGACGAGCTTAAAGGTAAACCGCGCGACGGAGCGCTGATTCTCGATCCGTCAACCCAGGGAGATCCTTTGCAATTCGCCGGAGACGGCAAAGCCGAGGAAGCCGCGGAGATTCTCGAGGAGCTCATCAACTTGATGGACCTCGATGTTCAGGTCGACATTCGCTCCGACGCGGAGCGAATCGAGCTTGACGTGACCGGGGAGGACTCTGGCCGCGTCATCGGGAAGAAGGGTGCCGCACTCGACGCCCTCCAGTTCCTGATCAACAAGATGGTCAACCGATTCCCCGAGGGGCGACGCCACGTCATCGTCGACTCCGGCGACTACCGCGAGCGCCACGACGACGGTCTCATCTCGATGGCCAAGCGCCAAGCACACCGCGCCGTCGACGAAGACGCCGTAGTGAGCCTGCAGCCAATGAACGCGCGCGACCGCCGCGTCATTCATATGTCGCTTGCCAAGTTCGAAGGGGTGAGCACCATGTCGCAGGGCGAAGGCACCCGTCGAAGGATTCAGATTATCCCGGCGCGCGGGCGCCGGTAGGCTCGAGACGTGAGGCTCGAGTATGGAGGCCCGAGTATGGAGGCCTCGATCCCCAAGCCTCGGCATCTGCAGCAGCCAACTAGCGCCGGTACGCCAAGATTGCTCGCGGCGCGCCGTTAGACGGCACCTCGTAGTCCAGCCGACGATCGAGACGCAGCTCGCCGGTGGCCTCCACTTCCGCCCCCGCGGTCAGCAACCACACCTCATCGGCCAACCGCGCTCCGATCGGTAACCACTCCTCCGGTGAAAACGTGGCCCGCGAAAGGGCAACGCTAAACGGTGCTCCCGCGACGACCGGCCTCGCCGGATCGATCTTCTGCTCGAGCATCGTCGTGCGGCCGGCAATTCCCAGGGTACCCACGGCTGTCCTCAAGAACGCCGTGCGAATCCTCCTCGGTTCGACGAGGGTCCCGCGCAGTGTCTCGTCGGACAGCAAGACTGGGATCGTCGGGGCCCCGACGCCTGCGCCGATATCGACCAGCGAAGCGAACGGCTCAATCCATCCCGCCCCGATCACGTGGGCAGCGTCGAGAAACAGGATCTCGGCGAGCTCGGTGTCGGTGCGGGCAGACGTGAGGTCGGTTCGCGCGCCCCAGGCTTGCACGACGTCGAAGAAGGCGCCCCACCCCTCTGGTTCGGTCATTCCGGCCTCTTCACACACCACCCGAATCGCGGCCGCCCCGCTCATCCCTGCCGCGCCCGCTGCCACGCTGCTTTCAGCTCGCCCATGTCGGCATACCGATCGTTTTTGTGACGATGCATCGCCTGATCGATCACACGGGCGATGGGCCCGGGGACGTCAGCTACGGCGTCGACGGGAAGACAGTCGCCCGCGTCGATCTTCATCATGAGACGGCCGACGTGACCGTCGTGAAACGGCTGCTGTGCGCTCAGGGCCTCATAGAGAACGACACCGAATCCATAGACGTCGATCCGCTGATCGACGTCCGCCTTTCCAGTCAGCACCTCGGGCGCCATGTAGGCCGGCGTCCCACTAATCTCGCCCGTCGCCGTGAGTCGATCGAGACCGAGGATCTTCGAGGCACCAAAATCCACGAGACGAGGGGCTCCCTCCGTGGGCCAGACGATGTTCGCGGGCTTGAGGTCTCCGTGAAGAACGCCGTGCTCGTGAACGGCGCTCAAGCCATCGCATAGCGCGTCGACCAACGCGTCGGCCTCCCCGATGCCGAGGGGACCCTTCGACAATCGTTCCGCGAGCGTCTCGCCCTCGACGTACTCGGTCACGAGGAAGACCACCCCATCGGCTTCGACCCCGATCTCGAGTAATCGGACGATCGCCGGGTGGTCGATGGCCTTGAGGACTGCCGCTTCCCTACGAAACCTTCTGCGCATCGATTCGTCGGCGAGGTACTCGGCACGCAGGACCTTGACCGCGGCCTTGGATCCTTCGACCCGGTCGAACGCTTCGAACACCTCACCCATCGCTCCACGGGCTACTTCTGCGACCAGCTCGTAGCGGTCCGCCAGTGTCGTTCCGAGACCAATGGCTCCTGAATCCGTCATCGCTCGGGAGGGAAGATACCTCTCTTCGCAAACCCGCCCAACTGACGTACGCTGCGCCCGCCCATGACGCGGCCCAACCTCAATAGAGCCCTCGTGAAGCTGTACGGCGAGCCCCTGCCCTCGACCGAGGTGATCCAGCTGCGAGGTGATGCTTCGACGCGAAGCTATTTTCGGGTGCAGGTGCCCGGTGGACGTCCGGCAAGTGTCATCGCCATGCAGCTGCTTGAAAACGCATTCCAAAGCGACGAGGGGGGCGAACGGCCCGACAGCGAGCGGCTGCCGTTTCTCGAAATCGCCGAGCTCCTCGAGTCGAAGGGGCTTCCCGTCCCCTCGATCTACGTCGAGGATCTCGAGAACCGGATCATTCTGCTCGAAGACCTAGGTGATGTGACCTTCGAGCAAGAGCTGCGCCATGCACCCCGCGCGGACTGGCCGCGACTCTATGGAAACGCAATCGATCTGCTCGCCGACCTGCACGAACGGTGCGCCGAGCTCCCCAGTGCCTCGATCGTCTCGCAGCGCAGCTTCGACCGGGAGCTGCTCGACTGGGAGCTCGACCATTTTCGCGAGTGGGGGCTCGAGGCGCTCTCGGGTCCGCTCGATGCCACCCAAACCGCGACGCTTCGAGAGGCGTTCGCGGCGATCGTGCGGAATATCGAGGCGATGCCCTATGGATTCGTCCATCGAGACTATCAATCGAAGAACCTCATGGTAGGGCCCAAGGGAGCCCTGACCCTCATCGACTTTCAAGACGCGCTCCTCGGCCCTCGCGCCTATGACCTCGTCGCCCTCCTCTGCGACTCCTACGTATCGCTCGACCCCGGGCTCCAAGAATCGATGATCGACCGATATGCCGGACTGCGACGCATCGACCCCGAGGTGCTGCGCCAGGAATTCTGGTATGTCGCCGTCCACCGCAAGCTCAAGGACGCGGGACGCTTCATCTACATCGACCGAATGCGCAAAAACCCGGACTTTTTGCAGTGGTACCCGCAGAGTCTCGTCTACGTGGGACGCGCAACCACCCAGATTCCCGGCCTCGAGGCACTCGAACGCCTTCTGACGGCCACAATCCCGGGGTTTCCGGACGCGGTTGCGAAACCGCCATCTGCGTCGGAATAGACCTATGGGACCCGGCGTTCACGCCATGAGCGAACGGGGGGGTGAAACCGGACACCACACTGTACTCTCTCCTCTCCCACTATCCGACATCCTGCACCCCCGGTTTCACCCCCCGCCGCCGTCCTCCAGTCGGGATTTCTTGCAGGCTCTCATCGGAGCGGTAGACTTTGATTTCGCCTTCATGAGAACCCTCCTCCAGGCACTGGCCGTCGCGGCAATGCTCTTGCTCGATGCGGCGCCCGTAGATGCAGCCGACTGCATGTGCGACCGGCTTTCTGCGGAGGGTTGTAGCGAGAGCGCACAGATTCGGGAAGCGCCTGCTGCGCCGCCGTTGTGGTGCGAGCGGACGGACGACCCGCGCTGCATGCCTGCAAGCACGAACAGCACTTCCGTCCATACGCTCGCGCCCGTGGCGATGAGCTGGGCGCAACCGATTCGTTGGGACGCACCTCCCCGCACGGGCTTCCGGATGGATGCTCGGGTCGACGGAGAAGCGCGGGCCGAACATTCACGCCGAGTCGAACGACCACCTCGCTAACGCCGGCCGCCTCTCGAGGGGCGGTCGTCCCGGCATTTGGTTTGTTCATTCGAACATTGTTTTGGTTTTAAGCTCGCCGCTGAGTCGCGGCGGGAGGATAGAGATATGAGTAAAGGTTCATCAATTTTGCTAGCGATCGTAATGGCGATCGGCGGGTTCGCTCTTGGACACGTCGTGGGTTCGAGGTCGACCACGGACACCGAGGTCGCCGAGGAGGCGCAGGCCGCCGACGTCATCGTCGCGGACGACGTCGAGCGGTTCAAGATCCCAGTCACGGACGCGCAGCCTTCGAAGGGCCCCAAGGACGCCTTGGTCACCATCGTCGAGTTCAGCGAGTTCCAGTGCCCCTTCTGCTCTCGGGTCCTGCCCGCGACAAAGCAGATCGTCGACACGTACGGCGACAAGGTTCGCATCGTGTGGCGTAACAACCCCCTCGCGTTCCACAACAACGCCGGCCCAGCGGCGGCGCTGGCCATGGAGGCGCACGCGCAAGGTGGCAACGACAAGTTCTGGGAAGTCCACGACCTCCTCTTCGCGAACCAGAAGGCTCTGGGCCGCGCGGAGCTCGAGGGCTACGCGGAGAAAGCCGGCCTCGACGTGGAGAAGGTCAAGAAGGCACTCGATGAGGGTACACACCAAAAGGCGATCGCGGCCGACCAGGCCATCGCGTCGCAGATGGGTGCGCGTGGCACACCGTACTTCTTCGTCAACGGACGACAGCTGCGGGGTGCGCAGCCGTTCGCGGCCTTCCAAAAGGTCATCGACGAAGAGCTGGCGACCGCAGAAATCCTTCTCAAGCAGGGCGTGACGAAGGAACAGATGTACGCCACGCTCACGAAGAACGGTCTCACGAAAGCTGCCGATGCCAAACCGAAACCGGCGGCGGCGAAGCCTGGGCAGCCGGACCCGAAGGCTGTCTACAAGGTGCCACTCAAAGGTAACGAGCCGCAGAAGGGCCCGGACGACGCGCTCGTGACCATCGTCGAGGTCAGCGATTTCGAATGCCCATTCTGCGGCCGCGTGGAACCGACCCTCAAGCAAGTGGTGGACAAGTACGGCAAGGACGTTCGGGTCGTTTGGTTGAACAACCCCCTCCCCTTCCACAAGAACGCCAAGCCCGCGGCCAACGCGGCACTCGAAGCCCATGCGCAGAAGGGCAACAAGGGCTTCTGGGCGATGCACGAGAAGATGTTTGCGAATCAGAGAGGTCTGACCGCGGACAACCTCGAAAAGTGGGCCAAGGAGATCGGCCTGAACATGGCCAAGTTCAAGAAGGCGCTCGCAGACGACAAGTACGGCAAGACGATCCAAGAGCAGCAGGCGCTGGCTAGCAGCTTGGGCGCTCGTGGTACCCCGGCCTTCTTCATCAACGGCCGGAACCTTCGAGGCGCTCAGCCTCTGACGGCCTTCACCACCCTGATCGACGAGGAGCTCGCCAAGGCCAAGGCACTCGTCGCCAAGGGGACGCCGCGAGCCAAAGTCTACGCGACGATCATCGCCAACGGCGCAACCGGCCCGAAGACCGCGCCGGCCCCTGCGGCGCCGGATGCCAACAAGATCTACGCCATCCCAGTTCCAAAGAAGGCTCCCAGCAAGGGTGCTAAGAACGCCAAAGTCGTGATCCAGGAGTTCAGCGACTTCCAGTGCCCCTTCTGCGGCCGGGTCAATCCGGCCATCACGCAGGTCATGAAGGAGTACGGCGACAAGGTGAA
>SMVA01202942.1_pt1 | contig 11356 bp, 11 predicted proteins | sample 2456451 | NCBI WGS metagenome assembly SMVA01 (sample SAMN11095933, study PRJNA526329) | marine sediment metagenome | biome: Marine sediment; feature: Surficial sediment; material: Deep marine sediment; isolation source: Hadal surficial sediment | place: Pacific Ocean | collected 2014-05 | depth...
AAAAAGTAAATGCTGAAAACTTATAAATCCTACAAATTCTAAAATTGAGAAAACAAGACATTGAACTTTTTTTCAACAATTGACTTTTAAATATTGATCCATTGAATTGTTGTTACTAAATTGTCTATCAATCGCTTAGAGAAATCTTTTTTAATTGGATTGTCCTCAGGTGATTTTGAAACTCAGATTTTCAGTATGTTCTTAAGCGAAACCCCCACGTCTGGAGAACCTGGTCTTAATGACTTAAATTCAGGTTTGAATGATTTCTCTGATATGGCAAACAATCTGTTGAAAGAGAATCTGAGTATCAACCAATTTAAAGTTTTCTACGAACCATTTCCGGAAAATGAACCTGTTCGAAATGTAATCAAACCAACACATATTAAATTATCCGAAGTGCCCTCGCCCTCACAGGGGAATTATGCTCCATACAACTACGACGAATACTTTATGGAACATCTGTGTAAATTTATTTCAACGTATAAACGAAATAGATTACAATATTTTGCCTTTCTCGAATCAAATCAAATTGATGATGAAATACGGTGGAACTATACAAAGGCCTTGGTTTGCACAAAAAACTTAGATAAATATCCGGAAGTATTTATGGTTATTTCACTACGGCTTGAACCCACGAAAAATTTTGAAATAATCATCCAACAGTTAATTCAAAGGCAAAACTTCAGGAATACCAGAAAAAGTAAATTCGAGTTACTCACACCTCGCGAAAAAGAACTTTTGATTTTACTTTCAAAAGGTTTCAATAACTCGGCCATTGCCGGCAAACCATTCATTAGCCGGCGAACAGTTGAACAACATCGTAAAAATCTCATACGGAAAATTGGCACAAATTCCATACGAGAAATAATCAATTATTCTCAATCGTTTGATTTTCAAAATGATCCTTAAAGTCATTAATTATGTCACAATTATCAAATTTTAAAATAGAACAACAACGACAATCAATCAATCTGTTCTCTGACAGAAAATTCAACCGGGATTGCAAAATCGTGGCTGAGGGAGATTCGTGGTTTGACTACCCTCTGGTACGCGATGTCATCGACCATCTTAGAAAAAAGGGATTCGCTGTTTATAAACGTAGCAAGCTTGGGGATACGCTTGAAAACATGGTATACGGATCGGAATTTATTATCAATAAAAAAAGTAATACAGTAAAAAATTATGGGCCCAAGGATTGGAATGAGGTGAAAAATGCAATTAAGAAATACAAACCCAGGTTCGTATTGTTCAGCGCAGGGGGAAACGATGTTGTTGGTTTGGAGTTGGTTAGGTACTTAAATCACAAGTCCATGGGACTGGATAATTTGAGACTTGGTTCTTTTAAACGGGTACTGAATGAAGTAATGAAACCTGCATTAGAACAATTCATATTTAATGTTACCCGGTTAAACGCTCAGATAGACATTCTTATGGATGGATATGATTATGCAAAACCAATAGGAAAGGGGTATAAATTAGTCGGAATTAAATTAGCCGGACCCTGGATTTTACCTGGATTTGGGCAGAAAGCAATTACTTTAAGATCCGAACAAGACGACATCATTAAAACCCTGATAGATGAATTTAATAAAATGTTAAAGGCATTAAGCAATAAACATTCGAACTTTCATTACATAAATCTTAGAGGAAAATTCCCGGATGAAAAACAGTGGCATAATGAGATACATTTGAGAGGGGCAGGATACAAAACAGTAGCTGATCTTTATCATGAGGAAATAATTAAAATTTTAGGGAAAGACCCTCTCAAGTAGACTATAAATAAACAAGTTGAACAGACCTCTTGAAATCCAAACTTCAATAAAAATGCCAACTTATCAATATGCTAAATTAGTTAATCCATTAAAAGGGTTTGAGGAAGCAGATACGTCTTCTCAATCACAGGGATTTGTACCTAGCGGATCTTACCTGGTGAAAGAATTGAGAGAAAATTATCCAACGGAAAACTCTGATTATGCCTGCATTGTTGTTCCATCGATGGGGGATGAGGATACCTGGATTTGTATACGTTGGGTAGGTAAAAAATACGCCACCATAATTTCGAAAACGGTAGAAGCAGCAAATTTGATTGACTTTGCTGACGACTCCTATGCCGTTGAGGAGAAAGGTCTGGTTGATTTATTAGTAAGTTTCTATAATTTTGGATACGATCTCGATCAGGCGAGGTATCCTTACCCTCTTTCAGGATTTAAGGCACCACAGGCTCCGCCAAACACTAATAATTGTTGCACGTTTGTGGAAGCACTCATAGTAAAAGCCTGGGAAAATTCAATTCAAAATTTCAAATGGAGTATGGATCAACATAAGCAAATGATGATCTATTCTGCTGACGACTTCTATTCACCGGTTTCATGTTTGATTAATTCGGATATGGCAGAGGCCGTTCAGGATGATGATCAAACACCTCACCCCTGGACCGTAATACAAGGATGGAGAAAACAATGGACTTCAGGGCATACATTCATAATCCTTGACCATCATTCAGAAACAGACCGGGTATTAACCCTGGAGTCAAATTCTGCATATAAGTGTGATGGAGTTGGTTATCGTATGCTTGGATCACTTAAAGATATTAAAAACCCTCCTGAAAATTGGCATGACAATAGTGCGTTATGGACATGGGAAAGGATGAAAAGTGTTTATAATTTTCGAAAACAGTGCATTCTCAAAATTACAAACAGGGCATGGGTTTGAGAATTTGAATGGTACTTATATAGTCAAATCAAATGGCAGATTGACGATTGGTTTTTAATAATATACTTTTCCAGAGTTATGGCAACAAATATTGATGATCATCTTAACAGCCTGAAGGATGCTTATGAAAAGAATGATTTGACATTTTATCTCGGAGCAGGCGTTTCAATACCTAATGGATTGCCAAGCTGGGATAAGCTGGTGTTATCCATGTACTTTTCGTCGAATAAACGCATTTTCAAATACGGCCATATTCGCCCTTTCCCAAATTACCTCTTTGCAATTTCCGAATGGATCATGAAAGAAAAAAATGAACCTTTGGATATCCTGGTAAGGAAGCTTAAGAGGAATGTGAGTGAAGACCATTTCATGAAATTATTAGTTGAAACGTTGTATGCAGGATATTATACTGAAAGTATTGAAGATATCCATTTGAATCCATACGACATTCTTGATGCAAACCCGACGCTGAAAAGTATTGTTGAAATATGCAATGAGCGTGAAAAAGGTGTGAAGGCAATCATTACTTACAACTACGATAACCTGCTGGAGCTCGGACTGAATGAAATTCATGGGGCTCAGAATCATTATAAACCTATTTTCAAAAGCGATGATGAGCTGCATGATAAATTACCAATTTATCATGTACATGGCTACATCCCCGTACCGGGAACTGATGTGGAACAATCCAAGTATGAACATATTATATTATCTGAAGAGTCATACCATCGTGCAGCCCAGGATGCCTACTACTGGGGAAACATGGTTCAGATGCAACATTTGTCCAACAGTACTGGAGTTATGATTGGTATGTCCTTGTCAGATCGAAACATTCGACGAATTCTGGACTCATTAAGATCTACGCCCATCAAAACAAACAATTATCTTATTACAAAAAAACCCAGGCGTAAAAATCTTGAATCTCCGGATCATGATTTTGTAAGACGAAAGGCGGAGGAATATATGTCAAAGTTTGAGAGGAGTGGCAGGAAAGCTCCCCAAATGAAAACAGACTTTACCATTCAGAAGATCACTGACATTATTAGTGATAATGAAATTGAAAATTTTGCTGAGGAATTTAGCGATCTTGGCCTTGAACTTATCTGGTTTGATGAATTTGATGAGTTACCGGAAATCTTGTCAAAAATCAGAAGCTGAGTTTCGGTATCGATTCAATCTTCTAATCGGTCTGAAACGAAATCAATTAACCAACTTCCAAGCCTTGGTTGAACCAGGTAACCATACGATTTATGAGGATTACGTTTTTCCTTATTTTTATTTCCATCATGACTGACTACTTCAAAAGGATTATGAAGATTCTCGTAATCACGGGCACGATATTCCTTGTTTTCAGGAAATAATCCTTGTTTTCTCATATCATCAAAAAATATTTCTTCGAAATTATGCTGATGAGCGACTACATCTCCCAGGCAGGCATAATTATGCCAGAAGTCAATATTTGTTGGGAATTGACGCTTCCCATGATTTTTATGATGCCGGCTAAAAAGTAAATTCCTGACTGCAGGTTCACCAAGAGGAGATCCCATTGTTACGAATAATTTTACCCTTTTATTATTGTATTCTTCGAATCCGGGTGTGTTTCTATGTGAAAAACGCCAGAGAACATCATACGCGATAAAGGTTCCCATACTATGAGATAAAATGGCTACCTCTTTTCCCTCATCCCATGAGTTTCTGAGAGCTGTTTCCAGATCACCCCTGATCTGATCTGCTATATACTGGTCTTCATCGTATAATTCAGTCTCACGCAAAAATGATTTCATTACATTATCCTTGATTGTAAGTGCACCGGCTAAAACTTTTACAAGGTCAAGACCACGATCCTTAAAAAAATCTCCAATCAACTCGCCCTTGCCAACATGAAAATCTTTTTTTATTTCCTTGCGTTCATCAATTACTTTATCAACCTGGATGATTAATTTTCGAACATAATCTGAATCATCTTCAATGTGGTGAGGAATTTTATTTGCCCAATAAGCAGATTCAAATACATCGTTTTGTTCCAAATCTGCAGCAATTTCAGGATCCAGTACCCGAATATTTTCTATAATGCATTTTGTCCAAAGCTCATGAACATTTTCCCTTGGGGGCTTGGATGCCAGTCCATGAATTAAAATGATTTTTTTGTTAGAGAAATCCAAAACTTATATTTAATGATTTATTGAATAATTGAATTGTTGATCCTAAACCGACAGCACTTTATGTCAAGTTACCAGTAGTTTATTAAAGACAAAATACCCAAGGTTGGGTATTTTAAATGAATGAGGAAATTTGTTTATTTAATGTTCTACTAAACAATACTATTATGCCCACATTGGATGAACTTACAGAAGAACAATTTAAAGAGCTTTTAGACGAATATTTTGCAACGTCAGAAAAAAGGAGCAAAATGACGGAAGCAGAAGTACGCAGTTTGGCCAAAAGACTCAACGACAAAATTAATGTCCCACTGATAAAGGAAACGAAGGAGGAGAAAATACTTATCAAACTGATCGTGAAGGTGGATACCTTTTTATATGACCATCTTCCAAATGAATTTTATGATTTAGTAAGAAGTGCAGATAAAGGCATTGATGACGATGAGGCAAAGAGATTGATAAAACGATTATCAAAACTGGCGAATGATAAAATTGATATTCCATGGATACCGGAACCGATTGAATATATTCCGATCAGGTTTGTTATCGCTATTGTTATAAATGCGGCCCGCAAACAATGGGATATGACCAGGGCCCAGAATGAAGTAGGGGACGTGCCTGGTGAAGCAAATGCTTCAGATGCGGAAATTGAGGCAATGATCATTTAAAGGCAAAAAATATTCCACTCCTTCAATATTCTCCTTCCCCAAATTCTGGATGATTTAGAGTAGAATTTTATTCCTCACTCTTTTCAGGGGTTTCAGGAGTGTCAGAGGTTTCAGGAGCTTCAGGGGGTTGTTCAAATCTAATATGTAGAGTAAAGGACTTGTCAAGTTCGAATTCATAAATATTAGTTTGGCTAAGTTCCATAGCTTTTCCTGAATTCTTCAAAACGTATAACAAATCCGGAGCTGTAATCGATGTTTTAATATTGCTAATGGACTTACCTTGATAAATACGCATTATAAAAGAATAACCACTTACTTTACTTGGGCTAATGTCGATAAACTCATGATTCGACAATTTATATGATTGATTTCCTTTTGCGGAAGCAACCATCAGGTTTAAAATTGCCGGACGATATTTTTGCCACAAATGAACATACTTCCCATCATTAACCATATTTATCCTAAACTTTTGGGTTAATCCGTAAGCTAATTATTTATTATAAATACTACCATTATTTATACAATTTATTGTTTATGAGTAGATGATTTATTTATACGAATTACATTATTCCCTTGATCCAACCACCATCCACCGCCAGAGATACACCCGTAATGTAACTTGCACGTTCGCTTGCCAGGAAAGTAACTGCTGCAGCAAATTCAGCCGGTTCTCCGAATCGTCCCAACGGAATCTCTTTAGTCACTTGTGAAAAAGCAGGGGTGGTGTCTAGTAATTTCTCTAAGCGTGAAGTTTTCGTAAACCCAGGCATCACATTATTTACAGTGATATTGTAACCCCCTAATTCATTCGCCAGGGTCTTGTTGAGACCAACCACGGAAGCCCGGATAGAATTGGATAGAATGAGGTTTTCTACAGGTTGTTTTACTGCCTGAGAGGTTATGGAGATGATTCGACCCCAATGTACTTTTTTCATTCCTGGTAAAAAACCATTGATCAATAAAACAGCACTTAGAAGTAACAACTTGTATGCTTTGTCCCAATCTGATGCATCCAATTCTTCAAATTTTCCTGTTGGTGGACCACCCGTGTTTGTAATAAGAATATCGACTTGGTTGAACTTTTGATGGACTGACTCTATGATGTGTATTACATCAGCTTGCAAAGAAAGGTCTCCCGGTATGGAATAAACTTCACCGTTCCCGGCAGTTGCAATCTCTTTTTCTGCAAGCTTCAGTTTAGCTTTATCTCTGCCACAAATAATGATGTTAGCGCCTTCTTTTGCTAATTCAATTGCGACCGCTTTGCCAAGCCCTTCACTTGAAGCAGCTACAAAAGCCACTTTATCCTTCAGGCCAAAGTCCATCCTTACTTCCTTAAATAATCGTCCGTTCCATCAAGCCAATCCTGCCGTGGGGGAGCCCAACTATCCATTTCTTCTACATCACCAATCATCAGGGCTTCATGAGGAAGATTAGAAGGGATTACAATCACATCGCCTGCATGAAGTTCCATTTCCTGTTCTTTGTTCTCACCAAACCAAAATCGCATTGTTCCAGATAACACTGAAGTGATTTGTTCATTTTCATGTGAGTGAAGTGGCACACGAAATCCATCTTTAAACTTCATTTTTGCGATCATCATTTTTTCTCCGGCAATAATTTTACGCTCCATTTGTGGAGTTACTTCCTCGGTTTGAATCGCTTCCCAGTTTAGTTTTTTTACCATAACATATGGATATTTAAATTTGCTTAAGATTATGCATAGAATTCTCTCAATGCGCCAAAATATGAATGTTCCCAACCATCCATGATGTCCTGATAATCATCATCAGGGATATTGGTATGTATCAGTTGAACTGAGGTGCCCTTTGCATCGGGGTATAATTTAATGATTACAATTGATTTTTCTGTTTGATTACCGAAATACCATTGTTGAACAATCTTTTTGTTTGTTTCAAATTCCAAGTTTAGGCCAGATATACTGCCTCCCCATAGTGAGAATTCGGAATTTGGCCTGGTAGACATTTCTGCATCTTCTCCAGACCATAGATGAATAGTCAATGGATGAGTAAGCGCCAGATAGACATCTTCAGGAGGGGCAGGAATTATATAGTATTTTTTTAATGTCTTCATTTGAATCCGTACAGTTGATGCCAAAGATCAGGAGCAGATTACTCAAAGGCAAAATACATAATGATCATCGTTCATAGATTTCATATATAACAGAATCCTTCCCAAACTTCAGCGGATTATTATTGTATGAACGGCCATAAGAAAAATAGAGCTCTGAATTATTGATTAGTTTATAATTCACAGTTCTGGGGTTTGAATTATTATCAAGCACCATAATTGAGTCATTCAATTGCTCATACGTTGTGTTGGTTGATGACGGGCTGTGAAGGCTATCTTCTGTGAATGTGAGGTCGGTTAAGATGTTGTACTTGTGGACCCATTCTCCTGCAATATTTGGTACGGGAGTTGGTACAACTTCCTCATTTTTATCACAGGCGAACAAAAATGAGAGGCAAGAGAGGCAAATGAGAATCTTTTTCATAAATCAGCTTGCAATTATAGAAAAGAATTATCGGAGCGGATCAATCACTGCTTAGAAACAGCATTTTTCAAATTAGTATAAACTTCTTGTCCAAATTATATCATCAGGCAATCAATGAGTTTTAGCCCGACGATCGAATCTTTGGAAATCAATTTAATTACCTGCTCTCAATCTTCAACGGACCAACAATGGGTAACCGGATTTGCGATGGATACTCCTTTGAATGATGTATCGTATTATGAGCCACAATCCCCACGGATTCATCAAAGTTATTTCCACCGGTATTCAGATTTCGTGCAAAACGCGGGAAGTTACTGCTTGAAACTTCTATCCGTATTCTATGTCCCTTTTTGAAGAAGTTACTTGTAGACAATGGTGTAAGATCTACTTTATACACATTACCTTCTTCCATAAATACCTCCTTGTCATATCCTTCGCGGTATCTTACCCTCTGAATTGTTTCGTCCAGGTTGTAGGCGGTTCCATCAGGGTAAACATCAATGAGTTTGATAGTTAAATCGGTGTCTTTTACGTCGGACGAAATATAAATGGAAGTTTCGATAAAGCCACTTATCTCAATGCCTTCTTGTAAAGGATCAGAGGTGTATACAAGTATATCATTCCTGGTTTCCATTTTTTGCTGATCAAATGCGCCTCCCTGGACAGCATTTCCCGTACAGCAAACATTTCCGCCATGAGATTCAACAGGATTCATCGGATCGTATGTAAAATTGTCCTTTGTCTCCTTTTCAGGGGGATCTAATGTAAGCTCCCCATCTCCATAAAGGCTATTCGCATTTCCACCACTGTTGATATAAAATGTCGTCATTTTGGCATTTTCAGGAGGCCATGTTTCAGATGTTTTCCATTCGTTACTTCCCATGGTATAATATTGCACACGGGGTAGCTTTTCCAGAATTCCATTCTTTTCATCCTTGAGCCAATAATCAAACCAACCATAAATCATCTCATCATAGTTTAACCGTGCATCTCCTACACTTCTCTCACCTACAATGGTATTTTCCGTTGCTCTTTTGTATCCACAATGCAGAGTAGGTGCAATAACAAGGTACTGATTGTCAGCCACCTCTTTATCTTCAAGACTTCGCACATGATTAAATAATGCCAGGTTCGGAGTAATGGAAACATCGTACCAGGAGGTAAACCAAAAACTCGGAACACCGAATCCCATATTATCATGATAGAGTCCGGAGGTATACCAATCCGGATCATTGGGCTTCCTTCTTACCATTTTCTCAAAAACCCCTTTTGGGCCATTTTCATTTTTAATGATATCCTGGATAGGAAGATGCTGAAGACCTTCAGACCAATCTACTCTCGGGTATTCAGGGGCCATATCATAAAAGCGCTGAATCCTTTGTAAATCTTCCTGAGTGATCCCTTCTGGTAATTGTGGTTTCATTTCGTCATGCTGCGTACTATAAAGCCACGCAAAAAACAGCATCTGCTCGACACCACCACGGTACCAATTGCCTTGTTCATAAATATCTCCTACACGGCCAACACCTGCACCAAAACCCTGGGGTACCATGGCGGCATGGGAGGGGTGATCCAACGCAGCAACTGCCATTTGCCACTCTGCCGTGGATGAACAACCCAGTGTGCCGATTTTACCGTTGCTCCACGATTGTTCCGCCATCCAGGAAAATGCATCATACCCGTCAGTTAATGGAGTTCCGAGGATATCCCATTCTCCCTCCGAAAAAAACCTTCCACGTTCATTCTGGATTACATAGGCATAACCCCTTTTAACAGCTTCATAAGCACGTTGCATCGAACGTGTCCGGAATTCTCCATCACCCCAGGAATTGAAATTATACGGTGTGCGAGAGAATATAATAGGAACTTTTTCTGTTGTTTTGGGGCGATAAATATCCGTGGCCAAGCGGATCCCATCCCGCATTGGCATCATCACTTTTTGATCTACAATGGCGATCTCCAAAAGTTGATCATACACGCCCTGTCCGTAGGAAGAAGATGTAAAAAGAATAAGGACGATGGATAGAAAAGTTGATAATGGTTTCATGACTGTTTTGCTTAGCTGATAACGGTAGGTCAAATTAAAGAAAATCAACTTGAACAGCTAAAACTTGATCATATTTTTTGGGCGGAGTACCGTCGATACCAACTCGTCTTATTCCTCGTCATTTTTAAAGGCTGTCTATACGTTTATTGGGATTGAGTTTTACTGGGCACGATTGAAAACCTGTCAGATACCGAGATGCGATCAGCTATCTATTTAAGTAAAAACTAAAATACAAATTTATAAATTCATTAAAAACCCAATTTCTGCGATCAAGTAATAAGTGCAATCTTTGGATTGTAAAATGTCAAAATACTACACATATCTCAGTTTACGTATATTATAGGAAACATTATATTTGGACGACACAATCGGTCAGTTTCTTAATACCATTCTTATTTACATGAAAAAGATAAAGAAAGAAGATTTACAACAAGAGGTTTATGACCTGATGATTACGTACACAACGAAATTGATCGCCGGGAATTCATGAACAGGCTGCAACTCTTACCTGGAAACGCTCCATCGATTTTTTCGATGAGAAACTTGGGTAAGTGAATTTATTATTTTAAACCATTTTCCTTTTGTGAAGTCTAATAATAAAGTCTTTGACTTTATTTGATCAAACAATGCCAAATCCTCTTATCTCTAATGACGCTGAAACAAATTAAGAAGGTCTTCGTCCGATCAATTCTGGTTTCTTGCATGTTTCCAATTGGCAGTCTTTTCTCACAGGACATCACTACTGAAGGCACAGATTTCTGGTTTGGATTTATGGAAAACCATGAAGTTTTAGAAATTCGTTTGGAAATATACATCAGTACATCAGACTCAACGGGAGGCACAGTTTCGATTCCATCTATTGGTTGGTCGCAGGAATTTATTGTTGAAGAAGACGCTGCAACATTGATTATTATACCGACAGAATTGGCAATGGCTCAGGGTTCAGGAGCTGTAGAAAACAAGGCTATCCACATTCAAGCAAACGACAATGTAAGTGTTTATGCGCTCAATATTCGACAGTTTAGTTCCGATGCCAGCGTTATTCTTCCAACTCCGGCCCTGGGAAGAACATATTTTGCCACTTCTTATAAGGGCATTGGTGTTTCAAGATTTTCAGAGATTATGGTTGTAGCTATTGAAAATGGAACGGACGTGAGCGTTACACCAACACAGAATACCACGGACGGTCATTTGGCTGGAATACCGTATACGGTTTCATTGGATTCCGGACAAATGATACAGATCCAATCCAACA
>SMVA01214516.1_pt1 | contig 11355 bp, 11 predicted proteins | sample 2456451 | NCBI WGS metagenome assembly SMVA01 (sample SAMN11095933, study PRJNA526329) | marine sediment metagenome | biome: Marine sediment; feature: Surficial sediment; material: Deep marine sediment; isolation source: Hadal surficial sediment | place: Pacific Ocean | collected 2014-05 | depth...
AGCGACATCTTCCGCAGTGGCGACATCTTCCGCAGAGGCGACATCTTCCGCAGAAGCGACAGCTTCCCCGGAGGCCGCTACCGGTGCCAGCGTGATGTCGACGACGGCCGGTCGACTGGCCTCGCTGACGACGGTGACTTGCTCGGTGGAGCCGTGAAACTCTGGTATGTCCGTACCCGCCTCTACCAGGGGATCGATCAACTGGCGGATTTCCGCCAGCGGTGGTAATTCGTCCAGCGTCTGCAAATTGAAATAATCCAGGAACGCTTTGGTTGTCCCGTACATCGCTGGATGACCAGGCACCTCACGCTGGCCGACTACCCGGATCCAGCCGCGCTCCAACATCGTGCGCATGATGTTCTGCGAGACGCTGACGCCTCTGACCTGTTCGATATCGCCTCGGGTCACCGGTTGCTTGTAGGCAACCAGAGCGAGTGTTTCCAGTAGCGCGCGCGAGTAGCGCGGTGGTTTGCCTTCCCACAACCGACTCACCCACTCAGACAACTCCTGGCGGACCTGATAACGAAATCCCGACGCCACGCGCTTGAGCTCATAGCCGCGGCCTTCGGCTTCGCTCTCCAGCCGCTTGAGCGCAGCGCGGATCTGCTGGCGAATTTCGGCCGAATCGATCTCGCTCGGCTTGAACAACTTCGCAAACTGATCCACTGTGAGCGGCTCGTCGGCCGCCAGCAGCGCAGCTTCGATGATCTGCTTAAGTGTGTCTTCTACAATCATTTTCTCTCCTAGACCTCTGCCGGCAACGCCGGTGACTACTCTCCCGCTGCCCGCAAATAGATGGGGCCAAAGGCTTCGTTCTGTACGAAATCCAGCAGCGCTTCGCGCATCAGTTCCATGATGGCCAAAAAAGTCACCACGACGCCCCTGCGTCCCTCTTCGGCCGTAAACAGAGATGCGAACGGAACAAAATCGGTGGACTCGCTAACCCGCGCCAGAACGTTGGTCATCCGTTCGCGCACCGACAATGACTCCAACTGCACGGCGTGGTGCTGAAACATCTCCGCTCGCTTGAGAACCTGTGCCAGCGCCACGAGCACCTCACGCAGATCCACGCTCGGGTCCGCATGTTGCCGCACGGTTTCAGGTCGCTGTGCACGGGCGTTGTAAATATCCCGCTCCAGGCGCGGCAGTTCGCCGATGTTTGCCGCGGCCGTCTTGATCTGTTCGTACTCCTGGAGTCGGCGAATCAGCTCAGCGCGCGGATCGTCTTCGTCGTCATCCGCGTGCACCGGACGCGGCAGGAGCATGCGGGATTTGATTTCGGCAAGCATCGCGGCCATGACGAGATACTCACCGGCGAGTTCGAGCTGCATCGCGCCCATCAGCTCGATGTAGGACATGTACTGCTCAGTTATCTTGGCCACTTTGACGTCGAGAATGTTCAGATTTTCCCGTCGAATGAGATAGAGCAGGAGATCGAGAGGGCCTTCGAACGTTTCCAGGAAAACTTCCAGGGCATCCGGGGGGATGTAGAGATCCGTGGGAAGTTCGTGAACCTCCTGCCCCCCGACCAGTGCCAGCGTACTGCCGCCGGCGCGGCGGATCTCATGCAGCCGGTAGTCGGAATTGTCAGTCATCGTGATGTCTCTCTGCCATGGACAGGGTGTTCGTCTACAACCAGCCTGTTGAAAAAAGCGCGCAGCGCGCTTTTTTCCCGCCTTCGGCCATCCCTGGCCTCGGGGCTCCTCCATCTATCAAGCACTTAACCGCTCGATAAATGCTCGCGACCTGGCGCGAGACTAGCAGCGTGTTTTCTAACACGCTGCTAGTGCGACAGGCCGATCGCCGCGCGCACGTCATCTAAGGTCTCACGCGCAACATCGCGTGCCTTCTCTGAGCCTTCGAGCAGAATTGCGTGCACCAGGTCCGGGTCTTCCTCGAACTCGCCGGCTCGCTCGCGCATCTCCGCCTGCTCTGCGTTAACCGATTCAATCAGTGGCATCTTGCAGTCAATACAGCCGATGTCGGCCGTTCGGCAACCCTGTGCCGCCCACTGACAAGTTGCTGCATCGGAGTATATCTCGTGCAGCGTAAACACCGGGCACTTCTGCGGATCCCCCGGATCTTTGCGTCGCGCCCGGGCGGGGTCGGTGCGCATGGTGCGGATCTTTTCATCGATTATTTCGGGTGCCTCGCGCAGGTAGATGCAGTTGCCATAGGAGTTCGACATTTTCTCCCCGTCCAGCCCCGGGACCTTCGGTGCCTGCGTCAAAAGCGATTGCGGCTCCGGCAGGATGATCCGGCCACCGCCTTCGAGGTATCCGAAGAGGCGTTCGTGATCGCCAATCGACAGATTCTGTTGTTCCCCGAGCAACGCCCGGGCGCGATCGAGGGCTTCGGTGTCGCCCCGTTCGAGGTAACTCCGCCGCAATTCGTTATAAAGCCGCGCGACTTTTTTGCCCATCTTCTTGATGGCCAGCTCCGACTGCTCCTCGAAACCCGGTTCCCGGCCATAGATGTGGTTGAACCGCCTGGCGACCTCCCGGGTGAGTTCAACATGCGCGACCTGGTCGGCACCGACCGGCACGTTACCCGCGCGGTAAATCAGAATATCGGCCGACTGCAGCAACGGATAACCGAGAAACCCGTACGTGGCCAGATCCTTGTCGTTGAGTTTGAGCTGTTGATCTTTGTAGCTCGGCACACGTTCCAGCCAGGAAATCGGGGTGATCATGGACAGCAGCAGATGCAGCTCAGCATGCTCGGGTACTTTGGACTGAATAAACAGCGTCGCCGCACCGGGGTTGACACCTGCCGCAAGCCAACCCACTACTGTGTCGAAGCTGTAGCGCTCGATTTCGTGGGTATTTTCGTAGTCTGTGGTGAGAGCGTGCCAGTCAGCAACAAAGAAGAAGCATTCGTATTCGTGTTGCAGTTGGACCCAGTTCTTGAGCACGCCGTGGTAGTGACCCAGATGTAACCGACCCGTGGGCCGCATACCAGAGAGCACACGCTGGCTCGAATCATTACTGCTCAAAGCAGTACCTTACTTTGATAAAACCGGGCCATTATAGAGCCGCATTCACGCAAACTCACCCAGCCCCTGACGAATTACCGCGCCCACGCCATCGGTCAGGTCGACGACCGTCGTCGGCACAAGACCGCAAATACCGCCATCGAGCACGACATCTACGGAATGCTCGAGGCGTTCGCGAATCACAGCGGGATCGCTCAACGGTTCATCTTCACCGGGCAGGCGCATCGTGGTCGACATCATGGGTTCAGCGAGCGCTTCGAGCATTCCCAGCACGATTGGACTGTCGGGAATTCGCAGGCCAATCGTTTTCCGCCGCGGGTGGACCAGCCGGCGTGGCACCTCACGCGTCGCACGCAGCACAAACGTGAAGGGGCCCGGCGTCAAGGCCTTCAGAATCCGATAATTCGCGTTGTCGACCCGCGCGTAGGTACCCAGCACCGAAAGATCGCGGCACATCAGGGTCAGGTAGTGATTTTTGTCCAATCGGCGGATCTGGCGAATGCGTTCCAGAGCCTGTTTATCGCCGATATGGCAGCCGAGCGTGTACGTGGTATCCGTCGGAAAGGCCACCAGGCCACCCGAATTGACGATTTCCGCGGCACGCGAAAGAAGCCGATGCTGCGGATGCGAAGGATGCAGGGTAAAAAACTGACTCAACTTTGCGGCGGTTACAGTTCAAGGTAGATCTTTTATTATCACACGGTTGCTTAGGCTGTGGATCAATCCCGCTGATGAGTCAGATGCTCGACTTTGTCCCGATCGCACTCTTTGTGGTCGTGTTTTTCCTCTCCGACATCTTTACGGCGACCGGCGCCCTGATGGCCGGGGTTACTGCACAGCTGGCCATCTACTACGTCCTAAAGAAGCCCATCAGCCGGGAGTTGAAAATTACGTTCTGGGCGAGCATCGTTTTCGGTTCACTGACCCTGATCTTTCGCAATGAAATGTTCATTCAGTGGAAACCGACCATCGTGAACTGGTTATTCTGTGTCTCGCTCATCGGCAGTCAGTTCATCGGTCGCGGCAATCTGGTACAAAAACTGCTCGGCAAGCAACTGAGTCTTCCCGACGACATCTGGCTGCGACTCAATTTCGGCTGGGCGTTCGGTTTTTTTCTCGCCGGCGTGCTGAATCTGCTTGTCGCCTACAATTTTTCGATGGAAATCTGGGTAAGCTACAAACTGATTGGCGGGTTTGCACTGACATTCACCTACATCATGATCACCATGATTTATCTCTCGAAGAAAGGCTTTCTCGCCGAAAACCTCAAAAAGGAGCAAATCGATCAGCAATAATCAGTGTCATTTTGGAAGAACGTCATTCGGGAAGACAGACAATGAGGACAACAGGTTGAACACAACCGTATTTACCATGGCGGGCGTGGTGTTTATCGCCATCATCGGCGCTGCCGTGCCGTCTTATGCACAAACTGCCTATATATCCGACAAGCTGACCGTGCCGCTGCGCAGTGGTCCGTCGAACGCCAACCGGATCCTCCACCGCGGCCTGCCAAGTGGCACCCAACTGGAGATTCTCGCCCGCGATGACGACAGCGGGTTCGTCCAGATCCGCACGGCCCGGGGCACCGAAGGCTGGCTGCCCGCGCAATATCTGCTCGATGAGCCGATTGCCCGCGACCGGCTCATCATCGCCAACCGGCGTATTGACGAACTCAGCTCAACGGTGGCACAACAACGCACGCAACTCGGCACCCTCAACCGGGACAAAGGACAGGCCGATCAGAGCAATACCACTCTGCAACGGCAGGTTAAAGGTCTTGCGCGCGAACTTGCGGAGATCAAACGGATTTCCGCCGGTGCAATCGAACAGAACGAAAACAACCAGCGCCTGAACGTGCTCAACGAGCGGCTGCGTATCGAGGTCGACGACATGGTGCAGGAAGTATCGAACCTGGAAGACAACGCGCAACAACGATGGCTGATGATCGGCGGCGGACTGGTACTGGTCGGTTTGATCCTCGGTATCATCATCAAGTCCCGGCCACGCCGCAGCGCCTGGAATTGATTCCGTACGATGACCGTGCTCAGTGTCAATCTGAACAAGGTCGCACTGCTGAGAAACTCACGTGTTGGCGCCACGCCCGGTGTGCTGTGGGCCGCGCAGCAGGTCATCGCCGCGGGTGCCCGTGGCATCACAGTACATCCGCGGCCTGACCAGCGTCACATCCGACCTTCGGATGTCGAACAGCTCGCTGCCATGCTGGTTGAGCTGCCGGACATCGAGTTCAACATCGAAGGCAATCCTGCCGCACCGCCACGCGATAACGGGTACCCGGGGTTCGCTGCGCTCATCGAAGCGGCACGGCCACAGCAGGCAACGCTGGTACCGGACACGGACGACCAGCTGACCTCGGACCACGGCTGGGATCTGGCCGGCGACACTGCGCAATTGAGCGATTTTATCGCCCGCTATCAGGCGCTCGGCGCACGCGTCAGCCTCTTCATGGATCCCGATCCGGCACAGATAGAACGCGCCCGAGCGATTGGCGCGGATCGTATCGAGTTGTATACCGGACCATTTGCGCACGCCGTGAACGAGCACGGCATAGATTCGCCCGCTGCGCGGGAGTCATTCGAACAGCACCGGACGGCCGCGCGCTACGCCAGCCAACTCGGTCTCGGGGTCAACGCCGGCCACGATCTGGACCTGCACAATCTGCCGCTGTTTCGCCAGATCAGCGAGGTCGCCGAAGTCTCGATCGGCCATGCGCTGATCAAAGATGCGCTGGAGTTTGGTCTCGCCGAGACGGTGCGCAAATATCTCGATGCTCTCGTGGCCTGAACAAGTATCGATGTCTCTGGCCACATGATGCCATTGGACAAACCGGGTGGTGTCTCGGCTAAACTATGACGATGAATAATTCAATTTTGGGTCGATTTTTCCTGGTGGCTGCATTGGCCGCTTGTCTACCACTCCAGGCCATCGCCGCGGCGGCCGATAATCCAACGGTACGATTCAACACGACGTTCGGTAACATAGACATCGAGCTGTATCCCGACAAAGCGCCGCTGACGGTGCGTAATTTTCTGCAACTCGTAGATGACGGTTTCTACAACGGGCTGGTATTCCATCGGGTGGTGGCGAACTTCGTAATTCAGACCGGCGGTTATGACGCAAATCTCAACTACCGGGAACCACCAGGCACAATTGTGAACGAATCCGACAACGGTCTCCCCAATAAAAAGGGCTCGATCGCGATGGCACGACTGACGGACCCCGACTCAGCGAGCTCGCAGTTTTTCATTAACGTAAAGCACAATCCAAACCTGGACGCGACTCGCGGCAAACCCGGCTATGCGGTGTTTGGTCAGGTCATCGCCGGTATGGAAGTTGTCGCTGAAATCGAGCTGGTCGATACCCACCTGGAAGGCGGCATGTCCGGAGTGCCCGAAAAAGACGTCGTCATATCCCGGGCGACGCGTCTGTAAGGTCCGCTATCAGGCGAGCCGGGCACCGTGACCGACAGGTGATGTCCACACTTCGCCGACGCGCGCTTCTTAGCGTGCGCGGGGCCACTGAGGTAAACCTGACTTCAGGCGTTTGTGTTCGGTATGATGCAGCGTTTTTTCAACAGGTAGTCCCATGCGAACCTTCTTCATTCTCGCGGCGAGCGCAATTTTCTTCGCCGCTATCATCGTTGAACTTTCCAGTCGATTGTGGCCGGACAGTCAACTGGCGCTTCTCTTCATCACCGCAATCGTTCTGCTCATTCAGGGCTACCTCAGCATCCGTCTGAATCCATCTGCAACCCGGGCCGCGCAACCAGCGAAGGCGGCCGCGCGATCTCAGCCGCAGAAATCTCAGCGCAAGCCCACCGCAGCACCGCGTAGTGACAACGCTAAAGATCGTGAAAGCGGTTCGGTAAAATGGTTCAACCGAACCAAAGGCTTCGGCTTCATCGTCCGCGAGTCCGGCGAAGAGATTTTCGTCCACCAGCGCTCCATTCGCTCCACGGGGCAGGGTGACAACCGACGCAGACCTGCTCTGAAAGACGGCCAACCCGTGACATTCGTGGTTGCCGAGCGTGACAAGGGATTGCAAGCCGAGGATGTCGTACCTGCCGGTAACGGCGACTAGCAGCCGTCTCTCATGAACGTCCGCCATCTGCTCCGGGAGCGATTTGCCGCCGCCTTCCAGGCCGCAGGCGCCGACGGCGCTGAGCCCGCAATACACCCCGCAGCGAAAGCCGGCTCTGGTGACTATCAGGCCAACGGGGCGATGGCCGCCGCCAAGCGGCTGCAGCGGAACCCGCGCGAACTCGCGCAGCAGGTGGTCGGTCAGGCCAACGTGGCTGATCTCGTGGGCAAGCTCGAAGTTGCGGGACCTGGCTTCATCAACATCCATCTCAGCGATGCGTTCCTGAGCGAGCGGGTTAACGTCAAAACCGCTCTACTGGAGCGCGTCGGGCAGCCGCAACGAGTCGTGGTCGACTATTCCTGCCCGAATCTCGCCAAGGAGATGCACGTTGGCCACTTGCGCAGCACGATCATCGGCGATGCGCTGGCACGGGTGCTGGAAAAACTCGGTCATCACGTAATACGGCAGAATCATGTCGGTGACTGGGGTACGCAATTCGGCATGCTGCTCGCGCATCTCGAAGACGTCGACGGCGATTCCGACGAACTGGCAGATCTGGAAGATTTTTACCGGGCGGCAAAATCACAGTTCGACGCTGACCCGGAGTTTGCCGAGCGCAGCCGCGGCAAGGTCGTGAGCCTGCAGGCCGGAGATCCGGCGATCCGCCGTCAGTGGCAGAAATTTATCGAAATATCCCTGTCTCACTGCCAGCAGACCTACGACCGGCTCGGCGTGACGTTACAGATGAGCGATGTCAAGGCGGAGAGCGCCTACAACGACGAATTGCCGGACATTATCGACAAGTTGCGTGAAGCCGGTCTGCTGACGGAATCCGACGGCGCGCAATGCGTGTTTCTCGACGAGTTCACCGGCAGGGACGACAAGCCATTGCCGGTGATCGTGCAGAAGTCCGACGGCGGTTATCTGTATTCCACAACCGATCTTGCGGCCGTGCGACTGCGTGCGCGGGATCTGAAAATCGACAGAGCGCTCTACCTGACGGATGCGCGCCAGAGCCTCCACTTCAAACAGATTTTCGCTGTCGCCCGGAAAGCCGGTTTTTGCGACGAGACGCTCTCGCTCGAGCACCACCCTTTCGGAAATATGTTGGGAAAAGATGGCAAACCCTTTAAAACGCGTGCGGGCGGCGTGGTCAAACTCAACGAATTGCTGGATGAGGCGGAGTCCCGTGCGCTGACGCTGGTGACCGAAAAGAATCCGAACCTCGATGCCTCTGAGCGATCTGAAATCGCCCGCATCGTCGGCATCGGCGCGGTCAAGTACGCAGACCTCTCCAAAAACCGCACCAGCGACTACATTTTCGATTGGGACCAGATGCTCTCGTTTGAAGGCAACACTGCACCCTACCTGCAATACGCCTACACGCGCATCCAGAGCATCTTTCGCCGCGGTGGGATCGATGCCGAAAAACTAACCGGCACGGTCAGTCTCGAGGCGACCGAAGAGCGCGCGCTGGCCGTGAATCTCGTCCGCTTCCAGGAAGTGCTGGAACAGGTTGCGCAGGATGGCTTCCCGCACTTTCTCTGTAACTACCTGTTCGGCCTCGCAACGTCTTTCATGCGTTTTTACGAAGCTTGCCCGATTCTCAATGCGCAGGACCCGGTCAAACTCAGCCGTGCACTATTGTGTCAGCGCACGGCACAGACGTTGCAGGAAGGCCTGGGGCTGCTCGGCATCGGCACTGTCGAAAGAATGTAGTACCGATCGTTGGCCTTTAGCTGCTGGAAAGCCTAACAACCGGCACGAATTTAGGCGGTTGCGGTCTTGGGGATGGTGTAGGACTGCAGTTCCGTGACGAAGTCGCGCAGCGCCTGAATGCCGGTCTCCTCGGCATCGAGGCACCACTGCTTGAGCGCCTGCAACATCTCTTCGGCGTTGCCACCGCGCTTAGCCCAAACTTCCTGCAGGCGCAGGCGGAATTCATAGATGGTTTTTATCGTGCTGCTGGACTCGATCAGTTCATCGATCCGGGCCCTGGCCGCGGCGTCAATGAGCGATGATTCCCGGGTCAGAGCGATCTTTGCGTTGCGTACCACACGACGTGTCGCGGTGAGTTCTTGCTCAACGAGTGGCTTCACCACCTCCTCGGCGTATCTGGACATCACGCGGAATCGATCATTGAGCAACGCCCAGGCGGTGTCGATATCGAGCGTTCGCTTGCCCGGTATCTTTTTCACGATTGGACCGGTGCTGCGCGGCTGCGCCAGACCGAAAGTCTGAAAAAGCCGAATCCAGAACCAACCCATATCGAACTCCCAGGGCTTCTGTGAGAGCTTGGCAGAATTCGGGTAGGTGTGATGATTATTGTGCAGTTCTTCACCTGCGATCAGGATGCCCCACGGCACAATGTTGGTTGCAGCATCCGGACATTCGAAATTACGATAACCCCAGAAGTGACCGATGCCGTTGACGACGCCGGCGGCAAATAACGGTGTCGACACCATCTGCACTGCCCAGATTGTCAAACCGATCGGACCAAACAATGCAATATCGATCAGCGCCATCAGTGTGATGCCCACGGACGTATGGCGGCTGTAAACATTGCGCTCCAGCCAGTCATCCGGACAACCGGCGCCATACTTATCGATACTTTCGCGCTGCTGCGAAGCAATTTTGTACGCTTCGGCACCCTGCCAGAGGATCTTCTTGATTCCTTGAATCTGCGGACTGTGAGGATCATCGACCGTCTCACACAAGGCGTGATGCTTGCGGTGGATGGCCGTCCATTCTTTGGTGACCATGCCGGTGGTCAGCCACAGCCAGCAGCGGAAAAAGTGCTGGAGGACGGGATGCAGATCCACGGCTCGGTGCGCCGAGTGACGGTGCAGGTAGACCGTGATCGAAACCATGGTGATATGTATCACGACCAGCGTGAAAACCACCAGTCCCAGTGCGGAAAGATCCCACAATCCGTTGCCAAACCGTTCCAAAAAGGCAGTCACCTTCACAGGCCTCCCGTGCGAGTTATAGTGTCAGGGGGAATTTTCGCGGCATTGTGACCACAATCCCCGGAAAAAGCCACCTTGCAATCGGCATGTCGCGAGTATAGCGCCGCAAGGCCCGGCAGCAGTGGCTAAAAAGCCCGCATGTGAACTTCATCATGGCACAATTAGCCTCTTAGAGAACCAGGTCAGCCCCTTAAGCGATGACGCATTTCACCACCCTGATCAATGCGGCCGATCTCACCGAATGCAAGCAATCCCACCCCGGTAATGTAAAGATACTGGACTGCCGTGGTCGTCTCGGAGACCCCGATTACGCTGTAAAGGCTTATGCGGCAGGCCATATTCCCACCGCCGGCTACCTCAGCCTCGATGACGATCTGGCCGCAGCAGCTGGCGCGTCGGGCAGGCACCCCCTGCCGGACGCTGGACAACTCGCCGCACGCCTCGCAGGTCTTGGTATGAATGCAGCAGATCAGATCGTGGTCTACGACGACGCCGGTGGTGTATTTGCCGCTCGAGCCTGGTGGTGTGTACGCTGGCTGGGACACGAGGCGGTGGCGCTACTCGACGGCGGCATCGGCGCCTGGCCCGGTGATCTGAGCACGACCGTGGCAGACGTCGAGACCGGGAATTTTCGGCGGCGACCCAGTCTGACCCGGACGGTCGATGCCGCAAACCTGGTTGCTTCCATCAGCGGTGGCGCCGGCGAGGGCGGCGGCCCTTACAGCCTGATCGATGCCCGGACACGCACGCGTTTCGACGGCGTGGAAGAACCGATCGATCCGGTCGCCGGTCACATCCCGGGTGCCGTGTGCCTGCCGTTTCAGGAGAATCTCAATGCAGCAGGTACATTCCGCACACCGGCGGAGTTGCGCGAGCGGTTCGCTGACTGCGCGGCCGGCGGTGCCGACGTCGTCAGCTACTGCGGTTCCGGCGTCACCGCCGCACATAACATTCTGGCACTGCTCGTCGCCGGTTACCCCGAACCCATTCTCTACCCCGGTTCCTGGAGCGAATGGATCGTTGATCCGGCACGTCCGCGGGCACCGCGCACCAGCTAGCAGCGTGTTAAAAAACACGCTGCTAGACTCCGGCCAGGGATGGCCTGAGGAGGTTGACAGATGGTCGAGCCTGCGCAATTCACGCTGTGCGACGGGGCGTGCGCAGTGTGTCATCGGATCGCACACCGATTGCCGGACGGTTGACTGACCTGACTGGGGCCGAACTGAAGGATCGCTATGTCAGCACCGGGCACGGCTCGATGGGAAGTGTCTCGAGTCACTACCGCGCGGCGCT
>SMVA01073684.1_pt1 | contig 11354 bp, 7 predicted proteins | sample 2456451 | NCBI WGS metagenome assembly SMVA01 (sample SAMN11095933, study PRJNA526329) | marine sediment metagenome | biome: Marine sediment; feature: Surficial sediment; material: Deep marine sediment; isolation source: Hadal surficial sediment | place: Pacific Ocean | collected 2014-05 | depth 0-1...
CTGGCACCCAGCGTTTTCCTGATTCCGATCTCCTTCGTTCTCCTTGCCACAGTAAATGAAACAAGACCAAACAACCCAAGTGTTGCAATCAAAATAGCAAACCCAGTCAATGTTCCAAAAACCTGTTGAAACTGCTCGTCCGCTCGATATTGCTTGTCATACTCCTGATCAAGGAAAAAATAATTGAAGGGGCTGTTTGGAAATAATCCTTCGTACATTTCACGAACTACTTCAACTTTTAGTTTCACATCACCAGGGGTAAAGCGAATACTGACAAAATCGTCAAATTCAGGATTATAAAAGAATATCATAGGAAGATGGGCAGATTTTGCACTTGCCTGATGAAAATTTCTTATTACGCCGGATATGATTCTGTGTTTTCCCCACATATCGATCTTCTTTCCTATGGCATCTTCTGCAGATGGGATCCCCCAAAGTCCAATTGACTCCTCATTCACTAAGACCGTTTCCTCATTATTTCCATTTGCAATAAAATTTGATCCAGCCGCCAGCTCCATCTGCATGGTTGAAAGAAAATCAGCGTCAATTGAATAGATATAGAAATTATAATTATGATTTTCAATAGCTTCTACCAGGTTGATGCCTGTAGTGGTTGACATTTCACTGGAAGGTAGGCCCGGCACGCTTGTGGACATTGATACAGATTGAAATTGCGAATTGGCCAACAACTGATTTTTGAAAGTTTCGTAATTCTCAGGTGGCTGATCAATCTGGGGAGCCCGAATTACAATTGTTTGTTCAAGATTTAATCCCATGTCCTTTTCCCGCATAAAAGATAGCTGCTCTTTTGCAGTGAGTGTTTGTATCAGGAGAAACACCGTTACAGAAAACTGAAAGATGACCAATGTTTTCCGGAGTAAGTTGCCTGCCGTTGAATGAGAAAACTCCCCTTTTATCACCTCGATAGGTTTAAAAGAGGAAAGTACGAATGCTGGAAATACACCTGATAAAGCGCTGCTAACAAGTATAACCGCAATGAGAATACTCCAAACAACTCCATCAGTGAGGAAGTTTACATTTTCAGGCAAACCTGCCATCAACCTGAAACTTCCCTGGAAAAGAATGATGAATCCGATTGCAACAACTCCAGCAAAGACGTTGATGATAAACGATTCCGTAAAAAATTGAATTCGAAGTTGTGATAGTGAAGATCCAACGACCTTTTTTATGCCAACTTCTTTCGCCCGTTCCAATGATTTTGCAGTGGACAGGTTCATGTAATTAACTACAGCGATCACGATTACAAGAAATGCAACCCCAAGAAGAAAAAAAACAGAAGAAGCATCCCCATTTTTTTCTACTTCAAATGATTTGTCTGAGTATAAATGAATGTCCTGAATGGGTTGGGCAAGTACGCGTTCGTTTTCAATGATTCCCTGCTCATTCAATTGATCATTAAACGTACCCAGGTTATCAATAAAGTGATTATAATCTACATTTTCAGCCAGTAGCAGGAATGTCAATGTATTGTTTCCATTCCAATTATCAACTCTTTCACCAAACGCTGATAACATTGTTGGATATGAAATCAGCAGATGAACCTTGAGGTGTGTATTCGATGGGCTATCGGGTATTATGCCGGTTACAACAAACGGCATCCTTCCCTCCCATTCAATGGTTTCTCCCACCACGTCAGTACGATTAAAATATCTCAATGCAGTTGATTCGGTAAGTACCATTTCATTGGGTTTTAAGAAAACCTGGTCTGGATCGCCATAAATAAGTGGATAGTGCAACAACTCGAAAAATGAATGATCTGCAGCAAATATTTTAGATTCCCTGTAGAAGTTCATTCCAACTTTTAATGTCTTCTCGCCAATCTGGTATGCTCTTGCAAATTCTTCAATTTCCGAAAATTCAGCCTTCATTTTGGGCCCCAGAGGAGGGTATGTTTCACAATCCTGTTCAACCACTGTTTCACCGTCCAGGTAATCCATTGTAATTCGAACCATCCTGTTTGAAAGAGGATTATACTTCTCATAGCTCAATTCAAATTTTGCATACAGAAAAATCAACATTGAAATGGCTAACCCGGTTGACATGCCAAAAACATTGATCAATGTATAAACTTTGTTTCTTTGAAAGAGTCTCAGTGTAATTTTAAGATTGTTCCTAAACATTCCTTGCAAGGTTTATTGTTTCAAAGACATGCGTTATTTAAAAAAGTTACCATTGCCTCTAATTCGTCTGAGTCTTCATCGTAACAGCGTTATCAGTGTATCGACAATTAGGTACCTCTACAAAATATGGAGAAAGTACGACCTGCAAATTGCTCTAGAGGTTACTGCTGTTAGCTGGCATAGGCAGATTCATTTTGTCCATTAATTGTTTAAACCTGGGGTCGGCGATAATTTTTGGATTCTCAACTGCCACTCTTAACCACGGGTGAAATGCATGCGGAGGATCAAAGTTAGCATACTCAAAAAATTTATTACTATTGCCCATATTGGCATAGATAAATGCTAATTCAAATGAGGTGATTGAATTCGGATTCGATTCCAGCTGCTGGATAATTTCCATGGCCCTATTTATCTCTCCTTTAGCCAGATGAGTCACTGCCAATTGACTTATACCAAATGGACCTATCTTACGGAATAGAAATTCTGCAGAATCGTATTGCTCCTTACGAAGATAAATTTCTCCCATGATTCGGTCAGCCAACATAAAGTTTTTATTAAGCCTCCTGGAACGTTTGATTTCCATAGCTGCACTATCCAACATACCTACGAGCATATACATGTGCCCCAATCGGGCAGCCTGAAAGGGATCCAGAGGATCAAGCTTAAATGCCAGTTTATGTTCGGCCAGTGCTTTATCCAGGCTGTCAAATAAATATAAGTGCCAGGAATAATGATAATGACTCTTGGGTAAGTTCGGGTTTAGTGAGTTAGCCTTTGCATAACAATCCTGTGCCCCTTCATAGTCCCACTGATAATAGGTTTTGGTAGTGGCAAGCCAGGTCCATGCTTCTGCATTTAATGAATCCAGTTGTAAGGCCCTTGTTGCAGCGGCCCTGGCTTCTTCCCAAACGCCAGGAGGTGGTGCAGGACCGTGCCCCATTATAATCAGCCCTTCTGCCAGACTAGCCCAGGCCCGGGAACTGGCAGGGTTTTTATCTACTGCTTGTTGCAGATAATTCAGACCAATGGCAATGTCCTCCGGGGTGAATTTGCTTAAATGGTTTTTACCCTTGAGCACAAGTTTCAATAACTCCGGGTCTACTGGTGGAATATCAACTATTCTGGAAGTTTCCGGAGGAGTAAGTTCAATTTGAATGAATTCCGCAATATCAACGGCAATATTGCCGGCTAGCTCGGGGAGCAAGGAAATGTCCTTGGTGTAGCTTTTCGACCACACTTCACGTTCCTGTCTATCAAATAGCTCCAGATCAAGCGTTAATAAGTTCTCCTTTTCTTCAAGAGAGCCGTTTAGGAAATAGTCAGATTGGTTTAATTCAGAACGGGCATCGCTCACCGGGTTCAGGGATGCCTCAAAACGAAGTGTCGATATTGGATTTATCACAACCAATCCATGCATTTTGCCCAGGCTTCTAATCAACTCCTCGGTAATGCCCTGGATGAGGAATTGATTGGTGCTATCAGGATTTAGTAATTTCAATGGCAATACCGCAATGGTCTTCCTTGAGGTGTCGACTCCTGTCTTATTCAATTGCCAAATACCAAAAGTCAGTAATAGGACAATTATCACTGCTGGTATTGCATACCTCTTTAGCAGATTGTCCACCAAGGGAGGGGCATCCTTCGCCAGGATCTTGTATACTCTGACGGCACCCTGGACATTCTTAAGCTTTTTCTCACCCATGAACTGTGTCCTAATACCGGCATGCCCTTTGATTGCTCCGTACACCGCTTCGGAAATGTATACACTACCGGGATCCGCTATTGATTCGATGCGCGAAGCCACATTTACACCATCGCCATATATTTCGTTATTTTCAATCGTGATGTCTCCAAGATGGATACCAATACGCAATTGGTCATCTAATTGATTGTTGACGGACTCTTGAATTTCCATGCCGCATTTTACAGCATCCAGCGCTGATTTGAACTGGACCATTACTCCGTCGCCCATTTCTTTAAGCCACTTTCCCTGGTATTTTTCCACCAGCGGCTTTTGGATCTCCCGGCATTTGCGGACTAGTTCAAGAGCCTTCGACTCATCCTGACCCATCATCGAGGTATATCCGACAATGTCTGAGAATAGGATTGCAGCTAGTTGTCTGTTCATTTGTAGCCTGATGCAGAAGGCCTAGTTACTAATAATTTACAAAGAATTTTAATAATTGTGAAATCGCAATCGTTAATAAATTATTGCTTACTAATAAACCTGATCTATTATTCCCTTGTTCCCATTAAGAAACCTTGTCCATAAATGTCATTCCAAAAAGCTCCTGACGGTGAGTAAATTTGCCCATTAGTACCTGGATGGGTTGCAAGAGGAAAGCACAAGTGCAGGAATTCTCCAGATAATCCGCTCACACAATCAGAAGATTTACAACTGCAAATTCCTTTAATGCGAGGTATTTTTCATCGCCACAAGCAACCAGAGTTTGTCGCCTTTCTCTTCTGTACGATCCAAAAACAGTTCTTTTTGATCAATGATATTGTAACCCGCTTCTTCTAATTCAACCCTTACATAGCGAAGGGCAATCTCGTGTTTGGCAGTCTGTTTGCTTCTGGTCCAATCTTTTCGTTCATCTGCCACAGGTTCAATTATTACCAATCGTCCATTGGTTTTCAATGAATTCTTCAAATGATTAAGAACAGATTTATAATCGTCAATTTCGTGATAGGTATCAAGAATAAGAATGGCATCCATTCGATTTATGGGGGTTTTAGGATCGTCATAATCTCCATTGATTAACTCAACGTTGGAATAATTCCGTTCCTTCAGGTATCCCTTCAGTTTTTCAAGCTTGTAACTGTTCACTTCTACAGCATATACCCTGCCTTTGGGTCCAACTGCTATTGCCAGCTTTACCGTCATATACCCTTCGTGGCTACCAATATCGGCTACATGATCCCCAGGTTTTGCTTGCATGGCGTCAATGATCCATTCAGGATGTTGCCATTTGTCCCTTTCTGCCCACGCACTTTCAGTATAAATATTGTTGTACTGCCCAAAGACCGAAATGGATATAAACATCAAACAGACATTGAACATCAATCGAATCATATCTCAAAGATAGCGTCTTTGATCTTTACGCAGAATGTTAACAAATTGTTAACCCACATCAGATAGGTGGTGTTGTACGTATCTTTAACCGTATGAATCAGCGAACAATACGGTGGATCATTGCCCTGGGAACCATTTCGGTTGTAAGTATTCTTGTGATACAAATCTTCTGGGTAAAAAGAGCGTACGACATTCGCGAAAATGAATTCAATGACTCAGTTTCACGGGCTTTATCAAATGTATCAGACGATTTTTTCCTTTACAATAACACACCACCACCTGCTGAAAGTCCCATAAAGCAGTTTGATTCTAATTATTACCTGGTGATGATTAACAGCCCAATTGATGCCAATATGCTTGACTACTTATTAAAGAAAGAATTTAAAGAAGAAAGTATTTTTATTGACTTTGAATATGGGATCTATGACTGCGATACGGAAGCCATGGTTTATGGCGATTACGTTCACAATCAACTAATTTCCAACCCTATTCAGAAACTAACCGAATTACCTGTCTGGGGGAATGAAGACTACTACTTCGGTGTCATGTTCCCATCAAAAACTGGATATATCATTAATAACATGGGCACCTGGGTATTTTCCTCTATTCTCATGTTGTTGCTTATGGGGTTTTTTGGATATGCAGTGGTCGTCATCCTCAAACAACGGCGACTTTCGGAGATTCAAAAAGATTTCATCAATAACATGACGCATGAATTCAAAACGCCAATTTCAACCATATCTGTTTCAGCAGAAGTGTTGCAGCAACCTGATATTTCTGATAACCCAGACCGGTTAGCCAAATATGCCAGCATTATTGAGAAAGAAAATAACAGGCTTAAAAATCAAGTTGACCGGGTGCTTCAAATGGCAATGCTTGACAAGGATAGGATCAATCTGAAAAGCGAAAGGGTGAATATGCACGAAGTCATTCAAAGGGTAATTGATACCCATACCATTTCCAATCCGGAAGTCAGTATAACGTGTGAATTAAAGGCTGAATTCCCTGAAGTAAAAGGTGACCAATTGCATCTTTCAAACATTATATACAACCTGATGGATAATGCAGTTAAATACGGTGGTCCTTCCGGGGCAATAACTATTGAGACCAGGAATAATGGAAAACACCTTTTCATTTATGTAACAGATGAAGGACCGGGGATACCAAAAGAATACCAACGTAAGATATTCAGCAGATTTTACAGGATTCCAACAGGTGATGTACATAATGTAAAGGGATTTGGTCTTGGGCTACACTATGTAAAAAGGATGCTCATTTCACACGGAGGTTCAATTTCAATTCAAAATAATGAGCCAACAGGCTGTACATTTCAAATTCATCTACCATATGAAAAATAGCAACCTCCGCATTTTGTTGGTAGAAGATGACAGCAATCTTGGGTTTGTAATTAAAGATAACCTGGAGGCCTCGGGATTTGAAGTAGATTGGTGTGAAGACGGTGAAAGAGCCCTTGGTAAGTTCGGAGTAAATAAATTTGATTTATGTCTAGTAGATGTGATGCTACCAAAACTGGATGGCTTTTCACTCGTCAAAAAAATACGGGAGATGAACGAACAGGTCCCGGTTCTTTTTCTAACTGCAAAATCACTCGAGGAAGACAAAATTAAAGGATTTCAATTAGGTGCTGATGATTACATAACGAAGCCTTTCAGCATGGAAGAATTGATATTAAGGATTAAAGTTTTTTTAAAACGAAATCTTGTCAATTACCATCTTCCAAAATCCGGAGGATCAATATCTGTCGGGAAATACATCTTTGACAGACAGAATCTGAGCCTGATCATTGAAAGTGAAACAACGAAACTAACGGAGAAGGAAGCTGATTTACTGGAATTTTTTACACAAAATGATGGGATTGTGGTTAAGAGAGAGCACATTCTAAAGGCGGTTTGGGGCCAGAGTGATTATTTTCTGGGAAGAAGCCTCGATGTGTTTATAACCAGGCTTCGAAAGTACCTGAAAGCGGATCAGAATATTTCCATTACGAATCATCACCGCGTAGGATTTCAATTTTCAACAGACCGAAATACCAATGAAAACTAACTATTTATTATTGGTTTTACATACAATCTTATTTTCTCCTCTTCTCAACATTCGATGTTTGCTAAACCTGTAGATTCTTTACTTAGGGCTTAAAAAGGACAACTATTCTTTGAGGCTTTTTTGAGATGCAAGAATTATTTCATGAGTCAATCTCAAAAACAAATTAATATAACTAATATTATTAGTATTTTTACTAAATTTATTAGTTATAAAACGATGCTACAATGGAAACTTATTTAAAAGGCCGTGGAGCCCAAATCAATCCAAAAAATCCTTTTTCAAAATCTGAATATGTAACCGAACATATCGAAGGCCTGGACGAAGAAGAATTTCCCGAACGACCTGGCAGGCAGTTATTTTATGAAACTCCCCAGGGTATCATAAGCAAATTTAACAGTCCCGATCTTGGAGGAGAGGGGCTGTCAATCAATCCGTACCAGGGTTGCGAACACGGGTGCATTTACTGCTATGCAAGAAATTCACACCAGTATTGGGGTTTCAGCGCTGGTATTGACTTTGAGACTAAAATCATCATTAAGAAAAATGCATCTCAACTTCTTGAAAAGGCATTAATCTCTCGATCATGGGTGCCAAGACCTATCATGATTTCAGGAAATACCGATTGTTATCAACCCATTGAGCGAACGGAAAAGATAACACGGTCATTACTTCAGGTATTTGCCAAGTATCGAAATCCTGTAAGAATGATTACAAAAAACAGGTTGATCTTACGAGACCTGGATATTTTAAAAGATCTGGCTTCAGATAATCTGATCAGTGTCTTCATTTCAATAAATTCTGTTGATGAAAATCTAAGGCTTAAAATGGAACCCAGAACCGCTTCTGCGTCAAAGCGTTTCGAAACCATCGAGAAACTAGCCAGCGCGGGTATTCCTGTGGGTGTCATGGTGGCTCCCGTAATCCCTGGATTAAATGATCATGAAATACCGAATGTCATTCAGAAAGCTGCTGAGGCTGGAGCCTCAGGCTGTGGTTACGAAGTCGTGCGTTTGAATGGTTCCGTAGGTACAATCTTTAAAGACTGGTTAGTCAAGAATTTCCCAGACAAAGCGTTAAAGGTCTGGTCACAGATAGAATCCCTGCATGGAGGTAAGGTCAATGACAGTGAATGGGGCCGCAGAATGATTGGTGATGGCAAATATGCGATGATGATTGCCAGATTGTACCAAACGTCCAAAGACAAATACATGAAGGATCGGCAGATTCCTAATCTTTGCAGAACAAAATTTAGAAAAGGAGGAAACCTTACGTTATTTTAATCGGCCAGTTCTGAAATCTCAACCTGATTTCTAAGCAAATCATCCAGGGTTTCTCTTTTTCGGATTAAGTGGGCCTTACCATTCAATATTAAGACCTCAGCAGGCTTTGGCCGTGAATTATAATTTGATGCCATTGAAATTGCATATGCACCGGCATTTTTAATTGCAATGATATCTCCTTCCCTCACTTCCTCTAATTGACGATCCCAGCCGAGTGTATCTGTTTCACAGATATAACCAACAATTGTATATACTCGTCTCGTAGCATTTGGATTACTGATATTCACTATGTCGTGGTATGCATCGTACATCATAGGCCTGATCAAGTGATTCATCCCGGAATTTACACCCACAAACACAGTCGCAGGAGTTGTTTTAATCACATTTGCTGTAACCAACAGAACACCGGCCTCACTGACAAGGTATTTCCCGGGTTCAAACCAAATTTCCAATTCCCTCCCATACTCTTTACAAAATTTTTTGAAAGCCTGAGTTATAGATGCTCCCAGTTCATCCATATCAACCATCACATCGCCTTCTTTGTAGGCAACTTTGAAACCACTTCCAAAATCGATGAATTTCAGGTCGGGAAACTCACGAGCTACATCAAAAATAATTTCCGCACCCTGGAGAAATACATTTGGATCAAGAATGTCAGACCCCGTGTGCATATGCAAGCCAATTACATTTATACCATAGGTATCAATAACCCTGTGCAAGTGACGTTGTTGTAAAATGCTGATGCCAAATTTTGAATCAACATGTCCTGTTGAAATCTTGAAATTTCCACCAGCTTGTAAATGAGGGTTGATGCGGATACAGATTGGAACAGTTCCTTTGTATTTGTTTCCAAATTGTTCCAGGATTGAAATATTATCAATGTTGATTTGTACTCCCAATTCAACTGCTTTCACAATTTCATCGAAGTTCACAGAATTTGGCGTATAAAGGATTTCTTCGGGTAGATACCCAGCTTTCAAACCCAGAACCAGCTCCTGAATTGAAACCACATCCAATCCAACGTCATATTTTCTCATTAATTTGAGAATACTCTGGTTTGTTAAAGCTTTAGCAGCGTATTTAATATGAAGATCGAGGCCACCAAACGCTCTTTTAATCTTCTCGACTTGCTCTTTGATTTTCTCAGCATCATATACGTAAACCGGAGAATCAAATTCCTTGCATACATCTAACAAATTCAAACCCTGAATCGAGTACTTTCTATTCTTAAGTAGCATGAACGTAAAATTGGGCTGCAAATATAGAGAAGCTGGTTAACATAGAATCAGGTCTATAAAAGATTAAATGTTTAAGAAATTATTAATGACGTCATGCTGATCGATCCTCCAATTAATTTATCGTTAAACAAATCCAGGTTCTCCCCCTTCTCCTGTAAACCAAGAATATAAATTAACGGCAAGAAATGATCAGGAGTTGGTATCGCCAACTGAAAGGAACTATCTTGTTTTTTATAATCGATTAAAGGTTATAGTTTCTATCAAGTACAAGATTATTTATTTTCTCAGGTGCTTCCAGAGCCCAATCAAAACCATAATTAACTTTGTTGAAATTTTGAAAATCAATTAATCCCAGATTATGGATAATGTTGCCACTACCGATTATCAGAACACCTTTATGTCGGAGAGCACTTAACTGTTTTGCCAATTTAAAATGGTATTCAGCTTCCCGGGTATAATCGATACTAACCTGGATCACAGGAACATCGGCCTTTGGGTACATGTGTTTAATTACTGCCCAGGTGCCGTGATCCAGCCCCCATGCTTTATCAAGGTTAACCAATTCAGGAGCCATTAATTTCTTTACCTCCTTGGCAAGTTGAGGATGACCCGCTGCAGGATATTGTACTTCGTAAAGCTGTTTGGGAAATCCACCAAAATCATGAATTGTCCTTGGCGATTGCATCGCAGTTACTTTGGTACCATTTGTAAACCAATGTGCAGATATGCATATGATCGCATTTGGTGTTGGAATATTTTGAACAACATTTGCAAATCCTCTGGTAAATTCATTCTCTTCTATCCCATTCATGGGGCTACCGTGTCCTAAAAACAGAACAGGCATTTTCTCGGAATTTGGAAAGGTTGTTGCCAGGTTTTCAAAACTTGAGGAATGCATACTCAAAGTAAACCATCATTTGGGTAATGATCACCACAATTCAATCCTTCCAACAAACGGGTAAAAAAAAGGTACCCATCGGGTACCTCATTTTCAAACAAATAATGTGTTCTATTCAATCACTATTTTTTTATTCCAGGATCTCTTTCCTTGTAGCACCTGCAGGATATACATGCCTTTATCACTACCAGATAAATCAATGCTCTTGTCGTAAATACCACTGAAATTTCCTAAATATTCGTTATATACTTCCTTTCCCATCATATCAATTACACGAATCTGAGTGGGTTCTTCTTTTGCTGCAAATTTCAAATTAAAGATTCCTGTGTTTGGGTTAGGGTAATAATTAACCTCATCCAATTTTAACAGTTTGTTACTTGTAACATTGGATCCCGGAATTTCTTCCACTACTTTCAAATCATGCAAATCTGTAATCTTCAAATGGATTCTCTCAACAATTATTTTAACAATTTCTCCATTCTCAGAAGTTGAACTTTCTCTCTTTATAAAAACATGTTTCTGGCCATCAACTTCATTTACATCATCGGAACTAAAAAACATCACATTGTGGCCTTTCTCATGCAAGCTATCCATTACCCAGGCGCCTTCATGCAGCAACTCTATTGTGAACTTCCCATCGGCATCCTCGGAGTTAAA
>SMVA01263403.1_pt1 | contig 11354 bp, 7 predicted proteins | sample 2456451 | NCBI WGS metagenome assembly SMVA01 (sample SAMN11095933, study PRJNA526329) | marine sediment metagenome | biome: Marine sediment; feature: Surficial sediment; material: Deep marine sediment; isolation source: Hadal surficial sediment | place: Pacific Ocean | collected 2014-05 | depth 0-1...
AGCTGTGTCCGGATTTTCGCCTTGAGTGAAGGCCATAAACTCCGCATAGCGCTTGAGGACTCCAGGATCGAACCCCCAGAGATCCTGGGTACCCATTATCATGGCACTGTTCGGGTTGGGGGGTAGAAGGACGCGATAATCCCCCGGATGGGCCTGGTAAAATTGCTGTAGTGCGGGAAGCCGTGTTGTTTCCAGATCAAACGTGGGCCGGTTGCTTCGGGCAAAGATGAACACCTCCATGACGGCGATGAGCGGTACCAGGTAAACCAGCCTGGGAGAGACGTGGCTTCGCCACAGAAGCACAGACAGAAGTAAACAGGTCATGCTGCAAAAAAACACGGCCTTGGCAGCAGCCAGGCCGGCGTCGTTGACAAAGGCTTGTGCTTCATATTGAGCCGGTGGCAGATAGGACTGTTGAGTGGCGGCGATTGCCGACATGACCTGTCCCCACGTCCCAGCGCTGCCGAAGGCTGCCGAAAATTGAATCCACAAGCCGACGGTCCCTACCAGCAATCCTGCGATGCCCACAATGAGTGCAAGGCGTCGGCGCCAACGAGGGTTGTGGAGGAGATCGTCCAGGCCTACGCCCGAGAGCATGACGGCGAACATGGCTACTAGAAAAATAAATTTTGCATTGGCGCGAAGGGCGTTGAAACCTGGGACGAACCCGTAGAGGAAACCGAAAAGCGGTGTGTACGCCCCCAGAGCAAAAATCGACAGGATCAGTATCATGGAGAGCGAGAAGAGCCGCATCTCCTTCCTGCCGCACACAGTTCCGTATAGGGCCAGAACCAAGCCAGTGACACTGATGAAGAGCGACATCTCCCACAGGTACCATCGCCCCCAGTAATTGCCAATACTTCCGAACAGAGAAGGGACCAGGAGGGTGAGAAAGTTCTCCGGCGGGAAGGAGAACATAGCCGCAAAGGCATAGGGGGTTCCGCTGCTGCGCACACTTTCGCCAGCCGCCTGCAGGCCCGCCAGCAGCTGCACGGCCGTCAGGGCTGCAGCTCCCAGATACATGCTGCCCAATCCCAGAAGAAGGGACCCGCGTCTCGGTGCTTCGATGAGGCGAAGCAGGGAATAGAGTCCGGCTGCAATAGCTGTGTAAAACACATACTGGGGATGGCCGGCCAGAATCTGCATGGTGAGGGCAAGTACACCTACCAGATACCAGAGGGTGGAGCGTTCCCTGATCAGGCCATCGATGGCGCAAAACAGCAGCGGCGCCCAAGCCATGGCCGCGAGATGGGGGAGGTGCCCGGCATAGATGTGCAGAAAGAATGGACCGGAGAACATATAAAGAATGGATGATAGAAGGCAGGCTGCCGGGTGCAGTCCCCGGTGATAGGTCCAGAGATACAGGAAGAACCCGGCTAATAGCACATGCAGTGCGATGCTCACATTGACGGCCTTGGCGATGGGCAGCACCAGATATAGCCAGTTGGGTGGATAGAGCAAGGCGGACTGGAAGCCTCCAAAGAAGGGCACTCCCGAGAAGATGTGGGGATTCCAGAGAGCCAGGTTCCCCTGGGCCAGTTGACCGAATCCAAACTCGTACCAATAGACGAACTGCGCGGAAAGATCGGTACCCTGTTGACCGAGAAGGACGGCACGAGGTGAAAAGAGGGCATCCACGAACATCAACAAGGTCAGCCCGAAGAGAATCAGAAAAGCGACTTGTAATCTTTTCCCTGGCATGGATTCCAGTGAGCTGAAGTTGCTCCCGAAGTGCTCGATAATTTAAAAGTGGATGTATTTTTCGATTTCCAAGGCACCGATGGTGGGCGGATGGGCTGGCTCGCTGGTGCGGTGGAAGATGAGAACTCCATGAACCAAGGGATCCTCGATGGTAATCGGAGAAAAGCTTCTCCAAGGAATCTCCGGGCGGGTGACATTCGCCCAAAATACGGGTAGTACGGCTTCCAGCTCATAGGTGCTCCGGCCATAAAGTTCCGTTAACAACTGAGACATTTGATCGGGTGGACGACCTCCCGCGATCACGTAATCCGGAACCGCATTTTCCCAAAAGAGATCTGCCCTCAACTCTCCTGCATGTTTTTTTGCAAAAGGAGCCTGATTGGTGACCAGCCCGCAGAATTTGTGTTGGGGGTGGTAATAGAGTTGGGGGGCGATGGCCGTCATCGGTACGATGAAGATACATTCCTCAGGTGAGATCTCTTCTGCAATGAACTGACTGATGGCCTCGGTGCCTGTCGTGTAATCATTCGACACCTCTCCCACATACTGCACCAGACGCGAGTGCAGGCCCATCCGGCCCAAGAAGTTAAAGGTCAGGACGTTGCTCGTTATGAGAACGATGAGAAAAAGTTCGGGTAATCCCCGAAAGCCTGTTTCGCGGAGCAGTTCATAGATCTTGGCTGCAACCACGGCACTGAGAGGGATAAGGAAAATGTAGTAGCGCATATCCGCATCGATGGCCATCGATGCGGGGGTCTGCTGTGAGAAAAGTGAAACCGCAGTGATGATCCCCAGGCCGTAGGCTAATGCCAGAAGGATGCTCCTGAGGTGGCTGATCCCTCTCCTGCCCAGAATTACGCCTCCCGCAGCTGCAAAAAGCAACATGCCGACCGGGAAAAATTCAAAACGAACAGCATCACGGGGGGCCATGAACATGAGACGAGCAAACCTGCTGATTTGGCTCGTGGCTCCCGAGTCCAGGGCCTGCTCCAGCAAATGGGGATTAACGATCAGAAGCTGAGCTGCGGAGGCCAGTCCAGCAAGAATGATCACTGCCAGGAAAATCAGATTTTTCCTGTTTCTGTACCTCTCTCGCACCAGACTGATTGCGATGATGGCACAGACCGCTGCAGCATGCAGATATTGGCTGAAGATGAGCACAAAGAGGAAGAAGGTTCCCAGCAGGAGCCACCAACGATACTTTTTGGCATGAGGGATTACCGCCCATACCCACAGAAGGCCGGCGGCAGACGTTAGTCCGAGAGGGTAGTAGCGAAGTTGGCGGATATAGAGCAGGTAAGGGACCGACAGAGCAAGAATCAGGGCCACAATCCAAAAGTCTTCACTGTCAAACTCGTTCTTGAACCAAGCGGCAATGAGAGGAATCGAGAAGAGCCCTATGAGCACGAACAGAGTACGCCCTCCCGCGGCGCTGTCTCCAAAAATCTTCAGACTCAGACCAGCCACAGGGTACTGCAAAGGAGCAGAGAATGTTCTGATCATGTCTTCATTTACCAGGCCCAGCATCCCGTAGGCCATGATGTTTCGTCCGTCCCAGGCGATGAGTTTGCCCGTCTTCATCAGGTTTCGGCCGTACACTGCTGAGGAAGCTTCATCATCCCAAAGGTCGTTGTTGCCCAGGCCCCAAAACGCAAGCAGCCCTGCAAGAACAGTCAAATAGACGACTATCCGCCAACGGTTCAACGGCTCTTTCTGCTCTGTCACCTGTTCCGAATTTCCCGGTTCCACGATCAGCCCAGCTCCTTCGTTTCTCTACCCAACATTTTACGGTACTTTGGGGGTGGGGCGGGCAAACACGACCGCCTAATGTCCCCGCTTCGAATCCTCAGACCCTTCAGGGTCACGCACTAGACAGACCCACACGGATATACTTTCAGGAGACACCGGCGAGGTGAAAGATTGAGCAGGAGAGAGGGTTGAGTTTGGGGAACTGGTTTCATGACAGCTCATCAGTGAAAATAGCCCTCAAGATTTTGCTCATTATCGCTTGCTTAGGCGTCATACATCACCGTGAATTCGCCGAGCATATACGCAATGTGCAGGATTTCTATGTGTTCAACGATGATGTTCGCCAGTATATCCCGCCTTTTTACCGGTATCAGGACGATGGTCCCAGCTCCGAAGACTACATAACGAATTATTACCTGCAGGCAGTGTCCCCTATAGGGTTCCGAGCTCTTTATCAATGGGCGGCACAATACTGGGATCCTAGAGCTGTAAGTAAAGTACTGCCTTACTTGCTATGGGCTTCTCTGTTGGTCACCTTGGGAATCACATCCTGGAAATTGGGCGGAGCAACGACCTGTTTCGCGACCCTGGCCCTGACACTTTTGAGTGCCGTATTTTTCGACCGCATGGCGGGGGGGCTGCCTCGTTCCTTTGGCTTTCCTCTTTTGGCACTTGCACTTTCGGCTGTGGTGTTCGGGAGAATCTACTGGACAGGCATCATGACTGTCTTGGGCGCGGCATTTTATCCCCTGGTGACGGTCATTTCAGGGATGACCATGGCTTTGGTCTTGTTGGTGCTTCCCTCAAAATACAGAGGGGAAGCAGTTGCCTGGAGTTACAAGAAATCTTTTGCCGTGCTGCTTCTCACGGCCGGTCTTTCAGCCGCAACAGCACTACCACAGCTTCAAAATGGAGCAAGCTATGGCAGGCGTGTTCTGGCTTCGGACGTGGAGAACTTTCCTGAAGCAGGGCTCGGCGGCCGTTACGACCCTGGGGACGCACCCCCGTTTGATCATGTGGGTACAGAAGTCATCCGGACGGTCCTTTCCCAATATGGCGTCAGTGTATTCGGATTGAGACCGGGGGAAGTGCCAGCCAAGGCTTCTGTGCAAGTCCTATCAGCCATCGGACTGCTGGCGCTATTGATCATGATTCTCAAAGGATTCAAGAAACAGGCACCGGAGGCGGTCACTTTCAGGTTGCTGATGATGGTTCTTGCTACGGGAATTGCCCACGCCGTGGCACTTATTCTCTTGCCCTATCTCTATATTCCATCCCGCTACGTGACTTACACGGCACCTTTATTTTTGGTGATCATTGTCCCGGTTGGTCTTTACGGGATGGTCGCTTCGCTCAGACCCCTGAAGGAGAAAGCATCACTGTTGACAGTGACCCTGGTGGCTTTGTTCGTCATTGTGTTCGCCGGGCACAGAGGGGTTGGCTATACGGTAAGGGTGGCCAGTCATCGCCCTCTTTATAGCTTTATCGCGACTTTGCCGCCCGATTCAGTCATTGCGGGATGGCCCCTGGGAATCATGGACAATGTTCCCTATCTGGGCAGGAGAAATGCTTTCTTGACCTACGAGACCCATCAGGTCCTGCATATGGGATATATGCAGGAAATGCGCAAACGCATGACGGCGCTGATCGATGCCTATTTAGGCCAGGACATCCAACCACTGCTCGACCTGAACAAACGGTTTGGTGTGGATTATCTGCTGGTAGACAAACGACACTTCGTGAAGGGCTCGCCGCTCAATCCTCCCTGGTATTTTGCACCCTTTCGAGAACAAATACTCAGTCTTGTTGTCCAGACTCAAGGAAACGCATTCGTGATGAGCAACCGCGTTGATCCGGCAGCCATCTTCTGGGGCGGAGACATCCTTCTGCTTGACCTTCGTTTGCTGGAGCAGTGAAAGATTTCTCTCTTTCAACGAACTGGTTTCGGTGTCGGACCAGGCTGCTGCTGTCCTTGTTTCAGGGCCCACTGGAGAGGCGTCTGGTCGTCCCAGCACATCGATCATTTTGGGTATAGTAGAGTAGAGAGGAGCGTGAGGCCTATATCCAATCGGCTCTTGCGACGGCAAGTGATCAGGCGGATTGCCTCAGGGGAGATTTCTCGATGAGTGAACCCACACACATTATTATTCTCTGTGGCGGGATGGGCACACGGCTGAGGGAAGAGACCCAGTTCATGCCCAAGCCGATGGTGGAAATAGGCAATCGGCCCATCCTTTGGCATATCATGAAGCACTATTCTGTCTTTGGCTTCGACAAGTTTATCCTTTGCTTGGGCTATAGAGGCGACAGCATTCGTCGTTACTTCCTGGAATATGGGGTCATGAACGCCGACATTGCTGTGGCCATCGATAATGGCAAGGTACGCCATCTGCGTAACGGCCGCGACGAGCTTCAAGGGGAGGTGATCCTGGCTGATACGGGAGCCCTCACGGGCACAGGGGGCCGCATCAAGAAGGCCGAAGGATACGTTGAAGGAGATACTTTCCTCGCCACCTATGGAGATGGCCTCTCCGATGTCGATATCAGGAAGCTGGTTGACTTCCATTTACAGCACGGGAAAATTGCTACCATGACGGGTGTGCGGCCGATGACCCGTTTCGGGCAATTGATCGTCACGGATGAGTTGGCAGTAGGTTTCCAGGAGAAACCTCAGCTGGATCGAGGCTGGGTAAACGGAGGCTTTTTCGTCTTCAGCCGGAAGATTTTTGAATATTTGGATGAGGAATGCACCCTGGAAAGAGAACCTTTGGAACGACTGGCTGCCGAGGGACAGCTGGCCGTGTACCAGCATGAGGGTTACTGGCGCTGCATGGATACCTACCGGGAGATGAAGGCACTCGAAGAGGAGTGGCAGTCTGGCAAGCCGGGATGGAAGACGTGGTGAAGGAGAAGGAAGAGGAGCCCTCATCAGCCTGGCAAGGACGTAACGTGTTTGTGACCGGATGCACCGGTTTGCTGGGTGCCTGGCTGGTCAATCGACTCCAATCGTTGGGAGCACGGGTCGTCGTGTTGATCCGAGACGAGGTCCCTCAGTCCAATTTCTACCTTCTCGGCCTGGAGCGGGAAACAAGTCTTGTTCATGGAGACTTGACTGATTTTGGTTTGCTGTGCCGGGTATTGAACGAGTATGAGACGGAAGTCGTGTTTCACCTGGGAGCACAGACGATTGTGGGCACCGCCAATAGATCGCCTCTATCGACGTTCGAGTCCAACGTTCAAGGCACCTGGAATGTATTGGAGGCAGTGCGTATCAGTTCACTGGTAACCGGAACGGTCGTCGCATCCAGTGACAAAGCATACGGAGAACATGAGAAGTTGCCCTATGATGAGAGCGCTCCGCTGCAGGGTCGCCACCCTTATGATGTATCCAAGTCCTGTGCTGATCTGATTGCCCAAAGTTACTTTTATACCTACGGGCTGCCGGTGATTATCACCCGTTGCGGCAATCTCTACGGAGGGGGTGACCTGAACTTCAATCGAATCGTACCCGGGACCATCCGTTCTGTTTTGAGAGGGGAGTCTCCGGTGATCCGGAGCGATGGTCAGTATGTGCGTGACTACTTCTATGTTCAAGATGCAGTCGAAGCGTGTCTTCACGTCGCGGAGAAGATGGAGGATCAATCCCTCCATGGACAGGCATTCAACCTCAGCTCCGAGCAGCCGGTGGGCGTCCTGGAGGTGGTGGAACGGATTCTCGAGTTGATGGGACGTCCCGACCTCAAACCCAAAATCCTCAATCAGGCAAAGGGGGAGATTTCGCGTCAGTATCTTTCCAGTCGAAAGGCCAAAAAGCTTTTGGGGTGGCAAAGTCGCTACAGTTTGGAGGAGGGACTTCGAGAGGCCATTAAGTGGTATCAGGAGTTTTTTGATCAAAAGGTGTCTTGGCTGTGATCGATGGAGTTTCGATCCGGAAGCTGAGGCAAATTCCCGATGAGCGGGGCAAAGTCATGCACATGCTGAGGCAGGACGATCCCTGGTTCGAGAAGTTTGGGGAGATTTACTTCTCCCAGGTTTATCCGGGCGCTATTAAAGGGTGGCACCTCCACAAGCTGATGTCGCTCAACTATGCGGTGGTCAGTGGCATGATTAAACTGGTGCTCTACGATGATCGAGAGGGCTCTGCAACCCAAGGGGAACTCCTTGAGCACTTCAGTGGGGAGGACAGTTACGAATTGATCACGATTCCCCCTGGAATATGGAATGGGTTCAAAGGCATTGGAACCCATTCGGCCATTGTGGCCAATTGCAGTACTGAACCTCATGATCCCAAGGAGATCGTCAGGATGGACCCTTTTTCCGACAAGATTCCCTATGATTGGGGCCTGAAGGATGGGTAGTGGGGAGGAAGCTGGGAGTAAGGCTCTTGTGATCGGTGCTTCAGGGCAGGTCGGTAGAGCCCTAATCCGAGTTCTCGAGGACAGCGGCATCGAGGCGATCGGCACCTATCACTCTCGACAGATCACCGGCACCTACAAGCTGGATGTGAGTGATCCAGATGCGGTTGGAAGCTGCTTCGAAACGGTGAAGCCCGATGTGGTGTTTCTGACCGTGAATACCGAGGGAGGTGTCGATTACTGCGAAGACCATCCGGAAGAAGCCGAGGCCCTCAACGTAGTGGGGACAAGAAACGTAGCCACCTGCACAGCTCAATGTGGGGCCCTGCTGGTCTATTACTCCACCGACTATATCTTTGACGGGGAAGCCGGGCCCTATTCGGAAGAGGACATTCCTTGCGCCATCAACACTTATGGGAGAACGAAATGGGAAGCCGAGCAGCTAGTGCAAACCCTCGTTCCGACCCATCTCATTCTCCGCACCACGGCGGTATTCGGATGGGATAGGGCTTCCCGAAACTTCGCCATGCAGGTATGGGAAAGCCTCGGGTCAGGAACTTCCCTGCGTGTTCCCGAGGATCAGTGGTGCAATCCGACTCTTGTGGACTACCTGGCCGAAGCGAGCGTCCGTCTTGTCCAGATGGGAGCCGAGGGGATCTTCAACGTGGTGGGGAGGGATCGGATGCCCCGTTCAAAACTGGCCAAGGCTCTAGCGCGAAGCATGGCTTTGGACCCCGCTTTGATCCTTCCCGTGCCCACCTCCGAGTTGGGGCAGGTGGCTCCTCGTCCTCTTCAAGGGGGCTTGAGGACGGAAAAGTTGGAGCGGACTCTGGGTACGGAGCCCTTGGATTTGAACGAGTCGCTCAAGCGCTTTCGCCGCAGCTGGAGGGCGGATACCCACACCGCGTACACTCCCAGGCCGACCTCAACTGAAGCCGAGACGCTCAAGCAGGAGATCTTCCAGAGAGTGAAGCGCTACTACCAGATTGTGCACAAGCCACGTGCGTTCGTGCCGTTCAGGACACAAGTCCCCTACGCGGGAAGAGTGTTCGAAGAACAGGAAATGATCAACCTGGTGGACAGCGCCCTCGATTTTTGGTTGACCCTGGGACCTTATGGCGAGCTCTTCGAACAGAAGATGAAACGGTTTTTTCAGAGCAGAGACTTTGTGCTGGTGAACTCCGGTTCAACCGCCAACCTGCTTTCTGTCCTCACGCTCTTCTCACAACAGTTGGAGCACCCTTTGCAACCTGGGGATGAGGTGATCACTCCGGCGGTGACTTTTCCCACCACCGTTTCGCCCATCGTCCAAAATGGCTTGATCCCCGTCTTCGTAGACTGTGAAATGGGAACCTACAACATCGATCCCCATCTTTTGGAAGAAGCGATCTCGGAAAAGACCCGCGCCATCGTGATCCCACACACTCTGGGAAACCCGTGTGATATGGACACCATCTGCGACCTGGTCAAACAGTACAACCTGTACCTGATCGAAGATTCCTGTGATGCTCTGGGGGCCACTTTTCGTGACCAGCAGGTGGGAACCTTTGGCGATCTGGCCACCTTGAGCTTTTACCCAGCCCACCACATCACCATGGGTGAGGGAGGGGGGGTGATTGTCAACCGTCCCCGCCTGGGCCGCATCGCGCGTTCGATTCGAGACTGGGGTAGGGACTGTTGGTGTGCGGCCGGGGAATCCAACACCTGCGGCAGGCGTTTTGGATGGCAGCTAGGTGATCTTCCGGAAGGATACGATCACAAATACAGCTATTCGAACATAGGCTTTAATTTCAAGCCTACAGATATGCAGGCCGCGATTGGCACTGCTCAGGCCGACCGCATTCCTGAGTTCGTGGAGAGCCGGCGAAGAAATTTCACCCGCCTTTACAAGGGGCTCGAGCAATACCAGGATGAGCTCATCCTACCGACGCTTGACCCGCGTTCCAATCCCTCCTGGTTCGCTTTGCCCTTAACCGTCCGGAAAGGTCTTTCCCGTCGTGCACTGGTCCAGTGGTTAGAGAAGGCCAAGATCGAAACGCGGGAGCTGTTTGGGGGAAACATCCTCAAGCAGCCGGGCTATCAGAACATCCGATGTCGTATCAGTGGTTCTCTCGAACAGACCGATAGGGTCATGCGAGACACTTTTTTCATAGGGGTGTATCCCGGCCTGACCGATGAAATGATCGAGTTTGTTCTTGAGTCCTTTGGGCAGTTCTTCTCTCAACGCAGCAATCGCAGCTCTGGGTCCCATGGTGAATAAGAAAATTGCCATCTACATTCCGACCTACAATGCAGCGCAAACGTTGCCCATTGTCTTGGATAGAATCCCAGAGGAACTCAAACGCAGTGTACAAGAGATTTTCATTGTTGATAACGCCAGTCCGGACAATTCTTACCTGATCGGTGTTGGCTATAAACACGAGACCAACCTACCCAACCTGAAGATCTTCAAGAATGAGGAGAACCGTGGATATGGAGGCAGCCAGAAATTTGCCTACCAGTATGCCATCGACAGCGGCTTTGATCTCGTCGTCATGCTCCATGGAGATGCCCAATACGCTCCCGAGAAGATTCCCTTTCTTTTGGAGCCCTTCGAAAATGACGAAGCCGATATGGTCTTTGGCTCGCGAATGACAGGTGACCCTCTTGCAGGTGGGATGCCCCTGGTAAGATTTTTGGGTAACAAGTTTCTAACCACAGTACAAAATGCTGTCCTGGATTGGAATTTGTCAGAGTATCACTCTGGCTTCCGCGTCTTCAGCTGCAAGGCACTGAAGAAGCTTCCGTTTCATTTGTGCTCGAACTACTACCATTTTGATACGGAGATTCTCGTTCAGTTCAAGATCCTGGGTCTTCGAGTCGTAGAACGTCCAATTCCCACCTACTATGGAAAGGAAAAGTTTCACGGGAACGTTTGGAAGTATGGCCTGCTGGTCCTCAACACGATGCTCGAATATGTCTTGCACAAGAAACGTATTCGGCAGGTGAAAAAATTTAGTATTGGCTAGTGTCTCGTCCCAGGAATACCTTGACGTTTGCTGATGGGGCTTGCGAGGTGAAGTCAAGGAGCGAGGAGAAGGCGATGCAGGGACATCGGCGACGACGAGCGACACAGAGGTTGCCCGCAACCCCCATCAGCCCGAAGTGTGGCGGCGGGACGGCATCGATTTCTTTGTCCCTCCTCCTCCGTGATTCACACAGACATCGCGTCGTCGTCGTTTCGCGAACTCGACGCCGTCGCGCTCGCCACAAATGTCATGGTATTCCTGAGACGAGACACTGTTGAGCTCATCTCTGCTCTTCCCTCTCCACCGCCAATGCCACAGCCTCACCTCCGCCTAAGCAGAGGGAGACAAACCCCCGCTTCAGTCCCCGGTCCTTGAGGGCATGGAGGAGGGTGGTCAGCAGACGCGCACCTGTGGCTCCCAAGGGATGACCCAGGGCAATGGCACCGCCGTTGACGTTGACCTTGTCCCAATCCCACCCGATGTCGGACAACTCCTGGCCGTTGGCTAAGATCTGGGCGGCGAAAGCCTCGTTGAGCTCGAT
>SMVA01321976.1_pt1 | contig 11354 bp, 9 predicted proteins | sample 2456451 | NCBI WGS metagenome assembly SMVA01 (sample SAMN11095933, study PRJNA526329) | marine sediment metagenome | biome: Marine sediment; feature: Surficial sediment; material: Deep marine sediment; isolation source: Hadal surficial sediment | place: Pacific Ocean | collected 2014-05 | depth 0-1...
ATCCCCATAATCAGACTCGCCATGTGTGCGGGTGCCAGCCGATTCATCGCAGACAACCCCACTGGTGACAAACAAAGCTCACCGGTTGTGTGTAACAAATAGATCAGGAATATGAATACTACCGGGGTTAAATTGTCGGGGCCTGCGGTGGTTGCCCCCAATACCAGCAACAGAAAACCCGCTCCGAGTTGGGTCAGACCCAAACCGAACTTGGCTGGCGCCGAAGGTTCCAGACCCCGCCGTGCGAGCCAGGTCCATAATATTGCAAAAAAGGGCGCCAGCAACACAATGTAAATTGCATTGATCGACTGGAATACCGATGCTGGTACTTCCCAGCCGAGAATATGCCTATCTACATTGCGGTCGGTAAAGAGGTTGAGCGAAGACCCGGCTTGCTCAAATAATGCCCAAAACAAGATCGAGCCAAAAATCAGAAACATGGCAGCGATGATCCGGTCACGATCAACGGCTGGTAACTTCACCAGCGCAATAAATAGCACATAAGTAACCAGTATCGCGCCAGCAACCCCCAATACTATTCCAACTAATGCCTGATACTGAATCAAAAACCATACCAAGCCGATCGTGGCCATGCTCAAAAGATAAAGTAACCACTCAAACTTCAAACCAAAGTGCCGCTTCGACAACAAGGCAGGGTCCGCTGGTTCACCTCGCCCCACAAGATAAGGCTTGCCCCAAACAAACACCAGCAGTCCAAACAACATACCCACACCGGCGGCACCAAAACCGTATTTCCAACCATAAACCTGTCCAAGAATACCGGCTATGATGGCGCCCAAAGCAGCACCCAGATTGATGCCCATGTAAAAAATCGTATAGGCACCGTCTCTGCGTACATCAGTCCGCGAATAAAGCTGACCGACGATCACAGAAATATTGGCCTTCAGGAAGCCGGATCCCACAATAATGAACGCCAGTGCCAGCCAGAACACATTGATCGCTGTACCAGACTGACCGCCGCCACCTTCGAACGCCATCAAAAAATGCCCAAAAGTAAGCAGAACCGCACCAAAAACCACCGCTTTTCGCTGGCCCAGATACCGGTCTGCGAGATATCCGCCAATAACCGGTGTTATGTAAACAAGTGCCGTATATGCACCGTAAATTACTGACGCTTCGCCATCACTGAACATCCAGTGCTGGACGAGGTAAAAAATGAGCAATGCCCGCATTCCGTAGTACGAAAAGCGCTCCCACATTTCAGCAAAAAAGAGCACGAACAACCCTTTAGGGTGACCTAAAAATGTCCCGCGTGCGTCCCCGGATTCTTTATAAGTAGTCGCCATGATCGTATGGATTCCCTGCATTTCTGTTTGGTTGAATCAGAAATTTCTCGATGTTTGTGTTGAAACGGGCTCTGCCCGGAAGTAAAAGTCACGCAAGCATACCAAAGGCACACCAACAGGACTATTGATAACGCAAGATTGATCCTGGTATTCGTGGAGACGACTTTCTCATGCGATAATCCGCATCGCTAAAATGATTCCATATAAAGGTTATTCGCATGGACCAAAAAGTTGCCCAGAAGTTTATCGATGAAATTTGGATGGATTCCATTGTTCCTGAACTGGTGGAATACATCAAAATCCCCAATAAATCACCCCATTTTGACCCTGACTGGCAGGAACATGGCTACATGGAAGATGCGGTTCAGCAAATTGCCAAGTGGTGTGATGCACAGGACATACAAGGTAAAAGCCTTGAAATTGTCCGGCTGGAAGGCAGAACACCCATCATTTTCATAGAAATTCCAGGCACTGATGAAAACAGTGACGACACTATCCTGCTTTACGGTCACCTGGATAAGCAGCCCGAAATGACCGGCTGGGCAGATGATCTTGGGCCATGGATTCCAGTCATCAAAGGCGACAAGTTATATGGCCGCGGCGGGGCAGACGATGGTTATGCAGCTTTCAGCTCATTGACCGCGATCATGGCGCTCAAGCGCCAGGGACTGCCGCATGCCCGTTGCGTGGTGATCATCGAAGCTTGCGAAGAATCAGGCAGCTACGACTTGCCTTTTTATATTGAACACCTTGAAGACCGGATTGGCGAACCATCACTGGTCGTGTGCCTGGACTCGGGTGCCGGCAACTACGATCAGTTGTGGTTAACCGTCTCATTGCGAGGCATGGCAGCCGGCACATTACGGGCAGATGTACTGACAGAAGGCGTACATTCCGGATATGCCTCGGGTGTGGTTCCCTCCAGTTTCCGGGTATTGCGGCAACTGATGACACGCCTTGAAGATGAGACAACCGGCCGCGTTATACCCGATTACCTGTATGCAGATATTCCTCAGCAACGTCTTGACCAGACCCGCCATGTCGCAGAGAAACTGGGTGACGGCTGTTGGACAGAATATCCATTTGCTGGTGGCACCCAGCCCATGGCTGAAGACAATGTCGAGCGATTACTGAATCGCACCTGGCGACCCGCTCTTTCATACACCGGGATTGAAGGTCTTCCTTCGCTCGGTAACGCCGGTAATGTTTTGCGTCCGTATACTGCATTGAAACTTTCCATGCGTCTGCCGCCAACCCTTGATGGTGAAGAAGCGTCCCGGTCATTAAAAGAAACCCTCGAAGCCAATCCACCCGGCGGTGCAACGGTCAGTTTTGAAACCGACCAGGCAGCCTCTGGCTGGAACGCGCCGGAAGTTGCACCCTGGCTGCACGAATCACTGCAAAAAGCCTCAATGGGCAGCTACGGTCAGGATGTGATGTACATGGGTGAGGGCGGAACCATTCCATTCATGGCGATGCTGGGTGACGCATTTCCAAAGGCACAATTCATGATCACCGGCGTACTTGGACCAAAGTCGAACGCACATGGCCCCAATGAATTCCTGCACATTCCTTTCGCACGCAAGCTCACCACCTGCGTGTCACAGGTACTGGTTGATCATTACAACCGGTCGTGCAGTTCCTGATCTGACTCACTTGCTGCATCTTCACGCAATACGTTTTCAAGGTGCTGCAGGTGTTCACGCACCTGCAGTCCATATGCCTGATCATCACCCCAGACTTCATAGAGCTTCTGCAGGCCCGCATTATCATGTTGCTCAAAAGTGCTTGCCATTCGAGCCGCCCGCTCGTCTGGAACACCCAAAAGACGAAGCGCATCCTTGCCCATACTCAGAGCAGAACCGAAGGTTTCGCGGGTAATACATTCCGCCCCGGCCTTCATTAACTCGTAGGCGTGTCGCCTGTCATAGGCCCGGGCCAGGATTTTCAGTCCGGGAAAATGCATGTTGGCAACATGAATCATGCGAACTGCCTTTTCGCGATCATCGATGGCAATGACCAGTACCTTTGCGCGTGCGGCGCCAGCAGATTCCAGTAGCTCGCTTCTTGAAGCATCACCATAAAAAACCTTGCTGCCAAACCGGCCGACCAGTTCAATTTGGCTGGCATCGTGATCGAGAAGGGTAGTTTCATAGCCACTGGCTTTCAACAGGCGTGAAACGATTTGCCCGAACCTGCCATAGCCCGCAATGATGACCTTGTTGTCCTGCAGATCCATTTCTTCATCACCCGCATCCTGGGCAAAATCCACAAACCGCGGCTGAATCCATCGCTCATAAGCGATTATGACCAATGGTGTTGCCACCATGGACAGCACGACCACAACCACCACCAGGCTCGCCAGTTCATGACCAAGAACACCATTCTGGAGAGCAAAAGACAGCAGCAGGAACGCGAACTCACCACCCTGCGCCAGGGCCGAGGCAAACATCAAATTATCAACAGGTTGCAATCCAAAGGCTCTGCCCAGCACAAATAGTATGGCGAATTTGATCACGATCAGCGCCAGAACCAGTCCGCCGATGATGACCGGCTCAGACATGATGAGTTGAGCATCGATTGCAGTACCAACCGAGATAAAGAACAAGCCTAACAACAAGCCTTTGAATGGCTCTATGTTCGATTCAAGTTCGTGACGATATTCGCTGTCTGCCAATACAACGCCGGCCAGGAATGTTCCCAGTGCCGGCGACAAGCCAATGGTGGTCATTGCCAGGGTTATTCCAATGACCAGCAATAAGGCCGCAGCGATAAAAACCTCCCGGCTTCGGGACTTGGCGATGTAATGAAACACCGGCCGGGCCAGGAACCGGCCTGCACCAATAATCCCGCCTACCACCCCGATCACTGCCAGCGCCTGCGCCCAGCCGGGTAAACTGCTGATGGCAGATTCAGTTGCATATTCGACATTGATGCCGTGATCCATCCCCACAACCGCAAGAAAAGGAATCAGCGCCAGCATCGGAATGACGGCAATGTCCTGGAACAACAGCACCGAAAAACTCTTTTTTCCGGCCGGCGTGTTCATCCAGCCTTTTTCCGACAAAGTCTGCAAAACGATAGCGGTGGATGAAAGAGAAAGAATCATCCCCACGGCGAGCGCCGTTTTCCACTCAAGACCCAGTGTAAGACAAAGCAAAGTAACGACTGCAGTGGTTAAACCAACCTGCGCGCCGCCCAGGCCAACAATTGGCGTGCGCATTCTCCACAATGCCGCCGGCTCAAGCTCAAGACCGACCAGGAACAGCATTAACACCACGCCGAATTCTGCGAAGTGCATTACATCCTGACCTTCCTCACCCACCAATCCCAATAAATACGGACCAATCAGAAATCCGGCAAGCAGGTATCCCAGCGCTGAACCAAGCCCCAGGCGCTTGGCTACGGGAACAACAACTACGGCAGCAAGCAGATAAACAAAGGCCTGTAAAAATACACTTGTCATTGTAATAACCCTCTTTTTTTCAGGCAGAACATCGGTTATTGCATGAAGAAAACCATCATTGTACGGACTTATACGCAAATCTGACTTGATATTGGATACGGCTAAGACCGATACTTTGCCCCTCATTGATAAACCCATCTACAAGGACGGGCGTTTATATGGAATACCAGGCCTGGTTTAATGGTGAATTACGGGCACATGAAGATTGTAAAGTTCATGTCCGGTCTCATGCGCTACATTACGGCTCTTCAGTATTTGAAGGTATCCGGGCTTACGATACTTCTGAGGGAACACGCATATTTCGCCTCACTGACCACATTGAACGCTTATTCTGGTCAGCTTCTGTGTATCGCATGCCTATTCCTTATAGCAAAGAGGAAATTCTTGCAGCCTGCCGTGAAACGGTTGCAGCGAGCGGCCTGAGCAGCGCTTATCTTCGACCGATTGTATTTCGTGGTGATTGCGGCCTTGGCGTTATACCCAATGACATGACGGTGATTGATGTGTCGATCCTGGTAACTAACTGGGGTGCGTACATGGGAGAAGACGGTCTCAAGAACGGTATTAAAGCCTGCATTTCCTCCTGGAACCGGCTTGCACCCAACACCATGCCAGCGGGTGTTAAAGCGGGCGGAAATTACCTTTCCAGTCAACTCATCGGATTCGAAGCACGCGACCGGGGGTTTGAGGAGGGCATTGCTCTTGGTGTTGATGGGCTTCTGAGTGAAGGCGCAGGTGAAAATGTGTTTGTTGTTCGTGAAGGCAATATTCTCACTCCGCCGGTTTCTTCATCCATCCTCGGTGGCATTACCCGCGATACGGCAATCTCATTGGCTGCCTCCCTTGGCATGGACGTTTCAGAGCAGGCCATATCGAGAGAACAACTCTATGCTGCTGATGAAGTTTTCATGACCGGCACAGCCGTTGAAATCACGCCGGTGAAACAAATTGATCACATGGTTATTGGCCATGGCGGGAAAGGACCCATCACCGGACAAATTCAAAATGCATTCTTTGGATTGTTTGACGGCCAGACCGAGGACCGGTGGGGTTGGCTGGAGGCACTTTAGCCCCCTTGGTCACGCAATGTGACAATAATTGTCAATCAGTGGACAGAAAAGGGCAGTATTTCACTGTTTTAAATCGCTGGAATTCTTCTAAATTTCACTACAACTATATGTAAATAAACATTTATTGCCATACGGCAGGGTGCTGGCCTGATACTTGCATATATAAAAGTGAAAACCCTGAAATGATTTCGGGATTATCGAAAGGAAATCGCTACTTCGCAAATGAAATTAAAGAAATGAACAACAAGGCTGCCAATAAGAGCTGTCTTTGTACGCGAAGAGCCGGAACATCTTTACTGCGGCAAAATAGTTTTCAGATGGGAAAAACTGCAAACGAAATTGACACAACAAATAGCAAAGATGCTATCCGGGTTGCGATGAACCAAATATATTCGCCACCCGCAAGATTGGCTGGCTTTGGTCAGCAAAGGGGCGGGGCTTCTTTAGAAGCGACCGTAAGAGATGCCCAGTTTGGACCTCGGTTTAAATTGAGCAAAAGATGGGGAAATCAGCACTCTGGGGGGGAGCTGATTCGACCAGAAAGCGAAGGGGTTTGCTAACTGGTCAGTTTTAGGGGATGGTGGTTACGATGTTTGATCACGTGGCCACAACTGAAAAGACCCTCGGATGCAGGGTCTTTTCTTTTTTTGGGCTCGAGAAACCAGTCAGCAGGTACTAGTCGGTAGAATAGGCGGTAATCACGTAGCCACCGGATTTCTGGTCGTGCTCCAATGTCAGGAGTTCACGCTCCTCCATACTTTCAAGCAACATGCCAAATGACCTGAATCCGTGGTAACTTTCACTGAAACTGGGCTTGCGACGTTTCAACGCCTGCTTGACCATAGAACCCCAAACCTGGGACTCAGCACCTCGTTCACTGATAATGTCATCAAGCGTTTCAAGTACCAGTTCAAATGCCTGCTGTGCTTTTTCCTCAGCATTGTGTGAACTTTCATTACTATCGTTTCCGTTGCTGTCCCCGTTAGTCACCTCTTTATTGTCATTGGTTTTCTTCTTGTGTGGTTTGCGGCGCGCGGTTTGACGAACAATATCTTCGTAGTAGATAAACTCATCGCAATTGGCAATCAATAAATCAGAGGTTGATTCCTTAACACCGACCCCAATCACTTCCTTGTTGTTCTCCCGCAATTTCGAGACCAGCGGGGAAAAATCAGAATCGCCACTGATAATCACAAAGGTATCTACATGTGACTTGGTGTAGCACAGGTCCAACGCATCCACGACCAACCGGATGTCGGCTGAATTCTTTCCGCTCTGGCGGCGATGCGGTATTTCAATTAACTCGAAAGATGCTTCGTGCATGGAGAGTTTGAAGTCCTTGTAACGTTCCCAGTCACAATAGGCTTTCTTAACAACGATGTTACCCTTGACCAACAATCGTTCCAGCACTTCGTCGATATCGAAGCGGGCATAGCGGGCATCCCGGACACCGAGCGCAATGTTCTCGAAATCACAAAATAGTGCGAGGTTTTTAGTACCGTTACTCATGGAGATGGATCATGAAAAGCAGAGCCTGGTCTGGACGACCCATTCTACGCGAAACGAACTGGTTATATGAATAAAAATAGCAGCAATACGCCATATTACAGACTTGACCCGGATACGGTCATAAAATCGATCGAATCAACTGGCCTGTTTTGCGACGGGCGACTGCTGGCGCTCAATAGCTACGAGAATCGTGTCTACCAGGTTGGCCTGGAAGAGGCGACTCCCGTGATTGCAAAGTTTTACCGTCCAGGCCGATGGTCGGATGAACAAATTCTCGAGGAACACCAGTTCTCACTGGAAATTGCTGAAGCGGAAGTACCCTTGATCCCACCCATGGTGCTTGCAGAACAGACGCTGCATCACCATGACGGTTTCCGGTTTGCCCTGTTCGAGCGCCGTGGCGGGCATGCTCCGGAACTGGATAAAAAAGAGACCCGTCAGTGGATCGGTCGCTTTATGGGGCGTCTGCACGCAGTTGGGGCGAGTCATGCTTTTGTACACAGGCCGGCATTAACACCGGACCGGTTTGGCCGCGAGTCCATTGAGACCATTTTGAAAGACAACTGGTTACCAGCCCATATTGAAAATGCTTTTGCTACGCTGGCCCAGGACCTGATGATCGCCATTGAGGCCTGCTACTCACGTTCAGGAAGTTTCCAAAATATCCGGCTGCACGGTGACTGCCATCCGGGCAATATTTTATGGCGCGAAGGTCCGTTCTTTGTTGACCTGGACGATTGCCAGTCCGGACCGGCAATCCAGGACCTTTGGATGCTGCTTTCCGGTGAACCTGAAGAAATGGCTGTTCAGATGCAGGATATCCTTGAAGGCTACCAGGAGTTTTATCATTTCAACCATATGGAATTACAACTCATAGAAGCATTACGCACGCTGCGAATGCTGCACCACTCAGCCTGGCTTGCCCGTCGTTGGGAAGATCCGGCGTTTCCGATCGCCTTTCCCTGGTTTGGAGAACCGCGATACTGGGAAGACATGATACTTGCCTTGAGGGAACAACTGGGACGGATGCACGAACCTGCTCTCGAGTTACCTTATTGAAGCTTAATAGTGCGGCGGAACCTCACCGGCCGGGCCAGACTGCTGCCCGGATATAGCGTCATCAACTTCCCGCAATCGCCTGAGTAACTCGGCCACCTGCCCTTTTAGTATGGTAATTTCCCGGTCCTGGCGGGCAACGATATCATTGAGCTGACCGTGGAGTTCATCCTGGAAGGCCATCTGACTCTCCAATTCCTGCAATCGGTCCAATATCTGTTTATCGTCACTCACTCCGGCAGTTTTTCCGGCGGTTGCCAAAGCTCAACCCGGTTACCCGCCGGATCAACAAACCAGCCAAAGCGGCCAAAATCGTGCTCTTCACGTTCAGGAATTATTTCACATCCTCCGGCCTCGACATTGGCCAGCGCAGCATCAAGATCATCAACAACAAGGTTAATCATAAATGCCTGGCCGGAGGAACCAAAGTATTCCGTGCCGCTGGCAAATGCGCTCCAGACCGTAAAAGAATTGTTCGGCATATCCGACGGACTAAAACTGGTGCCATGCGTTTCCCCCCAGCTCTCAATGCCCAGACCCAGGTGTTCGCGGTACCACTCACCGAGTGAAGCGGGATCTTTGGCGCGAAAGAAAACACCACCTACGCCGATCACCCTGCCTTTTTCAGTTGCCATGATCTGTTCCTCAGTCGGCAAATACTTCTTTAAAAACCAATTGCATATGGGCCCACGAAGCCTCGTCTGCGAGCAAATTGTATTTCAGTGGAATACCAAATTTTTCACCATTGGCCGTTGCAGCAGGATTGCTAAATCCATGCATGGCTCCGGGTAGCTGAATAAACTCAAAATCAGCCCCTGCATTTTCCATTTCTGTTTTAAATTCAGCAATGGCCTGCGCAGAAAGGAACGGATCTGCTTTTCCGTTGTAGGCTACAACCCGCGTTTCCATCTTTCCAACTCCCGGCGCGCTGGCCAGTGGCAAGCTGCCATGAAATGAAGCCACCACGTCCAGGTCTGAACCCATGCGGGCCATGTGCAGCACTACACCACCACCGAAACAATAACCAATGGCACCCATTTTGCTTGCATCTACGGTGGAATGGGCTTTAAGCAAATCAAAAGCAGCTTCAAACCTTGCCCGCCCGGATTCCATATCCTGGACTACAGCCGTCATGAATGCAGCAGCTTCTGTCGGGTGCTCCGCGGTCTTTCCATCTCCATACATATCCAATGCAAATGCCGTGTATCCAAGCCGGGCCAACATCCTGGCTCTTTTGCGCGGATAGTCGTTATGTCCCCACCACTCGTGCACCACCAATATTCCCGGACGCTGTTTTTTAATGCTGTCATCCCAGGCCAAAAAGCCCTTCATTTCAATACCGCCGCCTGTATAACTGACCTCTTCGGTTCGAATTTCTGCTGATGCCATACCCGCACATCCAAGCAAAACTGCAAATAGAACTATTCTGAACATTGATTTCACCTCGAATTAAGTACCTTGTTACGCCATTATGGTACTGCAATCCAAGCCGTTCGCGTTGGAAAGCCGGGCATACGCCCCCAAATATCTAGGCAACATCTGATTTATTCTGGGCGAAGCAGATTACAAATCAAAATATTCAGGTTCAAGGCGCAGATCGCACGTAATAGCTGGCTATTGCGAAGATTTGCAACACAGAAACTGGATGGTTTGGAAGTAAGATGCGAGTTCATGAATAGATCAGAGGTTCCTTAGCATCAATAAATGCAGGAAATCAATAATGGAAGAAGCGACACAAACACCGGACATCCAGATGGATGCCGAGGGAATATGCCGGGAAGAAGTTTTCACTGACAACCGCATCGGCACAATTCGCAGACTGACCCCGGTAACCGCAAATGGTGATGATGACAGTGAACGGGACACGCAATACATCGGTTCGACCCAGATCATGACGCCAGCCGGGGCCTTGCCGTTGAATTTTGATATTCCTGCTGATTCCTTGAAAGATGCAGTAGAAGGCTTTGGTGAGGCTGCCCAACAGGCGGTGGAAAAAACCATGGAAGAACTGCGCGAGATGCAAAGGCAGCAGGCTTCTTCTATTGTTGTTCCCAAGACCGGCATGGGCCCTGGTGCCATGGGCGGCGGTAACATCCAACTGCCATGACTGTTGGCATACCAACTTCGCTGGCACGACTCAGCGGTTTTGTATTAGCCCTGGTCACAACAAGCGTTTTTACTCAGGATGGCCTCCTTTGGCGGCAACTGGACCCAGCCAATACGGTTTACATGCAAATTGGAAAGGATGAGGTTATTTTTGAGCTTAACCCCTTATTTGCACCAAAAACTGTTGAGCAGTTCAGAAGGCTGGTTAACGAGGACTTCTATCGCAGCCTGAGTTTTTACCGGGTGATCGATGGATTTGTTGCCCAGGGTGGTGATGAAAGTGATATTGATGTTCCAAACTCCCAGCCCAAGCTGGCTGCAGAATTTGAACTTGAGCGGGCAGAAGAACACCACTGGACCGAAGTCCAGCGCGGTGATCTTTTTGCGCAGGAGACTGGCTTCATCGATGGTTTCGCTGCAGCGCAGGACGACAAGAATACCTGGCTGACCCATTGTCCTGGTGCCCTGGCCATGGCGCGCAATAATGAGCCGGATACCGGCAGCACAGACTTCTACATCGTAATTGGCCAGGCACCACGCTACCTGGACCGGAACCTGACGATCTTTGGAAGGGTCGTGCACGGAATGGATGTAGTCCAGCGGATTCGCCGTGGGAAGACGCAAGACAATGGTGTTATTGGAAAAGACGAAGACCGGTCACGGATTTCTAAAATGATACTGGCCAGTGAAATTCCAGTTGAAGACCGTAAGGAAGTTTACGTCATGGATACCAACAGCCCGGGCTTTAATGACTACATGCAAGCCAGGCGAATCCGGTCACACGAGTTTTTCCACCACAAGCCACCTGCGGTACTGGATGTTTGCCAGGTACCCATAGGC
>SMVA01419854.1_pt1 | contig 11352 bp, 10 predicted proteins | sample 2456451 | NCBI WGS metagenome assembly SMVA01 (sample SAMN11095933, study PRJNA526329) | marine sediment metagenome | biome: Marine sediment; feature: Surficial sediment; material: Deep marine sediment; isolation source: Hadal surficial sediment | place: Pacific Ocean | collected 2014-05 | depth...
AAAGCCCGGCTGTCACCTTCTCGAGCTCTCCGAACGAGGTCCCCGTCCGATGCCTTGTCTGTCACACCCATGAAGACACCGCCACCGCCCGTCCTGTTGAGCTTGAATCTGTTTGTCGCTACCGAACGACTCCGCGAAGCATGTAAACGTTAGACCCAGCGGGCCCCGCAACGCTCCAGCTGCCGAACTCTGGAACTTAGTCGGCCGCCCTCGCCGACCCCAACAACTCACGAAGGCGGTCTTCGGAAAAATCTTCGATGGTCTTTCCCACAGCCACAGAGTGGCGAGCCGCCACCGACGGATCCTCCGCCCGGAAGAAGGTAAGGTGCAGGAGCTGAGCGCCGGTGTCCCCTCGCGACCCGACCGAAGCCCGACCGGAAAGACGCACGATCCACTCACACCCGTCACTGTCGAATTTCCGGAAAGGAAGGCTCTCGATCGGAGTGGGAGAGAGGGACTGGCGCTTCACCGACTCCGCACGCCTTGGAGAGCGCCCGCTACCCGCCCGTGTCGACCGGGCCCCGTGGCGCAAATTCTTGGAGGCCTTCGCACGCCCCTGGGGATCCCCTGTGCGGGGGGCCGCGAGAGCCTCTCGAATCGGGATGGGGACCGGGCGACTGCCTTCCCTCTGGCCCGCTTGTGTATCACTCATGGTGGGAGAAGATGGGCCCCCGCCAGCGGCTTCGCTATGCCGCCCGCCCGAGACGGTCGGATCGGGTCGCGGATTTTTCTGTTGGCCACAGAGGGAATCGTCGTAGATTGGTAGTGAGATCCTCTTACTGGGTGCGAACCCAGCTTCGTCCCCCTTGCACCGGTGCGCGTTGAATTTAGATGGCGGGCAAATGACGGAAGGAATCCTGAAAAAGGGGTTTGGGGCTAAGCGAGAATACGGACAACTTCTCAACCTTCATTCGCGGATCTCGATCCAATTGAAAGAGATCCGTGACGGTCTCGTGGCTCCCAGCACGTCGGAGATCCTCTCCGTAATCCGGACCCGTACGGGATCCGACCCAGACGAGGGAATGGCTGACATCACGGCGGCCGTCGAGGAAGCCCTTCGCGCACTGAAGCTCAGCGAAGCGAAGATCCGCGATGAGATCATCGAAGACCATGAGCACACGGCGATTGAAGGTATCGAGAACTTGCCCGCGACCTTGGCTCGGTTCCTCGCCGAGCGTCGCGAACTTCCGGGGTTCAACTTCAAGGTGAGGTGGGACGAGAATCGGGGCTGGATCATTCTGTGGAAGGAGTATACGGAAACCGGCTCCGTCCGCGGTTCGGGACAGTTCTACGAGCGGCCCTACGCCTGGCTAGACGAATAGGCCTACTCGCGGGGCCCTTAGGGGGTTAGGGGGTCATCCGCCCACCACTTGCCCGAAGGGTGGAGAGAACCCTCACTCCATAAAACATTCGAATGTACTTGGCCTGCGTCGGCGTGACGCTCCGCACTGTCCACACCAACCGCACGTAGTTCGGCTCCTTGGGCTGGGCGAGAAGCTTCATACCCGCTTCCCTCAGTAGGCGATCTCCCTTTCGATTGTTACACGGTGAGCAAGAAGTTACGACGTTGTCCCACGAATTTTCTCCACCCCGAGATAGTGGGAGGATGTGATCCCGCGTAAGGAACTGTCTACCCGTGAGCTGTCTCCTTTGCCGGCCACAGTACTGACATCGGTAACTGTCCCGAGCGAATAAAAACGTGTTGGTGACCTGACGACGGAAACGTCTCGGAACGTGGACGAAGCTCACGAGCCGGATGACGGTGGGGAAAGGAAGCCTGACGCGAGGTGATCGGAAGGCGCGCTCCGCGTCCACTTCGAGAATTTCGGCTTTCCTGTCGAGGATCAGCCGTATGGCGCGACGAGCCGGGATCATGGTCAACGGCTCGTAGGACGCATTCAAGGCGAGACAGCCCATCGCGGCTCCGCAAACGGTTCCACTGGGGTTTCTGGTTCCAGACGCTTTCACCCTCTACACAATAGAGCCACCAGAGGCTCCCGTCGCTACAAGAACCACGGGCTACAGGAGGGCTCGAGGATCACGGTCGATGGCCAACCGGACCTCTGCGCCGGTCGTTCGGAACTCTGACTGGAGTCTCTTCGCAGCCTTCCCAAGTGCCATGGCCGAGCCACTCCGAAGAAGGAAATGCCAGCGCCATCGTCCATGGAGCCGCTCGATCGGGGAGGGGGCAGGACCCACGAGATCGACAAGCTCCCCCACGGTGATTCGGGCTCGAAGCCACTCGGCGGCGGCTTCGGCATTCCGGGCCGCGTCTTCGGGATCGGGACTACTGATCACCACATTGATGAGCCGGACGACGGGCGGATACGGGGGCTCTCGGCGCTCCAGGAGTTCTCTGCGAGCAAAACCCGCGTAGTCGTGGGCGAGCGCCGCTTGGATCGCGTAGTGCTCGGGTAGAGAGGTCTGCACAAGTACCTCGCCTCCTAGCTTGCCGCGCCCCGCTCGGCCGGCCACCTGACTCAAGAGCTGGAAGGTTCTCTCGCTCGCCCTGAAATCCGGCAAGTGCATCCCCACATCGGCGTTCACGACGCCGACCAAGGTCACTCTTGGAAAGTCGAGACCCTTGGCGATCATCTGAGTGCCCAACAGGATATCCACCTCGCCACGCTCTACGCGGCCCAATATCTCATGATGCGACCATTTGCCAGACGTGGTGTCCACATCCATGCGAGCCAAGCGAGCCCGAGGAAACGTCTCGGCCACCACCCGCTCCACCTGCTCCGTGCCCAGGCCCCGAAATGAAAGATCGGTGGAGCCACAGCGAGGGCACCTCGAGGGTGCCGACTGATCGTGTCCACAGTGGTGGCAAACGAGCCGGCCCTTTCCGCGGTGATAGGTCATCGAAATCGAACAATTAAGGCAACTCTCGACGTCGCCGCAGTCCAGACACTGCACGAAGGAGGAATACCCTCTTCGGTTCAGCAGCAGAATAGTCTGCTCTTTCCGTTCGAGACGGTCTCGTATGGCTTCGACCAAGCGCTGCGTCAGCACCACACCGGCCTCGCTTCGTGCTTCGCCGACACCGCGATCCCTCTTCCGCTCCTCCCGCAAGTCGATCAGGTGAACCGGAGGCAGCGTCCCCCCACCCACCCGGTCGCGTAGAGAGAGGCAGCGGAATTTGCCACGCTCCACGTTGTACCAACTCTCCAAGGCCGGCGTAGCACTCCCGAGCACGCACAGGGCCCCCTCCTGTGCAGCCCTGACCACCGCCATGTCTCTTGCCTGATACCGAGGCGCTTCGCTCTGCTTGTAACTGCCATCGTGCTCTTCATCCACGACCACGACGCCGAGGTCGACCACAGGTGCGAAGATGGCGGAGCGGGCGCCAACAACCACACGGCGGCGGCCCGACCGGACCTGCTGCCAAGCGTCGAATCTTTCTCCGTCCGAAAGGGCCGAGTGGAGAACGGCTACCTCATCGCCGAAGCGGGCGCGAAAGCGAGACACGGCCTGGGGCGTCAGCGAGATCTCGGGCACGAGCACGATGGCACCCCGATCTTGAGCGAGGGCATGGCTGACAAGCTCCAGATAGACCAAGGTCTTCCCGGAGCCCGTGACCCCGTGAAGCAGGAAGGGCTCACTCTTCCCCGAATCGAACGCGGCGATCAGCGCCTGGATTGCGCTGGCCTGGGGTCCGGTGGGCGAGTGACGATGATCCACGTGTGTCATGCTTGCGAACGGATCTCGCTCGACGATCCGATCCTCCACGACTGCCAGGCCCTTGTCCTCCAGCCCGCGGATCACGCTCCGACTGAATCCCGACGGTCCCGTGAGGTGCGCCAACTCGACCGTTCCTCCGGATGCCGCGAGGCTCCTGTACGCCTCGGCCTGACGCCTGGCGCGCCCGGTCAACGTCTCCAACTCATCGAGATCGTCGATCCACCGTTCGAGCCGTACGATCCGCTCTGTCTTCACAGGCGGAGGGCGGGGGGGCCGGGTCTCCAACGCCACGACTCCGGCCGCAGCGAGGGACCGTAGTTCAGCCCAAATGGAGCCCATGCGCAGGCTCCGCCTGACTCCCTGGACCGTCTGTGGCGTCTTCTCGAGGAGAGCCGCAATGACGCGTTTTTCCCTTGTAGTCCCACCATCGGCCGATCCGTCGAGGAGGCCGACCATCTCCCTTGACGTGCCGGAGAGTACGGACGGCATCATGGTGCGCAGTGCGATCCCCAGAGACGTGATGTAGTAGTCGGCCATCCAGCGAGCCAAACGCAGCTGTGCCGGCGTGATAGAGGGGCGTGACTCCAGCACGGAAATCACCGACTTGATGCCTTTCAGTCCCTCGTCACCCCCATGTCCCACGACGAAGCCGATACGCTCTTCGCGTCGAAAAGGGACGAGCACCCGCGTGCCCAATTCAGGGGCTTCGCCCTGCACTGAATACGTAAATACACGATCCAAGGGCAGCGGCAGGGCCACGCGAACGAATGAAGAAACGAGACTCATGAGGTGGTGTCAGAGTAGGATTCCCAACCCGGTCTGGTCGGCAGGCGCGCCCGACTCTTTATGCGTCTCGGTCATGGCGTGTCACCGTCAAACAGTGGAAGGCCCGTCACCTGCTCTTCAGGGGCACCACCAACCTCATGCTCCCGGCCCGGATTCTCCTTCTCCGGGGCGACGGAAGCCGGCGGCGGATCCGTGGGCGTCGTGGCGGCCTCGCCCTCTCGCTTCACACCCTTCACGAGGTCGAGTCCCAGAAGCCGCTCTCTGGTGAGGACCTTGTGAACCTCCCGCTCCCGGGCCCACGCCGTCCACACCCCGGCCCACCCCCACCGGTGGCGAGCGCGCCGGAGGATCCCGAGCTTTTCGGCGGGGCTGAACAGATCCGTGAAATCTGGAAACGGTTTTCGGATCTGAGGCCGGAAGGCGGTCTCCTCGTCTGACCAGTTCTCGGTGTGGAGGTGCTCCAACCCGGCCTCCATCAGTAATCGCTTCCATTCGACCACCATGAGGGGGCGACACCCAAGATGCTGGGAGAGAACCGCGGCCCGCTCGGGGTCCACGGGCGCCTTCCACACCGGCTGAACGACAACCACGCTGCTGCCGGGTTTGGCGACCCTGACCAACTCTCGTGCGGCCGCTTCAGGAGCCGCACGGGAGGTGAACCCCAACTCCGCCACCACGACGTCGAAAATCCCGTCTCTGAACGGAAGTCCATCCATCTGGCCCGGCTGGATGTGCACACGATCGAGCATCCCCCGGGAGCGGAGTCTCTCCTCCGCTCGCTCAATCACGGTAGGATCACTCTCTACGCCCGAGCCCACCACACCCTGTTCGCCGACGTAGTACTCCAACGTCACCGCCAATCCAGCAGGAACCACCAAGACCTCGTCTCCCGCCTTCATCTCAGTGAGAAGAGCGATCTGCCGACAGAGCTCCACACCGCCGGGGGGAAAGAGGGGCCGGCGGCTCAGCCGGATCAGGTCGAGCATGGAAGGGACGTCCGGCTCGATCCGTTCTGCACCGTTCTCGTCAGGACGCATGGCTCGAAGTTAGGCCGTACTGACTTGGGGGACCCATGAGGCCCGAGTCCTCAAAAGATGGGTTCCTCGGAGGCATCCATCTCCCGGAGAGCCTGGCGCAGCAGCGCTTCGTCCTCTTCGGTAAGTCCACCCTCCACCGTCTCGACTTCCGGGCTGGACGCACGCATGCGACGGAGTGCCGTCACGACCACGCCTACCCCGAGAAGGAGCGCCAGTGGAGGAACGAGCCACGCGAGCAACCCCCGTCCAGACATGCGGGGATAGGCGAGATACTCATCTCCGTGATTCGCAAGAACCCAGTCGACCAGCTCGTCGGTCGTCCACCCCTCTCGGGCCATCTCCTGGATGCTGTCACGAAGTAGGGCGCCGGTGTAGGACGTACAGACCTCCAACATCAGCCCCGGGCAATAGGGGGACTTGAGCCTCGAGATGGCTTCGTCCGCCACGGGGTGGGGCTCGGTTGGTACGAGAACAACGCCTTCTGGATCTTGGCCGGCAAGCGCACCCGGTAGAACGGTGCTCGCTATGACCACGAGGCTGCCGAGGAGTCGAGACAATCTGGTCATTTCCATACGACACCCATCCCCTTGTTGAGCGTGCCACGCATGAAATCTGACCCCATCCCTCGACATTGAAAAGATGCCTTCAGCTTCGGCATCCTGCGGTCATAGGCCAGCCAAAGCCCGGAGCACGGCCACGACCCCCAGACCGGTACGGGTGGGATCGTAACCTCCCTCCAAAGCCGCCACTACCGGGGCGCGATCTCCGCCGCGCTCGAGCAACCCACGTGTGAGCGCATGCAAATCCTCCGGCTCCAGCAGCATGTCGCCGAGAGGGTCGCCCGCCATGACGTCGAATCCCGCCGAAATCAGAATAAAATCCGGCCTGCACCGATCCAACGCAGCATCCACGGCCTTCCAAAAGTGCCGCGAATAGGACTCGGGCGAAGTGCCCCCCGGTAATGGTACGTTGAGCGTCCAACCCTCGCCGGCCCCCTCACCCACCTCGCTCTCAGCCCCCGTGCCAGGGTAGTGCGGCCATTGGTGGAGGGAGAGGTAGAACACCGTGCCGTCATCGTAAAACGCATCCTGCGTGCCGTTTCCATGGTGAACGTCCCAGTCGACGATCAGCACTCGCTCAGCCCGGCCGGTTGCCTGTAGCCAGCGCGCGGCCACCGCGACGTGGTTGACCAAGCAGAAGCCCATGGCGCGATTCGGCGTGGCATGATGCCCCGGTGGCCGTGTCGCCACGAACGCCGAAGACAGCGTGCCGTCGGCCACTCTCTCTACGGCCGTGAGGAGTGCGGCCGAGGATCCCACGGCCGCGTCCCAGCTCGCGGGCGACGCGATCGTGTCGGCGTCGATTCGGACCAGCGTATTCTCCTGCTCCGCCTGCTCGACAGCTGCCCGGATCGACGCTAGGTGTTCGGGCGTATGTACCCGAAGGAGGTCCTCGTCGCTCGCCTCTCCCGGCGTGATCTGCACAACCTTCCCGTCCAGCGCAAGCAGATCACGGCCCACTGCCGACGCCAGAGCTCGAAGCCGGCCCTGATGTTCCGGGTGACCCCAACCCGTATCGTGCAGAGGTGAAGCCGGATGAAGGAGAAAGCCCACCGGCTGGGGAGAGTCAGCCACTCGCCCCCACCACCGCACGGGTCTTCGCATCGGCGATGCGCTCCTGTATTGTGCGTACCGTGTAGGTTCGCGAGCGCAGCGCGATCAGCGCATCGCAGGCGGCGCTCGTCGCGGACATGGTCGTGAAGTACGGAATTTTGTGCATGATCGCCGCTCTCCGCATGGCGTAGTCATCGTACTGTGACCTCTTGCCGAGCGGCGTGTTAATCAGCATGTCCACCTCACCGGATACGATCTGGTCCACGATATGAGGTCGTCCTTCGCCGACTTTGTAGACCCGCTCGGCCGGTATCCCTAGTCGCAACAGGTATTCGCACGTTCCCTTGGTGGCCCGAATCGTAAATCCGAGGTCGTGGAGTCTGCGGAGAATCGGCGTGACCGTGGGCTTGTCCCGATCGTTGACGGTAACGACCAGCACGCCCCCCTTCACAGGGAGCAAGTTGTAGGACGCGGCCTGGGCCTTTGCGATAGCCATGCCAAACGAGTCGTCGAAACCCATGACCTCACCCGTGGACCGCATCTCGGGGCCAAGAAGCACATCGACCTCGAACCGGTCGAAAGGAAAGACGGCCTCCTTCACGGCCACACCGGCCACCGGTGGCTCGGCGGGGACCTTTAGGTCCGCCAACTTCTCGCCTGCCATGATCCGGGCGGCCAAGCGAGCCAGCGGCACTCCCGTCGCCTTGCTCACGAAGGGCACGGTCCGAGAAGCGCGCGGGTTCACCTCGAGAACGTAGACCGTACCGTCGCGGATCGCGTACTGAATGTTGAGCAGCCCAACCACGCCCAGCTCCAGTGCGAAGCGTCGAGTCTTGTCACGAATTTCGTCGAGCTCGTTGGCGCTCAGCAGGTACGGCGGCAACACGCACGCCGAGTCTCCCGAGTGAACCCCGGCGTCTTCGATGTGCTGCATGATGCCCCCGATGACCACATCAGTACCGTCGCAAAGGGCGTCGACGTCGGCTTCGAACGCATCTTCGATGAAGCGATCGATCAGGACGGGATGGTCCGGCGACGCCTGCGCTGCGCGCACGAAGTATCCCTTGAGCGACGACGCGTCGTAGACGATCTCCATGGCGCGACCGCCGAGCACGTAGCTAGGTCGCACAAGCACGGGATAGCCGACCCTCTGGGCCACGGCGAGCGCCTGTTCCTCGCTTGTGGCGATCCCATTCTCCGGCGCCGTCGCGTCCACGATTCTGCATACTTCCTCGAAGCGACCCCGATCTTCCGCACGGTCGATGGCGTCGACCGATGTACCCAGGATCGGAACGCCCGCGGCCTGCAATCGTTCGGCCAGGTTCAGGGGCGTCTGTCCCCCGAGCTGGACGATCACGCCCACCGGCTTTTCTCTCTCGACGATTTCGAGTACGTCCTCGAACGTAAGTGGCTCGAAGTAGAGCTTGTCGCTCACATCGAAGTCGGTCGACACCGTCTCCGGGTTGGAGTTGATCATGATGGTCTCGTAGCCCACTTCGCGTAGCGCGAGCGCTGCCTGAACGCAGCAGTAGTCGAACTCGATCCCCTGTCCGATCCGATTGGGCCCGCTCCCCAAGATGACGATCTTGTCGCGGTCCGAGGGATTCGACTCGTCCTCATCCTCGTACGACGAATAGTAGTACGGTGTCTCCGCGGGAAACTCGCCCGCACACGTATCCACCACGTTATACGTCGGTCGGATTTCCCACTTCCACCGTCGGGCTCGCACTTCGTCCTCGACCTCACCACGAAGTGTCGCGAGCTGCTCGTCCGAGAACCCCTCCCGTTTCATGAGCCTGAGCTCCTCGGGACCGACCTCATCCAGCTCGCGGTACCACACCTCCCGTTCGACGATCGAAAGGAGTTGGTGAAGAAACCAGGGGTCGATGCCCGTGGCTTCCTGGATCGCTTCCATAGTAAGGCCCCCTTCCGGGTCGCCGTGCACACCCACCACCCGCTCGAGGGCCCACTTGAGCTGGAAGGCCCGATCAGGAGTCGGTCGACTTAGCGCCGCCAAGAGAGTCTCCTCGTCGTCCGACTCGAGTCCATCGTCCTCGAGTCGAGCGCCCACAACCCAACCGTTTCGACCGATCTCCAGGCCGCGAATCCCCTTTTGCCAAGCGGAGGCGAACGTCCGGCCGATCGCCATGGTCTCGCCGACCGACTTCATCTGCACACCCAGCACAGGGTCGACCTCCGGGAATTACTCGAAGGCGAAGCGCGGGAACTTCACCACCACGTAGTCGAGGGTCGGCTCGAAGGAGGCGGGCGTCGTCTTGGTGATGTCGTTCGGCAGCTCGTGCAGAAGGTAGCCCACGGCCAGCTTCGCCCCGATCCGCGCAATCGGGAAGCCGGTCGCCTTGGACGCGAGGGCGGACGAGCGGGAAACTCGCGGATTCATCTCCACCACGAGCATCTCACCCGTCTGGGGGTCGACGGAGAATTGGATATTGCAGCCACCCGCCTCCACACCGATCTCCCGGATTATGGCGATCGCAGCGTCTCGCATACGCTGATACTCGACATCACTCAGCGTCTGCGTCGGAGCCACCGTGATGGAGTCGCCCGTGTGGACACCCATGGGATCGAAGTTTTCGATCGAGCAGACGATGATCACGTTGTCCGAAGCGTCCCGAACGACCTCGAGTTCGTACTCCTTCCATCCGATGACGCTCCGATCAATGAGCACCTCCGAAATGGGCGAAGCATCCAGCCCGCGCGTGACCACCGCCTTGAATTCGTCTGCGTTGTACGCGATGCCGCCGCCGGTGCCTCCCAACGTAAAGCTGGACCGTACGATCGCCGGATACCCGACGTCCTCGATGACGGTCAGCGCCTCCTCCATCGTTCGAGCGAAGCCTCCGTGGGGCAGATCGAGACCGATGCGCGCCATCGCGGCGGCGAACTCCTCACGGTCCTCGGCCATGCGGATCGAACGGACGTTCGCCCCGATGAGTTCGACGCCATGCTCTTCGAGCACACCCCTGTGGTCGAGGTCCATGGCGAGGTTGAGCGCCGTTTGTCCGCCCATCGTCGGGAGCAAGGCGTCGGGCTTTTCGCGCTCGATGACCCGTTCGACCCAGTCGGGCGTGAGAGGCTCGATATAGGTGCGGTCCGCAAGGTCCGGGTCCGTCATGATCGTGGCCGGATTGGAATTCACCAGCACGACCCGGTAGCCCTCTTCCTTTAGGGCACGAACCGCCTGTGTCCCGGAATAGTCGAACTCGCACGCCTGACCGATGACAATGGGGCCCGAGCCCAATATGAGGATGGAATCGAGGTCAGAGCGTCTAGGCAACGGGAGATTCTAGAAGATTCAGGGCGCCCGGATGGCGAACCCACGATGGGCAGAACGATGGGCAGAACGATGGGCAGAACGATGGGCGAAACGGTGGGCGGAGCGGAGCTGACATCACGCGTCAATCTCCCTTTTCGGACTCTTTCCGGACAGCGGTGAACAAGGCCAGCGCGAAGCCTCCCCAAACAAATCCAATGATGAGCACCATTGTGAGAACGGTCGAAGTCGTCATAGGCGTATTCTCCCTAGAACCGTAGCTGGGCGCAAGACTCGAGCGGCGATCCTATGCCGCCAAGCCCATGCTATCTGGAGATATTCACGAAGATGCCGGTCAGGTCGACCACCGGCCCGTTATCCGCGTCCACGGCTTGGAGTGGTGTGACCGCGGGCATGGGCGCACGCACATCCTCTACCGCCATGGAAAAATCGAACCGCCCCGGAGAGGACGTGAGTAGGGCGATGCGATGAACGCCCGGCTCCGGTTCCGCATGGAACACTCTCGTTTGTCCGGCGCCCGAGAATCCCTCGATTCCGGGACCCGTGATCTCCAGGACGACGGCACCCAACGGGATCGACCCGGACCGTAGGACCCCGGAAAGCTGGCCCGGACCCTTCGGTCCCCAATCACAGGCACTCGCAAACATCACGGCGGCCACCGCCGCGGCCCTTACTACGTCGCGCGTCATCGAGGAGGCCCCTTTTTTCGGAATAGCCGGATAACGGTAGGGGCGGGCGAAGCCACGAACGTCGCCGCCGGATGATCCGGGTTGTCCAACACCCACGCACGGAAGTCCCCCAGATCGTAGTCCCCACTTCGATTTCCTTGATAATCCAGAAAGTCCGCTAGGGCCACATCCGCCGTACCCACACCAAGAAAAGGCTCGGCCATCGTCTGAAAGTCAGCCAACGGAGGGCCCACCGTGAGATCGATCGCTAC
>SMVA01026183.1_pt1 | contig 11346 bp, 7 predicted proteins | sample 2456451 | NCBI WGS metagenome assembly SMVA01 (sample SAMN11095933, study PRJNA526329) | marine sediment metagenome | biome: Marine sediment; feature: Surficial sediment; material: Deep marine sediment; isolation source: Hadal surficial sediment | place: Pacific Ocean | collected 2014-05 | depth 0-1...
AAGATGCCGCTCGGCTTCCTGGAAATCGAGAGAGTCCGAGTCGACCAGGACACCGCGGCGAGCCGCATCGACCTGCGCACGGGCTGCGTGGACGGAACTCGGATTCGAGCTGGCACAGCCGCCGACCACGACCACGAGCGCAATCATTCCGAACGACGCTTTTACGAAGAGATGGAATCGATTCCGGCCCCGGTGAGTCTTGAATTGATTGTTCATTGAAGTCGACCCTCCACGGCGGTGGTCGTGCGCACACGCAGGGCTTCGGCTTCCTGGTCCATTCGCTGTGCGTCCCGGAGCTGCTTCCGCGCGCCTTCGCGTTGAGCAACCGTGTTGGCGAGCTGAGCATACGCGACGGCCTTCTGGGCCATCCGTTCCGCTTCCTGGCCGCTCAGGTTCTGGGCCTCAGCAAGGAACGAGTCTGCTTTCTGGAGCGACTCGAACGCGTAGGTCTCTGCACCATTCGCGCGCGCGTCGCGAATTGCAAATTGTGCCGTCGCGATCTCGTTGCTCGCGGAGACCTTTGAGTGGGTTGCGCAGCCGGAGAACACCAGCAGGGCGACCCCCAGCAGACCCATCATGCCCGCGGTCCGTAGGCACCGTCGGGTCAGGAAGTGAATTCGGACCACTTTCGCTTCTCCAAGGCCGCACGATAAGCCCACGGCCGATCTGAATGAGAACGAGATCATGGCAGACCCCGCCGATCGTGTCATGGCGGGCCGCGCTTCTAGCGGCCAGGTCCGGTTGCTTCGGCGATCGGGGCGAGACTCCGATATTCCATCGGGATCCAGTCGTTCGATCCCTTTCGGATATTCGCGAAGGCGAGTTCGGGCAGACTGACAAAAGCTCCGCGGAGGCCGCGCTGGAGATTATGTCCGTGATCGACGGGTGCCGTGACGATCCCCAGGACGCTCTGGCCGAGTGCGGCGACCAGATTCACGGCGCCCAGGATCGGTCGCAGGAGTGGCCGATCCTGGGTGAAGAATACGAAGAACGAATCGGCTGGGCTGCGCTCGTAGGTCGTTGCAGTGAAGGTATTGGACTCACGCAACGCCACGCGAAAAGAGGACTCGTGACTCCGCATGGTCTGGATGCGCCGCTCGCGATAGGAAGGGATTATTTCCCGGGCGATCACCGTGTATCGCTCGTTCACCTGTTGAGCCGAGACGAAGGGAATGAATGCCAGGGAATTGCGACTTCGCACGTAGCCTCCGAGCTGCTCTTGCGAAAGCTCGGCGGAGTCCCCAAAGCTGGCATTGATCGTTGCGAAGAGAGCCGTTGCACAATTTTGTGTGATCAGGTTGTAACGGTGGAGTCGATGCAGCTCGCGTGCGTAGCTGCGCTCGCGTTGGCGGGCGCGTTCGAGGTCCTTGGAGGTATCTGTCCCGCGACGCAGGGCTCGGATCGGAAGTGGGTACGGTGCCTCACGTGACGGAACGAGGTGGCCGCGCGCAACACGCATGGGCGCATCGTCCCGAACAGCCTTCAGAATCTCGAAATAGCGATTGCTTCTCTCCTCCAGGCGTTCCCAGGCCAGTTCATTTGGAGCCGGGCTCTTCGCGAAGAAGGTCCGAGCCCCGTCCAGCTGTGCCTGGTTCTCCAGGAGCATATTTGACCCGGTATCCCCGCTTCGATTGATTTCGTTTCCGTCGAGCGTTTTCGAGGCTTCTGGGAAGGCGTCGAGAAAAACCAGACGCCCCGTCTCGACGGACTGTGCCAACGCCGAAAGTCTGGCCATTCCAACGAGCAGCGTCTGTCCCCAGTCCCCACGTCTGGATTCCAGGAGCCCTACGAGCTGCTCGGCAAGCACGCGGGAATATCGTTCGAATGCCTGGATCTCTTGGGGGCCGAGGTCGAAATAGGCGTCACCGGGCGCGTGGTATGTGGTCGGAGCCAGCGGGCGGGCTTCCTCGAGAACGTCGAGCGCGGCCAGGCCCGCCGCCAGATCGTGCCAGCGGCTCGAGTAGGACCGTGCAAAGGGAGGATACGCATAGACGGAAACAGGTGGCTCGACGGTCCATGCGGCCGGATCCTGGTCACCCAGCGTTTGCATCTCGTCGAGCAGCCTTCGGCGTCGATTCGGCAGAAAATCCGAACCGTGTGCCCGAACGATGGTGTGAGTGAGAGAAACGAGCGGTGCGGAAGGTAGGGCGACCGCCGCTTCATTCTCCGCCTGCTTCGCCTTGGGTGGCTGCGGCTCGAAATAGCCCAGACCTAATACCGCCAGGCGGAAGGTCTCGGCGGAATCGCTCGGATCAGTTCCGAGATCATGTATGAATTGTAGAAGCAGGCGATCCTCACGCAGGGCGTCCGCGACACCGATCTGTGCCTCTTGTGCCCGGTGCCGCTGCCGGAATCGATTCAGGAGGGTCGACAACGTCTGCTTCGAGACCGCGACGCGAGACGTATGAATCGTTCGGTTGCCGAGCAGCGCGTAGTCGTAGAGAAAGGCGTCCGCCCGATCCCGGTGGACGACGAGCAGTCCATTCTCGCTTTGGAAATGGTAGACGTCTCGGCCGAATCGGATCGCGGTATGCCCACCACTCGATCCACCTTCGTTCGACAAGATGTGCAGGTAGTCGAAGCTCGGTGCGGCCGGCGCATCCTCCGCAGCTGCGATCAGGCTCGAGAGCAGCAGGCTCAACAGAGCCAGGCTTCCCACAACAGGATTCAAGTAGGCCGCAAGTCCAGGGAGCGAAGGAGGTCGAATCAAGATCGCCGAGCCTCCCTCGGCGTTACCTGCGCGGCGCGGGCGACGAGATTATCAGGACGATGAGGAGGCTGACGGGGGTTGGGCTTCAGGCTGTGTGTCTGACTTCGGCTCCGAGACCGTCGACGAGCTTGCGGGAGCCGGGGCGGTGCGCTGGTAACCCTTGCGCAGTTCGTTCAGCTTCGTGAGATCATTCCCGACAAGCTGCTTCGAGAAATCGTCGAAGGCGGACTCCTCGAGTCCGGCCGTTCCGGCGCCGACGCCGACGGCCTGAGCCGTGTCCGGATCGGCCTCCCAATTCGTGATGCCGCGCGCTTTCGCGAGATTGGCGATCGCGCTGCGAAAGGCGTCGAGTTCTCCGCCACTCTTGATGTAGGTGACCGTCAACTGGGAAACGTCCTGTCGATAGCTGGCCGTATCCTGCGGTGTTTCCGGCGCGGGGGAATCGCTGTCATCGTCGCTGGAAGAATCGGAAGAACTCCTTGACGGGCTACTGATCGAATCCGAAATCGACCCGGAACTATTCGAGAGAGAACAACCGGTCGTCGCGGCGAGAGCCAATACGATGAAAATGGACAAAAATGTGCGCATTAGGGTTCCCATGGTGAATGAAATGATGGGCTGGAGGGTAGCCCTGAATTGCGCGAGCGCAGCAAGTCTCGCTCGCTGAGTGAGCGGCGAAGAGATGGCCTGACGGCCTTCGCGGCGCACGCGACGGACTCGGGGTCAGTCTGAATCAGTCTGCGCCCAAGGCTTCCGAATCCGATTCCGCATCGGACTCTTTCGGTTCCGACGACCAGCCCCCGCCCAGTGCCTTGTAGAGCGTGACGAACGCAGTCAGGGCTCTGCGCCGGATCGACGATTCTTCGAGCTCGGCATCGAAGAGCGTTCGATCGCTGTCGAGTACCTCGAGGTAGTCGACGACACCGCCGTCGTAACGGGCCTGGGACAGGCGAGCGGCGTTTTGTGCAGCCGCAACCTGACGTCGTCGCGCCGCGCGTTCCCGTCGCAGGGTCTGAATGGCGACCAGGGAATCTTCGACCTCGCGAAAGGCGTTCTGAAGCACGCTGATGTAGCGGTGCTGCGCCTGTTCGGCACGTGCTTGCTGAGCCTCCTTCTGCGCCTTGAGTTGGCCGCTATTGAAGAGCGGCTGAAAGATGCCGGCCATGATGTTCCATTGGCCTGCGTCGGTCGAATTCAGGTCTGTCAGGTCCTCGGCTACGGCACTGATTTCCGCCGTCAAGGAGAGGGCCGGGAATCGCAAGGCCTGGGCGACGCCGATCCGCGCCGTCTCGGCGATCAGGCGCTGCTCGGCTTCGACCACGTCCGGCCGACGTTGGAGAAGCTCGGAGGGCAGTCCAGCGGGCACGTCGACGGGTAATTGGCCCAGCCCGATCGGCGCCCCCCTTGGTATGGGTCCGGGGTAGCGACCGAGCAGCACGCGCAGCGCGTGTTCGGTCTGGGCAACCAGGCGATCGAATCGCGCGACGGAAGCCTCGGCGATCGCGAGCTGGACCTGGGCCTGGCTGACGTCGAGCTCCGCCACGATCCCCTTCTCGAAGCGGGCCTGGACGATTTCCAGACGGTCCCGGCGGCCTTGCGCCGTTCGGTGTGAGATCTCGAGCTGCGAGTCCAGGTCGCGCAGGAGTAGATAACCACTGGCGACCTGGGAGATCAGGCTGATCGTCACGTTTCGATAGGCGGCCTCGGTCGAGAGCAGATCCGCGCGCGCGGCCTCCGTCGCTCGCGCGTATTTGCGCCACAGATCGACTTCGAAGCTCAGGTTGAATCCGATCGAGAAATTGTTGTCGGTCGTGCTGCGCCCGGTGATCTCCTCGCTCTGCCGCCCCCGTCCGGCCCCGCCGAAGATGTTGAGGAAAGGGAACTGATCTGCGCGCGTGAAAGTGATGAGGTATCGCGACTCCTGCATGCGCGCCAACGCCACGGCGAGATCCTGGTTCTGTGCGAGAGCCGTTTTGATCAGGCTGGTGAGGGCTTCGTCGTCGTAGATCTCCCACCAGGACAGGTTTGCGATCGACTCGCGGGTATCGGTCGTTCGAATCCATTCCTCGGGCAGGTCGAGTTCGGGCCTCTCATAGTCGGGTGTGACCGCGCAGCCCCAGGAGAGCAACGTCAATCCGATGATCCACAGAGCACCTCGCCTCATCTCAGCGATCCCCTCTGGAGTCGTTCACTTCCGCGGCCGGTCCTCCCTCGGGCACCGGCTCAGCTCGTGAGATGTATCGATCGACGAAGACGTAGAGTGCGGGGATGACGAGCACGCCGACTACGGTCGCCACGAGCATCCCGCTGAAGACGGTCATGCCCATCACCTTGCGTGCCTCGGCGCCTGCTCCGCTTGCGACGAGCAGGGGCAGCACACCGAGAATGAAGGAGAATGCGGTCATCAGGATCGGTCGGAAGCGCCGGCGTGCCGCCTCCATGGCCGCGTCGACCGCGCTCTTGCCGGACTCCCGCTCGATCTTCGCGAATTCGACGATCAGGATCGCGTTTTTCGCGGACATACCGATCAGCATCACCAGCCCGATCTGGGCGAAGACGTTGTTCTCGTAGCTCTCGCTGAAGAGCCGTGCGATCGCGAGTCCCGCCATCGCGCCAAACACCGCGATCGGAACTCCGAAAAGCACCGAAAGCGGGATCGACCAGCTCTCGTATTGCGCGGCGAGAATCAGGAATACGAAGAGCAACGCCATCACGAACACGATTCCGGCGCTGCCCTCCGCCGCCTTTTCCTGGTAGCTCATCGCGTTCCAGGCGAACGACATATCGGCGGGCAGCACGTCCGCAGCGACCTCTTCGAGGGCGGCGAGCGCCTGGGTCGAGCTATAGCCGGGAGCGGCCTGTCCTTGAATCTCCGCGGAACGGAAGAGGTTGAATCGATTGGTGTATTCGGCGCCTTGCGTCCGGCTGACGCTCACGAGGGTCGAGAGTGGCACCATGCCGCCCTCGTTGTTTCGTGCATAGAAGAAGCGGAGGGCGTCTTCGCTGATTCGATATTCCGGTTCGGCCTGGATATAGACCTTGTAGAGGCGGCCGAATCGGTTGAAATCGTTCACGTAGGCACCGCCCAGGAACGCACCGATCGCCGTGTTGACCTCGCTCATGGGTACGCCGAGCTTCAGCACCTTGGCGTCGTCGATGTCGAGGAAGACCTGGGGCACACTCGCGCGGAAGAGGCTACTCACACGACCGATCTCCGGCCTTTGTGCGGCGGCTGCGATGAAACGCCGGAGTTGTTCTTCCAGATACGTGGGATCGTTGCCCCCTCGGTCTTGAAGCATCAATGAGAATCCGGCGCCCGTGCCGAGCCCCGGAATGGCGGGGGGGCCAAAGGCGAACGCGATGCCCTGCTGGATCTGGGTCGCGAATGCGGCGTTCAGGCGCCGGACGACATTCCTGGCGTGGTCCTCGATGTTCGGGCGCTCGTCCCAATCCTTCAGCTGCACGAAAATGAAGCCTGAATTGGGTTGCACGGTTCCCGATACCAGGCTGAAGCCCGAGATCGTCACCACGTTTTCGACGGCGTCGATTCCCATGACGATCTTCTCGACGTCTTCCATCACCTCTTCGGTGCGCTGGAGCGAAGCGGCGTCGGGTAGCACGAGCGCGCCGAGAATATATCCCTGGTCTTCCTCGGGTACGAATCCAGCGGGCACGATTTGAAAGAGCAGGATCATGGCCAGGATGATGGCCCCGAGTAACACACCCGCTCGAACGAGCTTGGTCGTGAAGAAATGGGTGACGACCATGAAACGATCGGCGACGATTTCGAATCCGCTGTTGAAGCGATCGAAGAACCCGGCGAAAAGGCTCTTTTTCCCTTCTCCTTTAGGCCGGAGAAGTGTGGCGGCCAGGGCGGGGCTCAGGGTGAGCGCGTTGATCGACGAGATCGCGACCGAGATCGCGATCGTGATTGCAAATTGCTGGTAGAGCCGGCCGGTAATCCCCGCCATGGCCGCAACCGGCACGAACACCGCGATGAGTGCGAGCGACGTGGCGACGATCGGTCCTGAGACTTCCTGCATGGCCTCGATCGTCGCCTGGCGTGGGGAGAGTCCGCCCTCCATCTTGGTCGAGACCGCCTCGACGACGACGATCGCGTCATCGACGACGATGCCGATCGCCAGTACGAGTCCCAACAGCGAGAGCGTGTTGATCGTGAAACCGAGGAGTGGGAAGATCGCAAAGGCGCCGATCAGCGACACCGGGACCGCGATCGTCGGAATCAGCGTCGCGCGGAAGTTCTGGAGGAAGATGAAGACGACCAGGATCACGAGAGCGATCGCCTGGAAGAGCGTGATGACGATCTCCCGAATTCCAGCGAGGATCGGCTTCGTCGTGTCGAGCGAGATCGAATATTCGATGTCGTCCGGGAAGCGTTCGGAGACGCGTTCCATCGTCTCCATGATCTTGCTCGCGACCTCCAGTCCGTTCGCGTCGGGGAGCTGGTAGATCGAGATGACGGCGGTCCGTCGCCCATTCGTGCGCGTCGTCATCAGGTAGTTCTGGGAGCCCAGCTCGACCCGGGCGACGTCACGCAAGAGGACCTGTGAGCCATCCGAATTCGACCTGACCACCACGGCGCCAAATTCATCGTCCGTCTGGAAGCGGCCCGCCGCCTGAACGGTATAGGTGAACTCCGTATTCTCGGGTGCCGGGGGTCCGCCGAGCTGTCCTGCCGGGACGAGGACGTTCTGCTCCTGAATCGCGCGTTGTAGATCCGAGATCGTGAGGTTCAGCTTCGCGAGCTGATCCGGCCGTACCCACACCCGCATGGCGTAATCGGTCGAGGTCCCGCCGAACACCTCTGCCACCCCAACACCCTGGATCCGCGCGATCTCATCGATGATGTTGATGGTGGTGTAGTTGGTGAGGAATTGGGCGTCGTAGGTCCCACCGGGCGAATCCATGGTAATCAGGAGCAACGGAAACGAGAGCTTCTTCTTGACCGTGACTCCCTGTCGCTTGACCTCTTCCGGAAGCGTCGCCTGGGCCTCGGAGACACGGTTTTGCGTCAGCACATTCGCCATGTCGAGATCCGTGCCGACCTCGAAGGAGACCTCGAGCGACATCTTGCCATCGCTCGAGTTGATCGATTTCATGTAGATCATGTTCTCGACGCCATTGACCTTCTGTTCGATCGGCGTCGCGACGGACTCTTCTACGCTCCTGGCATTCGCGCCGGTGTAGGTCGCGGTCACGTTCACCATCGGCGGAGTGATATCGGGGTACTGCGCGATCGGCAGACCCTGGAGCGCAACCAGACCCATGATCACGATGAGAATCGCGAGCACCATCGCCACGATGGGACGCCTGACGAAGAATCCGGCCACGTCTCAGGACCTCTTCTCATCATCGGGGTCTGGCGGGCCCTGGGAGGCCGACTCTTCGCGATCGATCGGTTTCACGATCACCCCCTTGTCGTCGAGGGTGACGATTTTCGGCTTGATCGTCATGCCGGATTGGAGCTTTATGATTTCCACGGCCACACGTTCGCCCGCCTCGAGGCCGGACTCGACGATCCTGAAACTGTCGATTACGGCTCCAAGCTCAACCGAGCGAATCTCGACGACGTTGTCGTCTCCGATGACATAGACGCGAAAACTCCCTTGAAGCTCGCTGGTACTTCGGCTCGGAACAAGCAGCGCTCCCTCGCGAACTTCCGCGATGGCACGTACGCGCGCGAACTGCCCCGCCAGGACGATGCCCTCCGGATTGTCGAAATCCGCCTCGAAGGTGAAGGTTCCCGTCTTGGGGTTGATGGCCGCGTCCGCGGCGACCACTCGTCCCGGGTAGGGGTGAACGGTCCCATCCGCCAAGGTGAGTTCGAGCCCGCGCCCCATCTTCGAGTCTTCACCCGTTACTTCCTGCAACTTGCGCAGTTGTCTTGCGAGAGACAGGTATGTCCGCTCGTCGATCGAGAACCGTACGCGGATCGGATCCGTCTGGGAAACGAAATTGAGGACCACGGGATTGGGTTGGACTCCCACGAACTCCCCCACCCGTGCCTTGGAGATTCCGATTCGTCCCGAGATGGGTGCGTGGATTCGCGTATATCCGAGTCGGATCTTCGCTTGCCGCACGCGTGCTCCGGCGGATTGGAGCGAGGCGAGCGCGGCCTGGTATTCCGCGACTGCAGCATCGAGATCCGACTGGCTAACCGCGTTCATTTCGGCGAGGGGTCGGATGCGGGCGAGATCCGCCTGGGCTCGAACGAGCTGTGTGTTGACTTCGGCCACTGCCCCTTCGGTTTCGACAACCTCTTCCTCGAAGGGCTCGGGATCGATGGTGTAGAGGAGCTGGTCTTTCTCGACCTGCCGGCCCTCTACGAAGTACATGCCGGTCACGACGCCTTCGACCCGTGCGCGGATCGGGATATCCGAGGAGCCCAGGGTCTCCCCAACCATCAGCATCTCGATCGGTTGATCGCGTTGGACGACTTCGACGACCGCGATCTCGAGCGGGGAAATGACGGGGGGCTCGCCGGGACCGCAGCCAGCCAGAATGGCAAGACTCGCGAGGAAGGCAAGACGGTGACGTCCGGCCGGCGAGGGCAGGGGGCGAAGGACGGCGCACATGATGATTCTCCTCCAGCCCGAATCCGGTTGGCCGGCGACGCATGCTAGCCGAACGCTCATGGGATGAGAGGCTTCCCGACTCGAAAACGCCCGGTCATCTTGGGCGCGTCGAGTCCTGATCCTCGAGCTTGTAACGGGCCGCGGCAATCTGGATTCCGGCGTCGCTCAGCCGGATATGGGCCTGCTGATTCAGATCCCAGTAGGTCGGCCAATAATCCTCGGTACGCACCCACGGACGCACCACGAAGAGAACGCCCGCGCCCGTCACTTCCTGCACCCTGATCGCAGGCTCCGGTTCGGTGAGCACGGCGGGATGCTCCTGGCACATTGCCCTGAAGAGGCTTTCGGCACGTTCCACGTCGACATCCAGAGAGAGCGGGAAGGAGAGATCGACCCGCCGCTTGTCCATCGCCGTGGCGTTGCGAATGACGTTTCCCCAGATTCGGCTGTTGGGAACGACCAGCATCTGGTTGTCGAAGGTGAGGATCGTTGTCGAGACGAGATTCATCCGGTCGACCTCACCCGTCACGCCCGCCGCCTCGATGACATCACCCACGTCGAACGGGTGGTAGATGAGGATCATCGCGCCGGCCGCGAAATTTCCGAGGGTCTCCTGGAGGGCAAATCCGATGATGAAGCCGGCAATTCCGAGGCCCGCGAGAAGTGCTGTCACATTGACGCCGATCTGGGACAGCGCGAGCAGGACGCCGATCCCGACGACGACGCGCGAGGCGGCGGCCACGATGATCCGTTGGGCGAGCGTACTCAGCTGTTCGGCGGAAGAGTGGACCAGGCGCGCAGCCAGACGGCCCGCCACCCGACCGAGGATCCAGAAGACGAACAGGACCGCCAGAAATCGAGCAAATCGTCCCACCAGAACCGGCCCGCGATGTTGCAGCCAGAGTTCGGAGGCATCGATCGCGGAGTCGAGGAGTGCTGCCAGCACCTCGGTGTCCAGCACGTCGGTCGTGAGTTCACCGGTGGCCAAGATCAGCACTCGTCGATGTTCCGCTGTCGGGAGATCGAGCGCGTCGAGCACGTCGCAGGTCGTCATCAGGCTTGCGGCGATGTGATCGAATTTCTCCTGGGCCTCACGGGTGGCGCCGCCGCCGCCACCTTCATCTTCGCTCCGGGCCCTCTCCAGTTTTTGACTCGCGAATTCGAGTCTCGCCGCCAGATTTCCGGCTCGCAGTTCGAGCGTTCGAGCGGCGTTGGCTCGGGCACGAGTCGATCCGAGTTCGAGCCGATCCATGTGTTCGATATGAGAGAGGTAGAAACGAACGGTCTCGTCGAGCGTCTCTTCGTTGCCCTGAATCCGTGATTCGATCCTGATCCGAAGCTCACTCGGAGCTTCCTCGAGATCGCCTCGCAGCCTCGCGTTATCGTCCGTGACCTCTTCTATGAAGCTGGGCAGGCGACGATCCAGCGCCCAGAGCAGCTTTCGGATCTTTTGAACGAAAGGCGAGTCGCCGAGGCCTTGCTCTTGCTGTTCGAGGACGTTCGCGACGAGCGCCTTGATACTCCGCATCCAATCATGCAGACGATCTCGGGCCTGGAGTTCCGCGATGGCCCTGCCGTCCAATTCCTCGATGGTCTTGCTCTGGACCTCGAGCTCGGAATACTCGACGCGGAGGCGCTCGATGGTCTCGAGGAGTTCCTGCGCCTCGATCACGATCGGGAGAACTTCTTTGCGGGCCGGGCGAGCGGGAGACGAGGATTCGCTCTCTAGCGCGGTGGGCTCCGCAGCAGCAAGGCTCGCCGGCAGGGCCAATAACGTCGCACCGGTACAGATCGTGATGAAAAGGAAGAGGCGGAAGGTGCCTGTCATTCGCATACCGAACCCTGTTGGCCGTCCCGAATCTCTACCAAACTCGTCGTCCGATCTTGGACTGCTGGCCTTCGACTGTGCGGTGGCCGATGGCCGCGCCGGGGGGCATCACGTCCCCCGGCGTGCATCGGTCTCTAGAACGCGATCGAACCCTTGACACCCGCGAAGGGCGCGGGGTCGTAGTCATCGTCGGAGAGTCGACCGCCAGTACT
>SMVA01469694.1_pt1 | contig 11344 bp, 12 predicted proteins | sample 2456451 | NCBI WGS metagenome assembly SMVA01 (sample SAMN11095933, study PRJNA526329) | marine sediment metagenome | biome: Marine sediment; feature: Surficial sediment; material: Deep marine sediment; isolation source: Hadal surficial sediment | place: Pacific Ocean | collected 2014-05 | depth...
CCCTCGGAGCGGCGCATGGCGTCGTCCAGATGAATGAATCCGCCGTCCAGATCGCCGTCCTTGAGACACACACGCGCATCGTTCATCAGGTTCTCGATGCGCTCCGGAGCCAACTCCCTCACTTTTTCGTAGCATTCCGTGGCGCGCCCTGTAGCGTCGCCATCGAGATGGGAATCGCCGAGCAGTGACAACAGCTCGGGATCCTCCGGACGGTCCTGCAGCAGACCTTCCAGGAGCTCGATGGCAGGGGCCGATTCCCCCTGGCCGGTGAGCGAAGCCACCAGATGTCGAACCAGTCCGTTGTCACGCGGCGCCAGTCCCAGGGCGGCCTCGTAGACCTTGCGGCTGTCGCTATGCATCCCCTTGCGATCCAGATCGCTCCCCACCGCGCGGTACACCTCCAGCGCCTCATCCTGACGTTCCATCCCGCCGAGAAGCTCTGCAATGCTCAGACGAATAGGAACATCGTGCGGGTACAGCCGCTCTATCTCGCGCAGGGCCTCGAGCCCCTGCTCGTTGCGCCCGTTCTTGAGGCACCGGTCCGCGATGAACTGATACTGCGCGCGCGCCTCCATGGTGAGGCCCTGGCGCGAGTAGAGTTCGGCCAGGCAGCCGTACGCGTCCAGAGACATGGGCTCCAGCTTGGTGATCTTCTTGTAGATGGCGATGGCCTTCAGCAGGAAGCCCTCGCCGGTGTAATGCTCGGCGATCTGTCCGAAGTGTCTTATGGCCTCCTGCTTCCTGCCCAGCTTCGAATAGAGGTCGCCCACGCGGTTGATGGTGGTGACGTCGCGCGGGTTCAGCTGCACCAGCTTGAGCAACTCCTCGATGGCGGACTCGAGCTTTCCACTCCGGATGTACTTGTCGGCGGCTTTTTCGATCCTGGCCCGATTCATTCGAGACGAAGCCTCCATGTCCCTACCGCGGAACCCGGTAGACGAGGCTCGACCATCCGAACATCGACAGCCACACTGTGTCGGGATCGCATCACGACGTGAATCCGTTACCCGGAGGACTCCGGGTTGCAACTCAGAAAACTCCTGCCGTCCAGAAATTGGACAGCCGGGAACTCCCCCAAGGAACAAGAGGGAATCGGGAACCGTCGCGAATCAGGCCAGGAGAGTGCCCTGCCGCTCCTGGGGGCCTAACACGCGCCGGAAACTGAGGCGGTGAATGGGGCACGGTCCCCGCTTCTCCAGCGCTGCCAGATGAACCGGAGTCCCGTATCCCTTGTTCTCACCGAAGCAATAGTAGGTGTAGATTCGGTCAAATTCAACCATGCGACGATCGCGCTCCACCTTGGCCAGAATCGAAGCAGCTGCGATGGACGCGCACAGCCGGTCGCCCTTGACCAGCCGGCGCTGGGCGATCTCGCTACCGGGGAGGCGCACGGCATCCAGAAGAAGAAGATCGGGGGTCACGACCAGGTCGCTCAGCGCCCTCCGCATGGCCACGAAAGTCGCCTCGAGGACGTTCAGGCGGTCGACCTCCGCAGCCTCGGCGACACCCAGGGACCAGCAACGCGCCTGCTCGCGAATCTCCCCTGCCAGTCGCTCACGGTGAGCCGCGGAGAGCAGCTTCGAGTCGCGCAAGCCCGCAAGGTCGGTGCCCTCGGGGAAGACCACGGCGCCCACCACCACCGGTCCGGCCAGCGCGCCACGTCCCACCTCATCGAGGCCGGCCACGTTGCCGTGGCCACGGTTCCAGGCCTGTTGCTCATGCCCCCAGCCGGCGTCCCGGCCGCGCGCCCCACTCGGCGTCCCTGGGAGCAGCTCCTGTGCCGGCTGTCCCGCGCTGCCGGAGCGGCGCTTCAACTATCGGTCTTGCGGGCGCGAATACGCGCCGCCTTGCCGCGGCGGTCGCTGAGATAGTAGAGCTTGGCGCGGCGCACCCGTCCCCGGCGCACCACCTCGATCTTGGCGATCACCGGCGAGTAGAGCGGAAAGATTCGCTCCACGCCCACGCTCTGCGAGATCTTGCGTACCGTGAACGAGGACCGGTTGCTCCGATTACGGCGCGCGATGACGTCACCCTGGAACACCTGGATGCGGGCCTTCTCGCCCTCCACGATGCGCACATGAACCTTGATTGTGTCGCCGGCTCGGAAATCGGGAATCTCCCCGTGCACCACCGGCGCCTCCACGCACTTGATGAGATCGACCTTCGACGAGTTCTTTTCCACGGATCGCTCCTCGACTACGAGTCCGGCGGCCGCGCCTTGTGGGCATGGCACCGATCTCCAGATTAAGTGGTCTCTCCGGACCGGCCGCCCGCGGACCTTCCGTCTGCCAGCAGGTCCGGGCGTTTCCTGCGTGTATTCTCCAGCGCCTTCTCCTGGCGCCAGCGATCGATCTCAGCGTGGTTCCCACTGAGCAGCACATCGGGAACCGCCATTCCCGCAAACACATCCGGGCGCGTGAAGTGCGGATGATCCAGCAACTCGGTACTGAACGAATCGTTCTCAGCCGATGCGGGATCCCCCAGCACCCCGGGCAACAAGCGAGTCACGGATTCCACCAGCACCATGGCCGGCAACTCTCCGCCGCACAGCACATAGTCGCCGATGGAGATTTCCTCGTCCACCCGCGCCTCGATGAACCTCTCGTCCACCCCCTCGTAGCGTCCGCACACCAGCACCAACCGCTCCCGTTCCGCCAGCCTGCGACACTGCTTCTGGTCCAGGCGCGTCCCCTGGGGGCTGAGAAGCACCACACGCCCTGCCTGCTCGCACTTGGCCTGAACGGCATCCAGGGCCTCGAACAACGGGCCGGGCATGAGCACCATGCCCGCTCCGCCGCCGTAAGGCGCATCGTCCACCTTGCGGTATGGCCCCTCGCCATGCTGCCGCAGATCGTGCAGGACCACTTGCACCTTGCCGGCCTGTACCGCCCGTCCTGTGATGCCCTTTTCCAGGAACGGACCAAAAAGCTCCGGGAACAGAGTCAGGACGTCAACGCGCATTGACTTCGAGCAACCCATCGGGGACCTTCACCACCAGCCTACCCGCCTCCACATCCACCTGCACGCAGATGGATCGTGCGGCAGGGATCAGGATCTCCCCGCGCTGCGATCGCACCATCAGGACGTCTGCCCCTCCGGTGAACAGGATGTCCTCCACCTCGCCGATCCGCACGCCGTCGGTGTCGTACACCTCCAGACCCAGCAGATCCTCATGATAATAAGTGTCGTCCGGCAACTCCATCGCCTGCCGCCGCTCGATCCAGACGTCGTGGCCTGCCAGAGCACGGGCTTGATCCACGTCGCACACGTCGCGGAACTTCAGCAGCACCTTGCCTTTGTGCAGCCTCCATCCGTCCAGTCGCCACAGCTTCGCCGCCTCCGGTGCCTCACCCGGCCCCACCCAGGCCTCCTCCATCTCCCGAAAGCGTTCGGGAAAATCGGTGCAGAGCTGTGCCGAGACCTCGCCTCGCAGCCCATGGGTCGAATCGATGCGTGCCACACGTATCAGCGGTTCGGGCACCGGCCTACTCGAGAATCTCCAGGACGTAGCGCTGGTTCTCCTTGGTTCCGGCCACGCCAAGCAACGTGCGCATGGCCCGAGCCGTGCGTCCTTGCTTGCCGATCACCTTGCCCAGGTCATCCTGAGCAACCTGGAGCTCCAGCACCGTGGTCTGCTGCCCCTCGATGAGGGTCACCGAGACCTCTTCCGGCCGATCCACCAGAGCACGTGCGATGTTTTCCACCAGATCCTTCATGTCACCCTCCAGCCTACACCGAAGCCGCGCGCGCCCGTTCCATGAGCGAGCGCACCGTCGTGCTGGCGCGAGCGCCCTTACGGATCAGCTCGTCCGCACGCTCCAGATCGATCTGGATCTTCGGGGGCTTTGTTCCGGGATCATAATGACCGAGGGTCTCCACCACCGGACCCGTGGGTACCCTGCGCGAGTCAGACACCACCACCCTGTAGAACGGCGCGCCCTTGGCACCCATCCTCCTCAATCGAATCTTGACCAACGTTCTATCCTCCGAGAAATGGTTCTAGCGTCCCGCGTCCGAAAGACCCGAAACGCTAACCGGGCATTCCGGGGATCCGGAAGCCACCCTTGCCGCCGGTCCCCGCCATGCTCTTCATCATCTTACGCATCTGCACAAACTGTTTCAGCAGTCGGTTGACATCCTGCACCGTGCTGCCCGAACCACGGGCCACACGCTTGCGCCGGCTGCCGTTGAGGAGCGAGGGATCCCGGCGCTCTGCGGGCGTCATGGAGTCGATCATCGCTTCCACCTTTTGCAACTGCCCCTCGTCCGCCTCCCCCACCGGGATCTTGCCGCCCATGCCGGGGATCATCTCCAGAAGCTGACTGATGGGACCCATGCGGCGCAGCTTGCGCAACTGGTCCCGGAAGTCCTCGAGGTTGAGCGACTCCTTGCTGCGCATCTTCTTCTGCAGCTGGCGTGCCTCGTCCTCCTCGAACACCGATTCCGCCTTCTCCACCAGCGTGAGCACATCGCCCATGCCCAGAATGCGCGATGCCATCCTGTCCGGATGGAAGGGCTCGAGGTCCTCCATCCTTTCGCCCACACCGACGAACTTGATGGGCAGGCCGGTCACATGGCGGATGGACAGGGCTGCACCGCCCCGGGCATCACCATCCATCTTGGTAAGAATGACGCCTGTGAGTGGCAGCTGGCGATGGAACTCCCCAGCGCTGCGAACCGCATCCTGGCCCGTCATCGCATCGGCCACGAACAGGATCTCGAAGGGATTGACGGTCTCCCGCAGCACTTCCAGCTCTCCCATGAGTTCCTGGTCGATGTGCAACCGACCGGCGGTGTCGATGAGGACCACATCGAAGCCGGTACGGGCGGCCTCCTCCATGGCGGCAGCTGCAATGCGTGCAGGGCTTCGCTCTTCGCCCGGCTCGTGAAAGGCCAGGTCCAGCGAATCGGCCAGCACGCGCAACTGCTCCATCGCTGCAGGCCGGTAGACGTCACAGGGAACCAGCAGCGGCGTCCTGTCCTGTTGCTGCAGACGCCGAGCCAGCTTCGCTGCGGTGGAGGTTTTTCCCGATCCCTGCAGGCCCACCAGCATCAGGGCGGCCGGTTTGCGGCCCGGGATCTTGAGTTCTGCACCGTCGCTGCCCAGCACCTCCTCGAGGGCATCACGAACGATCTTCACCAGTTGCTGGCCGGGTTTGAGGCTACGCAGCACCTCCTCACCCAGGGCCTGCTCGCGCACACGAGCCAGGAGGGTCTTGACCACCTGGAAGTGGACGTCCGCCTCCAGCAATGCCATGCGGATCTCTCGCAAGCTGTCCTGGATGTTCTTCTCGGAGATGTGTCCCTCACCACGGATGCGGCGGAACACTCCCTGCAGCTTGTCGGTGAGCCCTTCGAACATGGCGATGACCTGCCCCGGAACCGCGCGCCGGCACGGTATCCCGCTCTGGACGGAAACGCGTTATTCTAGTGTAAGCGACTGAAAAGTCAAGCGAAACGGCCCAGCCGCCAGGCTATACCGAGGTCAGCAGGTGGCCGAGCTTCTCCTTCTTCGCCCGCAGGTAGGCGAGGGTCTTCTCATGCGGAGGGACCTCCAACGGCACTCTTTCCACGATCTCGATGCCGTATGCCTTGAGGGCCACGAACTTTCGTGGATTGTTGGTCAGGACGCGGATACGGCGACAGCCGAGATCCGTGAGGATCTGGGCTCCGATGCCGTAGTCGCGCTGATCCGCCTTGAAACCGAGGCTCTCGTTGGCCTCCACGGTGTCCTCGCCGCCATCCTGGAGCTCGTAGGCCTTGAGCTTGTTGACCAGCCCGATGCCACGGCCTTCCTGCCGCAGATAGACGATGACCCCTTTGCCCTCCGCAGCGATCCTCGCCATGGCCAGCTCCAGCTGCTTGCCGCAATCACAGCGCACCGAACCGAAGACATCACCGGTGAGGCACTGGGAGTGCACCCGCACCAGCACGTCATCTTCCGGGCCGATCTCCCCCATCACCAGGGCCAGGTGAGTCTTGCTCTCCGCCGCGGACTCGTAGGCGATGAGACGAAACTCCCCGTGGGACGTGGGGAGCTTGGGCTGCGCCACACGCTTGACCAGGCGCTCGGTACGCAGGCGATAGCGGATCAGATCCGCGATATTGATGACCCGTACTCCGTGCTCCTGGGCGAACTCCTGCAACTGCGGTACCCGGGCCATGGTGCCGTCCTCGTTCATGATCTCGCAGATGACCCCGGCGGGATAGAGACCTGCCATGCGCGCCAGGTCCACCGCCGCCTCCGTCTGACCGGCACGCTTCAGCACGCCGCCTGGGGCGCAGCGGAGCGGGAACATGTGGCCGGGTCGCGCCAGGTCATCCGGCAGCGTCGCCGGGTGGATGAGCTTGCGCACGGTGGCGGCCCGATCGGCGGCAGAGATTCCGGTGGTGACCTCGTCGATGGCCTCCACGGACACGCAGAACGCCGTGCCGTACGGTGCGGTGTTGCGCTCCACCATCATCGGGACGCGTAGTTCATCCAGGCGCTCGCCGGTCAGGGCGATACAGATCAGACCACGGCCGTGGCGTGCCATGAAGTTGATGCTCTCGGGAGTGATCTTCTCGGCCGCCATGGTCAGATCGCCCTCGTTCTCGCGATCCTCGTCATCCACCACGATGACGAACTTGCCGGCGGCAACATCCCGGAGGGCCTCCTCGATGGACGAAAAGCCCATCTCGGGCTCCGGAAACGGAAGGGTCTTGCTCATGTCCTGTCCTCCAGAACGGCGCGGGTGGCACCGACATCACTCGAGAGTTCCCTGGCAGAATACCACAAGCCAGGCTGGCAGAGTCTCTAGATCCCCTCTCGCCAGGGGCCGGCGCTGCCCGTCTGCAGGAAGTGGCGCACGTACTTGCCCAGGATGTCGGCCTCCAGGTTCACCGGAGAACCACCCGCCAGACCATCCAGATTGGTCACCGCCAGTGTATGGGGGATCAGCGCCACCTCGAAGCGCTCCGGTTGGAGGTCGGATATGGTCAGGCTGACCCCGTTCACCGACACCGATCCCCTCGGCACCAGGAACTCGGAGACCGACTCCGGGCGCGAAAACGCCACGATGAGGCTGTCTCCCTCGGGTCGCCGTGCCAGCACTTTGCCCACGCCGTCGACGTGTCCCTGGACGAAATGCCCGCCCATCCGTCCGCCGGCCGGCAGCGAACGCTCCAGGTTCAGGAGACTGCCCAGCGGCAGCTGTCCCAGCGTGGTCATCCGCAAGGTATGCGGCGAACACTCCGCCTCGAACCAGTCGACGGTGCTACGGATCACCGTGAGGCAGACGCCGCTCACCGCCACGCTCTCGCCTGTCGACAGAGGGCCCTCCGCAGGCGACCACGCGATGCGCAACACGGCGCCGTCCTCAACGTCCTGGCGCGACACGAGGGCGCCGGTTGCCTCGATGATGCCGGTGAACATCAACGTCCTCTCTTGTTTCTTGCCGACACGGGGTAGCCGGTGATGCGTAGATCCGGACCGCAGCGCTCCACGGTCAGACGTTCCAGACGGGGCGCCAATGCGGGCCGGCTCACGCCGTCACCGCCTACCAGCGGCACCGCCGATCGGCCGCCGAGGAGCATGGGAGCCATGAACAGTATCACCTTGTCCGCGTACCCTCCGGCGAGGAAAGAGGCATGCACCTCACCGCCCCCTTCCACCAGCAGCGATCGGATCTCCTGCCGACCCAGATCTCGCAGCACGGAGCCCACAGCTATCCGGCCGGCCTTGCAGGGCAGGCGCCGGACAGTCACACCGGCGGCGAGCAGCGCTTTTTCTCTGGACCGGGACGCATCCTGCGCGGAATAGATCACCAAAGGTCGGCGTCGTGCGGCGCGCACCAGGCGTGAACGTCGTGGTGTGCGCAACTCGGCGTCCAGCACCACGCGTAGGAAACGTGGATTCTCGCGGCCGCGACGGCGGGCTGCCAGTTCCGGATCGTCAGCGAGGACCGTCCCCACCCCCACCAGAATGGCATCGAAACCCCAGCGCAGATCATGCGCCGCCCGGCGCGCCACAGGAGAGGTGATCCAACGGGAATGCCCGCCGGCCGTGGCGATCTTGCCGTCGAGACTGGTGCCGGCCTTCAGCACAACAAAGGGTCTGCCGCTACGGACATGGTGTACATAAGCCTCGTTGAGCGCACGCGCCTCCTGTCCCAGCAGGCCACACTCCACCTGCACTCCTGCGCGCCGCAACGCCGAGAACCCGCGCCCTCGTACCAGCGGGTTGGGATCCTTCATGCTGGCCACCACCCGGCGGATGCCACTGTGCAGGATCGCGTCGACACACGGCGGCGTGCGCCCGTGATGCGCGCAGGGTTCCAGGTTCACGTAGAGCGTCGCTCCGCGGGCAGCCGTGCCCGCCCTGCGCAGCGCACGCACCTCAGCATGAGGCTCACCGGGGCTGCGGTGAAAGCCGCACCCCACGACGCGGCCCGCGCGCACCACCAGCGCACCTACCATCGGGTTCGGGCTGGCGCTGCCGAGCCCCCGGGCTGCCAGAGTGAGTGCAGCACGCAGGTGTTTCCTGGCCGCCCCGCGCGCCTCCTGCGTGCTGGCTGGTGCCCGCATCGGCTTCACGGGCAAAAAAGCCCCTCCAGGTAGGCCTCCGGCTCGAAGTCCACCAGGTCCTCCGCCGCCTCCCCAACGCCCAGATAACGGATGGGAATCCCCAGGTCGCGGTTGATGGCCAGCGCCACGCCCCCACGCGCGGTACCGTCAATCTTGGTCAGCACCAGTCCGGTGACCGCTGCCGCCTCGGTGAACACGCGCGCCTGCTGGATGCCGTTCTGGCCGGTAGTGGCATCCATCACCAGCAGAACCTCGTGTGGGGCACCCGGCACGCGATTGCCGGCAATACGATGGATCTTGCCCAACTCCGCCATCAACGAGGTCTTGGTGTGCAGACGGCCTGCGGTGTCCACAATGACGAAATCGGCCCGCCGGGCCTGCGCCGCGGCCAGGGCGTCGAACACCACCGCCGAGGGATCGCTTCCGTCCTGGTGGCGGACCAGATGGGCCCCGGAACGCTCCGCCCAGATGGAAAGTTGCTCCGCCGCGGCAGCCCGGAAGGTGTCGGCCGCACACAGTATTCCGCGCTCGCCGCCGGCCGTGGCCCGCAGGGCCAGTTTGCCCGCGGTAGTGGTCTTTCCGGAACCGTTCACACCCACCAGGAGCGTGATCCGCGGAGTGCCGGGCGGAGGGTCGACGGGAGCCGGTGCTTGCTGCAGTCCGGAGCGCAGACGCTCGCTGATGAGCGTGCGCAGATCGTTCATCCCGTTGATCTCCTGGCCCAAGCGTTCCTCGCGCAGGGCATCGAGGATGTCCATGGTGGTGGCCACACCGATATCGGCCTCCAGAAGGATCTCCTCGAGGTCCTCCAGAAGCTCCTCGTCCACCTTGCGACGGCCGCCCAGGACAGAACCCAGCCGATCACCCAGCGACCGGCGAGTCCGCGACAGGCTGCGCTTGATCCGTTCGAAAGCCTTACCGAGCATGACGGAGATCATCCATGAGGCCGGACCTCTACCCGGCTGCGAGGTCCTGCAGGAAGGCGTGGGCACGCAGGGCTTCGCTGCTCTCCGGAGGCGCCGTATCAATGACCTTCTGCAGGTAGCGTCTGGCCTGATCGGCACTGCCCTGGCGAAGGTAAAGCTCCCCGATCTTGAGGTTCAACTCCGCATGTTCCGGGATGCCCAAGTATGCCTTGAGGTAGGCTTCCAGCGCAGCGGCATCCTCGCCCTTGTCCTCCAGGAGCCGGCCCAGTTCCCGGTAACCGCGGATATAGAGCGGATTGACTTCCAGCGCCTTGCGGATCTTCTTCTCGGCGGCATCGACCTCTCCCTTGCGCTGCAGGGTCTTTCCCCAGTTGAGATACACCTTCTCCGGGGTCAGGTACGCCGGATCTGCCAGTGCCGCCAGGTAAGATTCCTCAGCAGCCGCGTAGTCACCCCGATCGGAGAACAGCAGTGCCAGATTGTGGTGAGCTTCGCTCATCCCGGGGTTGAGCTTGATGGCCCTGCGGAGGTGCTCCTCGGCCAGATCGTACTCGTTCAGGAAGAAGTAGACCTGCCCCAGGCCGTTATGAAAACGCGCCTCGCGCGGTTGCAGCCGGACGGCCTCGAGGAACTCGCTTAGACAGCGTCGCAGATCGCCGTCCTGGAGGTAGCTCGAGCCCAGCCGGAAGCGGCTAGTGGCCACCGCCGCGTCCCTCTCCTTGGCCTGTTTTCTCTTGCCCGCAGAGGCGGAGGTCAGCGAGATCAGAAGCACCACCAGGAGCGCCACCTGCCACCGAACGAACCGGGTTCTGGTCTCGTGTCGCATGTTGATCATGTGCTTCTCCTTGTGGACGCCTGGTGGCTGGCCGGCGCCGGTGCCCACCGGGGCAGCAACGGAGATGGTACAGGAATTCTCCGTGCGGAGCACCATCGCGCCGGCGGCCCGGCCCTCAAAGCCGGGTCTCGCTCTTCAGCTCGCGTTCCAGCAGGCTCTGAATGGCACGCCGAGGCGAGCGTCGCCGGAACAGGACAGCGTGAACCTGCTCGACGATGGGCATGTCCACGCCCTCCCGACGCGCCAGGGCGTACGCCGAACGCGAGGTTCGCACGCCCTCGGCGACCATCTTCATGGGGGCGAGGATCTGTTGCAGGCTGCGTCCCTGACCCAGCGCCACGCCCACCTGGCGATTGCGGCTGAGGCCCCCGGTGCAGGTCAACACCAGATCCCCCATGCCTGCCAGGCCCGCCAGGGTATTGCGGCGTGCTCCCAGCTTCACCGCCAGGCGCGTGATCTCGTGCAGGCCCCGGGTGAGCAGCGCTGCTCCCGCGTTGCTGCCGTAGCCCAATCCCTCCAGGATCCCTGCCGCCAGCGCCACGACGTTCTTGAGCGCACCACCGAGTTCCACGCCCACCTGATCGGAGTTGCGGTAGACGCGAAAGCTCCCGTGGCTCAGCTGCTCCTGAAGGCGACGTGCCAGCTGCACGCTGCGCGTCCCCACCACCACCGCGGTGGGGTGGCCCTCTGCCACCTCCCGTGCAAAGGAGGGCCCCGAGAGTGAAGCGATCCGCGTGGCGGGGAATCCTGTCTCCGCTGCCACCACCTCGGACATGCGCAGCAACGTCCGGTTCTCCACCCCCTTCGTTGCCACCACCAGCGGCACACCACGCTCCAACCACGGCTTGCACTGGCGCACCACCTTGCGCAGGTGATGCGAGGGCACCACCAGCAGCACACAGGAGGCCCCCGGCAAGGCCTCGGAAAGGCTACTGGTGGTCTGGATCCGTCGAGGCAGGCGATGCCCGGGCAAATAGCGCCTGTTGATCCGGGAGGAGCGTACGCGCGCTTCCAGCCG
>SMVA01112178.1_pt1 | contig 11343 bp, 10 predicted proteins | sample 2456451 | NCBI WGS metagenome assembly SMVA01 (sample SAMN11095933, study PRJNA526329) | marine sediment metagenome | biome: Marine sediment; feature: Surficial sediment; material: Deep marine sediment; isolation source: Hadal surficial sediment | place: Pacific Ocean | collected 2014-05 | depth...
ACGCCACCCAGGTCAGCAAGGAAGCGATCGAAGCCTACCTCGGCATTGCGGACGAAAGCGTGGGTCACGGCGGTGCCGCATCGGCGGGGGCGGGCGCCGATGCCGCGACCGAGGCTGCGGATCGGGTCCTGTCTTCGCTCGAATCCGCGAAACCGTTGAATGCTGAAGGGGCGAAGGCGCTCCTCGACAGGGTCGCAGCCCGACAACGCGAAGTCGGCTTCGAGGACTACAAATCCTGGAAAGAGCGGGTTGGGGATCCTTGTTAGGCCAACTTCGGCGAAGAGAATCTTCTTTGAATCTCTGAGTTCATATTGAAATGGCCCTTTTGGTTTGGAATAGAAATGTTGCGAAACATCACAAATTCCGGCCAGAAGGACTACTTCAGTCTGCGCTGTAATCGATTTCCCAGCGGTCGAACTATCACAGAACGCGACTGTAGCTGGCCATTGAACGACGGTCCTATCTCGAAAGATGTCTCGGACGTCAAGTTTCCAGCAGGAGTTCTCCGGTTCGTTTCGTGGTCTACCACGGCCGCGGCCAAGAGTCTCCCCCGTCTTCTTCGTGGATCCCCAGACGCGAGTTTTCGTTCAGAAGTTCGGTTCCCGATGGGCGGGCCTTCGCTTCGTCGCGGCGCCGAGGAGGTGGCGGTCTCGGCCTGTCCCCGAGTCCTGGTCTGAACTCAAGAACTCATTTTCGCCACGGTTGGAGGCTAGTCGGTGCGTTACTCACTTTTCGGGAACCCCGCAGACCTGGTCGCTTTCGAATTCCTCGCAAGGTACCGCGAAGTTTGTGAGCCCAATCCCAATTATGAATGATCCCGTCCGGACAGAGGAAGGCAGATCAACGAGCACCAGGACTGCGATACCTATCCCGCTCAGACCAGATTCATGATCAGACCGATGCTTGCAATGATTTGTACCATCGGGGGTCCAAATGGACCTTGATCCGCCAACAAGCCAACTAGCGCGATCATCGAAATTGCTGCTGAAATGAAGACTAGGCAGTATGGAAGCCGAGCCCAAGTGACTGGATAGCCCAACGCGAGAATCCCATACCCAACCACGATCAGGTTTATCCAGAAAATCATTCTCGGCGATGGGATTTCTGCAACGTCCAGAATCCTACGACCAACCTTGTCACGGCTGTACATATTCATAGAATTTCACTCGCTCACTACGTCACAATGACATTGTTTGCAAAAAAATCGACGGTAAATCTTAGGCCTGGCCTAAATTGATCCTGGAATCTCCCGCCCTGGGCCCGGCGCCGATACGATTTTCGCTGTTACGATCGAACTCGATCGATTGCGATTCTTTGAGTGCTCGCCAAACACCCATTTTCTCGCTACGAAGATCATGCAGGAACCATTCACCATCCAAGGTAGGTCTTGTGGCAAAATCCATAGTCTCTGGGGGCCAGCTAGATTGAGACACCGGTATTCTTGGCCGCAAGCTGTTGTAGTCGAACACCTCCCTGCAGAGTCAACGACGGAATCTGCTTGAGGAACACTCCTGCGCCAAGAAACTCGCCGTTCACCGTCGCAAGCACTTCGTAAAGCGCCACGTTCGGAACGACTCCAAGACAATCGTTTACGCGCTCGTGGATGTATGAGGGCCACCGGAATGTAAGCCAGACACGATTTCCAGTTCGATCTAGGTCATCCGTCCTAAACTGCGCCTTCAGCCGTTCGGAACCGGAGGCGGCTGTGGTGCAAACTGACCAACCAGCGCGTCGATCCCGGAGGCGGCCGTCCATTCGCTCATCCCGACCGTCCAGACCAAAGTGTCCTCGGTCACGCGACCGGCCGCGATGGCTTGGCTCAACTGAGCGAGCGTGAAGGGCCCGACCGACTCCCCGCCTTCCGCGATATGCCACGCCAGCGTCGGAACCGGAGGCGGACCCGCCGTCGGCGCAGGGCCCGGAGTTCCGCCCGAACCGCCGAGAATTCCACCCATCGAGTTCGTCATCGCGAGACCCATGCCGAGCCCGACGCCCGCGCCGGCCAATCCGCCCGCCGGATTCGCGGCGGCCTCGGGCATGGCGTTGCCGAGTTGATAGGCCTGAAACGCGTTCATATCGCCAATCGCATTCATGCTCGCCCGCGCATCGAGCGCCCGCTCGACCTCCGCGGGGACGGAGACGTTCACGATATAGAGCTGTGGAATCTCGAGTCCGAATTCGTCGTCGATCCGACTCACCACCTCCTTGCGGAGCGTCTCGGAGAGTTCGCTGTAGTTCTGTGCGAGATCGAGAACACTGATGCCCGAGCTGGCGACGACATCGGCGAAGGTCATGGAGATGATCGATCGAAGTAGCGCCGAGATTTCCTCCGCCTCATAGACGCCGTCGGTGCCCACCAATTCCGAGAGAAGCCGGCCGGGATCGATCGCGCGCAAGGTGTAGGTTCCGAAAGCGCGAATTCGAACGGAGCCGAAATCCGGGTCCCGCAAGGGGATGGGGTTCGAAGTGCCCCATTTGAGATCGGTGAGCTGGCGGGTGCTGACGAAATAGACCTCGGCCTTGAAGGGGCTGTCGAAGCCGTGCATCCAGCCCATCAGGGTCGAAAGGACGGGTAGATTCTTCGTCTCCAGCCGATAGTGGCCGGGTCCGAACACGTCCGCGATCCGACCTTGATGGACGAAGACGGCGGATTGTCCCGGACGGACGATCAACTGGGCGGCGTATTTGATCTGGTTTCGGTAGCGCGGAAAGCGCCAGACCAACGTGTGTTGGCTGTCGTCGATCCATTCGACGATGTCGATGAGTTCCGCGCGAAGCTTGTCGAAGAATCCCATTTCGATTTTTCCCTCTTTCGTTAGTTCAAGATTTCGGCCAGGAGATCGAAAATCGTCCCGACCGTCGAAGTTCTTCGCCGGCTGCCGAAGATCGAATAGTCTGCCGAATTACCAACAGAAGACGTCTGGATCCGAAAAGTGACGTCCCGTGCGGCGCGCTTCTCGCGCACCTCTTCCTGGTCCCGCTGGATGGCGCTCGCTCGCGCCGCACGTCCCGACATGACGAAACCGGCGATTCGTTCGAGTTCGTGTGCATCGAGCCAGGTCCCGTGCTCATGACAGCGATCCACGATCACACCGGACCGCTTCTGGAAATTTCGCCGGGTCATCAGCGCATCACAGACCGGACAGCGCCGATATTCGACGGCGTTGTCGAAGGGATTGCCGCCATCGACTCTCGGTGTCGAGGAATCTCCCTCCAGACTTTGATCCCTCGCCGCCAAGACCGCACGATCCACGAGCGCGTCGAAGCGATTTTCGGGTGCCCAGAGCCCGAAACATTTCGGACACTCCTGAATTTCGAGTCCACCGACCTCGCGAGAGGTCATCCAGCATTCACAACATGGACATCGGAGTTCGGACAGGCTGGACGCGGGCGATTCCGGGTCGAAGGCGACGCCACAGCCGAGACAGAAGCGCGCGTCATCGAGATTTCGTGCATAACATTCTGGGCAGATCAGGCTGCCGCGATCGACGATTTGGACGATTCCCGCTCCGCAATAGTCGCAGATCTCGTCGTCGTTCTGGGCGATCGCGCCACAGCCGCTACAACGACGAACCGGCGCATCGATCGCGACCGGCGGCGTCGCTTCGAGCGTCTCCCCACAACGACAGTCGAAGGCGCTCTTCGGCGCCAATCCGGCCACATCGTATTGGGCATGACAATTGGGGCAGGCTACGAGCTTCAAGCGGACCTCATGGGCCCGTATCGGAACGTCCGCTCCTCCGCTTGATCGGAGGAATCCGATTTCGAGCGCTCGAGCGCTATCCTTCGAGGAACGCCTTCAGGGATCGGCTGCGGCTCGGGTGCCGAAGCTTGCGCAGGGCCTTCGCCTCGATCTGACGAATTCGCTCGCGCGTCACGTCGAAATCCTGGCCCACCTCTTCGAGGGTGCGGTTGGCCCGCTCGCCGATTCCGAAACGCATCCGCAAGACGCGGGCCTCGCGCGGCGCGAGCGTCGCCAACAATTCGCGCGTGTGTTCCGCCAGACTCGATTGGATCACCGCGTCGGCGGGATTGACGACATTCGGATCCTCTATGAAATCCGAAAGTCGACTGTCATCCTCTTCGCCGACGGGCGTCTCGAGACTGATCGGATCGTTCGCAATACGCAAGACCATGCGCACTTTTTCGAGCGGCAATTCGAGGGCCTCAGAGAGTTCCTCGGCCTGGGGTTCGCGCCCGAGCACCTGCACGAGCTGGCGCGTCGCACGCACCAGCTTGTGGATGGTCTCGATCATGTGGACAGGAATTCGGATCGTTCGAGCCTGGTCCGCGATGGCCCGTGTGATCGCCTGGCGAATCCACCAAGTCGCGTAGGTCGAGAATTTATATCCCCGCCGCCACTCGAATTTGTCGACCGCCTTCATCAATCCGATATTGCCCTCCTGAATCAGATCGAGGAATTGCAGGCCGCGGTTCGTATATTTCTTGGCGATCGAGACGACCAGACGCAGATTCGCCTCGATCAGTTCGCTCTTGGCTTCTTGGGAGGAGAGCGCCGTCGCGTCGACGACTTCGCGAATCTGTTCGACTTCACTTCGCGTCAGATCCGAATCGCCTTCGAGGCGAACACGGAAAACCGCAAGGCTTGCGATCTGCTTCATCGCTTCGGCAATTGCGGCCGGATCGCCACCGAGTCTTTCGAGCGCCAGCTTTCCGCCCGCACTGCGTTTCTTCGATTGCTCGGCCAAGATGATGAAATCGTCGGTCTCGAGATCGAAGCGTCGAGCGATCTCCGCCGCGCGGCTGTCGAGCAAACGATGGCTCTCGAGCAACTCATCGAGACATCGATCGAGCTCCTTGTAGCGCTCGCGTGTCACTTTCTGCATGCGCAGAATCTTCGCCGCGTTCTGATTGAGCTGCGCGACCTCTGCATTGCACGCATCCCGGTCGCTACGACTCATCACATTCTGCGCGAGCTCGGCATGTCGTTTCGTCAGGCTTCGTTCGACCTTCTCGAGTCGTGCCATCGCCGCGAGGAACTTCTTGCGCGTCTCCTCTTCGGGCGGCGCTTCCTCATCCTCGAGGCCATCGATGACCTTCTTCAATTTGAGTTTGTCATCCCTCACGAACTCGCCGACCTCGATCATTCGGCGAAGGCAATAGGGATTGCCGATCAAGGCCGCCAGATGGGCATCGACCGCGGCTTCGATGCGTTGTGCGATCTCGACCTCGCCCTCTCGGGTTAGGAGCGAAACCTGGCCCATCTCGCGCAGATAGACACGCACAGGGTCGGCGCTTCCACCATCATCGGACGCAGCGCTCGCCTTGGCCTTTTCCGTGGCTGCTCGCGTCTTGGGACCGGTATGCGCGAGGGGAATGTCTTCCTCTCTCAAGATCGAAAGGACACCGTCAAAATCTTGTTGGCCCAGCCGGCTGTCTTCGAAGGCCAGTCTGAGGTCGTCGCGGTTGACGCTTCCCTCGTTCTGACCGATCTCGACCAATCGCTTGACCGAATCGAGTGCCATCAACTCATCTCTCGAGAGCGGCTCGCTTGTTTCGTCGACGGACTCGTCTCTCTTTGACTTATTAGGCGTACTACGGCGGCCCTTCTTGCGGGACTTCACAGCAGTTGACGTCGCCTTGTCATCAGACGAAGTCACGGCTTCGCTGGCGAGATCCTTCGCTTCCGCGCTGGCCCGGCCGCGTTTGGCACGCGCCGATACGGTGCTCTTCGCTCGACGGACGCGCTTCGGCGTGACCTCGGTCTCGTCGACCGTGTCGATCGGAATCTCTACTTCACTTGTCGACTCGGCGGTCGACTCCCGCGTGGACGCATTCGAGGCCATGGGGGGGTCCTCCTTGGGCTCTTCAACTCTACTGCCGATTTCCCGCTTCCGCTGCCTTCCCAGTACAACCGCTCACTCGAGTCGGTCGTTTGTTTGCGAATCGCCGCTCGAACCGACACCCAGATGGGCCCGACGTTCGCGTGTCAACGCATCACTTTCCGCGAGCAGCGCTGCGTGATCCGCATCCGGATCACGCATACGTCGCTTCAGATCTTGCTTCAATGCGGCAATTCTCCGAAGATCGAACCACCCGATCAAGTCATCGAGCACCTGATCCGCCGTCCGCTCGCCATCGATCGGAGTTTCATCTATCGCGATTTCCCGCAGGCGACGCTTTGACTCTTCGTCCAGCCGTGTCTCGACCGCGAAAGAATCCACACCGCCGTCTCCGCCCGAAATGAGCAAGCCTTCACTGGCCGCCTCGACCAGCTGAAGGATAATCGACTTCCATGCTCCAACAGGCAGGATCTCTTGAAGTTTCAGCGCCATTTCGTCGCCGATGAGTCCTGGCCTGCGCAAACACAAGCGGGCGAGGGCGCGCAGCTGTCGTTGCTCGGGAACGTCACGACGCGCACGCGTGAGGCCTAACGACTCACTATCGACCTGTGGCGTCTGCTTCGAACCACGCGCTGCGTTACGAACGATGGCGGCCACGGCCGCCGGGGAGGCGTCGACCGCCATCGCCAGGCGACGAATATACTCGTCTCGCGACACGGCATCGGCCACGAGCGCCACGAGCGGCGCCACATGCGCCACGGCGTCGGCTTTCTGATCAGGGCTAGTCGTTCCCTGACGCACTGCGTTGCGAATCGATAACTCGAGCGCGTCGGGCGCTTCGTCGACGAGCTTCCGGAGCGCCTCTGCGCCCTCTCGGACCAGATAATCATCGGGATCGAGGCCGTCTGGGATCGAGGCCGCCCGGACTCGCAAGCCGTGGGGCAGCAACACACCCAGGGCCTTCTCCGTCGCTTTCTGCCCCGCGGAGTCGCCGTCGAAGACCAGCACGATCTCGCGTGCGCGCCTGCGGAGCTGGAGTCCATGCTCTGTCGTCAGGGCCGTACCGCAGGTCGCCAGCGCCTCGCCCAGATCGGCTCGGGCGAAGGCGATCCGATCGAAGTAGCCCTCGCAGAGGATCACGCGGCCCGATCGGCGAATCGATTCGAGCGCGTCGGGATATCCGTAGAAGGAATTTCGCTTGTGAAAAACCGGACTCTCGGGGGTGTTCAGATATTTCGGTTCCTGGTCGGCCTCGAGCGCACGCCCGCCGAAACCGATCACGCGACCGCGAACGTCCTGGATCGGAAAGGTCAGCCGTCCGCGCAACCGATCGTAGTGACCCGAGCCGGATTTCCGATCGGCCAACAAGCCGGCTTGCACGCCGAGCTCGCCAGCGACACGCTTCTTGCGTAGGCGCTCGGTGACCGCGTCCCAGCGCGCGGGTGCAAAGCCGAGATCAAACTGATCCGCCGCGTCGGCGTCGAATCCTCGCGCTTTCAGGTAGCTTCGGGCGATCTCGCCTTCCGGCTCGCGCAGGGCCTCACGGTAGAGATCCTGGGCGATGGCATTGGCTTCGAAGATGCGGGTTCCGAGACCGACGCTCGGGCCGCCGCTCTCCTCGGGAATCTCGATTCCGAGGTCTCCAGCAAGCGAGCGTGCCGCTTCGGGGAAGGAGAGTCCGTCGTGCTTCATCAAGAAGGCGATGACGTCGCCACCCTCTTGGCAGCCAAAACAATGGAAGATCTGACGATCCGAGTTCACGTTGAACGAGGGGGTCTTCTCATTGTGAAAGGGACATAGCCCTTTCCAATTTCGACCCGCTTGTTTGAGCTCGACGTAGCGAGAGACCAGGCTGACGATGTCGGCGCGGTTTCGGATCTCGTAGATCGCTGATTCGGGGATCCGGCTCAAACCCACCCTCTCACAGAACGTCGTGTTAGTTCATTGAAGAACGACGTATCTTCTTGAGCGCCCGCTTGCGTGCGGCCGCTTCCTTCTTCTTCTTCCGAATGCTGGGCTTGTCGTAATATTCACGACGCCGCAGCTCCGTCAGAATTCCTGCCTTTTCACAAGTCTTCTTGAAACGCTTCATCGCGCCCTCGAAGGACTCGCTCTCTTTGATCTTGATCACCGGCATTTCGACTCCCCTCGCCGTCGCGGGGATCCAATCGACATTTGGGACAAGACAAGCCGAGCGCATCTCCCTGATTCGCTCTGCCGTCTATGAGTGACCCGAGGGTCCCCTTTCGTGGCGCGCTATTCGCATCCAGTGCGCGCCCCGCTCGTCGATTGCATCTCCGCTGCGTATCTGTTTCTCGACCCTTCGCTCGAAGCCTCGACACCCATGGGAGATTATCACCACAGCGTCGACGGGATAAGCGCGAAAGGTGCCGAACCTAGCGCAGGGCTCAGCCCGCCTCAATCATGCCCCACAGGGTCATCCAAACCCTTGGGCTGGCGAACGCGAATTCCCGCGGCCAGTAGATCCCGCTTCACTTCCCCGATCGTGGTTTCCTTGAAATGGAAGATCGAGGCCGCCAAGGCGGCCTGGCAATGCCCGCCCTCCGGCCCGTCGTCGAGCGCCCTGGCCAGATCCCTCGAATGTCCTCCGCCGCCCGACGCGATCACCGGAATCGAAATCCGATCGGCGACCGCTCGCAACAGGTCCAGGTCGTAGCCGCTTTTCGTGCCGTCACGATCCATGCTGGTCAGCAGGATCTCACCGGCGCCCGCAGCGGCCACCTGCGCGGCCCAGTCCACCGCATCGATTCCCGTCGTGTTCCGCCCGCCGTGCGTGAAAACCTCCCAGCGAGACGATTCTCCTTCGCCTGAGACCTGTTTTGCATCGATCGCCACGACGAGATTCGCGCTGCCGATCTTGGCCGCCGCGTCGCAGACCAGATCCGGATCCTTGATCGCCGCCGTCATGATCGAGACCTTGTCCGCGCCGGCATTCAACAGGTCACGGATATCTTGCAGGGAGCGAACGCCGCCACCGACGGTCAGCGGCATGAATACGCTCTCCGCCGTACGCGCCACGATGTCGAGCAGGATTCCCCGCCCCTCGTGACTCGCCGAAATGTCGAGGAAGGTGATCTCGTCCGCCTCTTGTTCGTCGTATCGCTTGGCGACTTCGACGGGATCGCCGGCGTCGACGTGGTCCACGTATTTCACGCCCTTGACGACGCGTCCCTGGTCGACGTCGAGACACGGAATGATCCGTTTGCAAAGCGCCATCACAACGCCTCGATTTGCTGGAGCGCCCGGTCGAGATCGACACCCCCGGTATAGATTGCGCGTCCGACGATCACGCCACAGATTCCTTTGTCACGCAGCTTCGCCGCCCGGGTCACGTCGTCGTTCGTCGCCACGCCCCCCGAGACGATCACGGGAATGCCGATCGATTCCGCGAGGGCCGTCGTCGCATCGAAATTCGGTCCGGTCAGCATGCCATCGCGCGCTATGTCCGTATAGACGATCGCCGCCACGCCGGCGTCTTCGAAACATTTCGCGAGTTCGAGCGCGGTCGTCTGACTCGCCTCGAGCCAACCCTCGACGGCCACTCGGCCCTCCCGCGCATCGATCCCCACGACGACGCGGTTCGGATATTTCCGGGCCGCCTGCTTGACCAGATCCGGATCTCTCAACGCAGCCGTCCCGAGAATCACGCGGTCGAGTCCCCAGTCGAAGGCCTGGTCGACGGCCTCGAGTGTGCGAAGTCCTCCGCCCAACTGAACCGGAATGTCGCCCACGGCTTCGAGGATGCATCGGATCGAATCGCCCTGCACGGGTCGCCCGTGTTTCGCCCCTTCGAGGTCCACGACGTGCAGTCGAAGGATGCCGGCTTCGGCGAAGCGACGGGCCACATCAGCCGGATCCGCGTCATACACGGTCGATTCATCGTAGCGGCCCTGGGATAGGCGTACGGCCTGCCCGCCGAGCAGATCGATTGCGGGAATCAGCTCGAAAGGGCTGGCGACGCTCATCGGCTTCCCTCGATCCAGTCGTGATAGGCGTCGAGCAAGCGCTTCCCCGCAGATTGACTTTTTTCGGGATGGAATTGCACGGCAAAGATGTTCTCGTGCGCGACCGCCGAGGCAAAGGTTCCGCCGTATTCCGTGCGACCCACGATGATCTCGGGATTCGTCGGTTCCGGGCGGTAGGAGTGGACGAAGTAATACACGTCCGAGGCAGGCAGGGATTCAAGCATGGGATGCTGCCCTTCGAAGCGAACCTCGTTCCAGCCGATATGGGGAACCCTCAGGGATTGCCCATCGACATCCTTGTCCGGAAAGCGCGTTACACGCCCCGCCAACCGACCCAGGCCGGGCGTGAGTCCATGCTCCTCTCCCTCGTCGAATAACAACTGAAGGCCGAAACAGATTCCGAGATAGGGTCGGCCGCGGTCGGTCGCATGGCGAATCGCATCGGCCAGCCCGGCTCGCTCGAGGGCGTTCATCGCGTCGCGAAACGCGCCGACGCCCGGCAACAACACGCCATCGGCGTCCCGCACGACGCGGGGATCCGCCGTCACGATCGGATCCATCTCCGAACGTTCGAGCGCCTTTGCGACGCTGCGAAGATTGCCGGCGCCGTAGTCGACGAGCGCGATGCGAGGTCGCATCGGTCTAGAGCGCTCCCTTGACTGTCGGCAGACCCGACTCACGCGGATCGATGGCCACCGCCTCTCGAAGCGCCCGAGCGACACCCTTGAACGTCGCCTCGACGCAGTGATGCGGACTCTTGCCGTAGCGTTTCTCGATATGCAGATCGAGACCCGCACTCTGCGAAAACGCGTACATGAAATCTTCCGTCAACGTCGCATCGAAGGAGCCGATTCGCGTATTTTCGAGCGCAAGCTGATAGACCAGATAGGGCCGATTCGAAACGTCGACGGCCACCTCGACCTTCGCCTCGGCCATCGGAAGCAGACAGCTTCCGAAGCGCCGAATTCCAGTCGCACTCCCGAGCGCATCGCGAAGCGCCTGGCCCAACGAAATCCCGACGTCCTCGACCGTGTGGTGGAGATCGACTTCGACATCCCCACTCGCCTTGATCTCGAGATCGAAAAGGCTGTGGCGTGCGAAGGATTCGAGCATGTGGTCGAAGAAGGGAATCCCCGTCTCGACCTCGTATTGGCCCGAACCGTCCAGATCGATTCGGATCTGGATGTCGGTTTCCTTGGTCTTGCGCGCGATCGTGGCTACACGCCGCGCGCGCGCCTTTGCGGGCTGCTGCTTGGATTTGGACGACATCGAACTTCTCCGCCTGAGAAGGCTTTACGAGCGCGAGGTGAATCGCGTGGATCGACCGCGACCCGCGAAGCGGCCCCGACGACTCGGAGAGGCTAGAGCCCGGCTTCGCGTGCGGCTTCCCGTTCTCGACGGGCGCGGCGGATCTTTTGTAGCCGCAGCTCCACCGACGCGCCATGCCCCGTGAGTCCTTCGATGTTCGCCAATCGGACGATATCCGCACCGAGCTCACGGAGTTTGGGCGGATCGAACTTCATGAAGTTGCTCCGCTTGAGGAAATCCTCGAC
>SMVA01127543.1_pt1 | contig 11342 bp, 7 predicted proteins | sample 2456451 | NCBI WGS metagenome assembly SMVA01 (sample SAMN11095933, study PRJNA526329) | marine sediment metagenome | biome: Marine sediment; feature: Surficial sediment; material: Deep marine sediment; isolation source: Hadal surficial sediment | place: Pacific Ocean | collected 2014-05 | depth 0-1...
ACCGGCACATGACGGCGAGCGCGCTGGGCTTCGACCGGCCCGCGGCGAATTCGCTGGATGCGGTCAGCGACCGGGATTTCGTGCTGGAATACCTGGCGGCGGCGACGATCTGCGCCACCCATCTGAGCCGCTTCGCCGAGGAGCTGGTGATCTGGTCATCGGTCCAGTTCCGCTTCGCAAAGCTGTCGGACAAGTTCACCACCGGCTCGTCGATCATGCCGCAAAAGCGCAACCCGGACGCGGCCGAGCTGGTCCGCGCCAAGGTCGGACGCATCGCCGGGGCGCTGGTGGCGCTGGTCATGGTGATGAAAGGCCTGCCGCTGGCCTTTTCCAAGGACATGCAGGAGGACAAGGAGCCCTTGTTCGACGCGGCGGATTCGTTGGCGCTGGCGCTGGCGGCGATGGAGGGCATGGCCCGCGACTTGACGCCGAACGTCGAACGGCTGCGCGCGGCGGCGGGCAGCGGCTTCTCGACCGCCACCGATCTGGCCGACTGGCTGGTGCGGGTGCTGGGGATGCCGTTCCGCGATGCCCATCACATCACCGGCCGCATGGTCAGCCTGGCCGAGGCCGAGGGCTGCGATCTGGCCGGGCTGCCGCTCGACAAGATGCAGGCGATCGAGCCTGGGCTGACGGAAGCGGTCTATGACGTGCTGAGCGTCGAGGCGTCGAGCGCCAGCCGCACCAGCTATGGCGGCACCGCGCCGGTCCGGGTGCGCGAGCAGGTCAAGCGCTGGCAGGAGGAACTCGGATGAGCATCGCGCGCATCGCCATGACGGCGCTTCTGGCGGCTACCCTGAGCCTGGTCCTGGGCCTCGCCGCCTGCGGCATCAAGGGCGACCCGATCCGGCCGGGATCGGAAGAAGACCTCAAGACCAAGCAAAGCGCCGACTGAGGCGCCCCGGCGAGCCATGGACCATTTCACCTACACGGAGGGCCGCCTCCACGCCGAGGAGGTGGCGCTCGAGCGCATCGCGGACGCGGTGGGCACGCCGTTCTATGTCTATTCGACGGCGACGCTGGAGCGCCACTACCGGGTGTTCGACGAGGCGCTGGCGGGCACCGACCACCTGATCGCCTTCTCGCTGAAGTCGAACTCGAACCTGGCGGTGATCGCGACCCTGGCGCGGCTCGGCGCCGGGGCCGACGTGGTCTCGGGCGGCGAACTGATGCGGGCACTGGCGGCGGGCGTGCCGCCCTCGCGGATCGTGTTCTCCGGCGTCGGCAAGACGGCCGCCGAGATGCGCCAGGGGCTGGAGGCCGGGATCCGCCAGTTCAATGTCGAGAGCGAGCCGGAGCTGGAGGTGCTGGACGCCGCCGCCCGCTCGATGGGCAAGGTCGCCCCGATCACCGTGCGGGTGAACCCGGACGTCGACGCCCGGACCCATGCCAAGATCGCCACCGGCAGGGCCGAGAACAAGTTCGGCGTGCCTATTTCGCGGGCCCGCGAGGTCTTTGCCCGTGGCGCCGCGATGGACGGGATCGAGATCGTCGGCATCGACGTGCATATCGGCTCGCAGCTGACCGACCTGGCGCCCTATGCGGCCGCCTTCACCAAGGTCGCGGCGCTGACCCAGGTGCTGCGCGCGGACGGTCACGATATCCGGCGGCTCGATCTCGGCGGGGGCTTGGGCATTCCCTACCGGCGCACCAACGAGGCGCCGCCGCTGCCGTTCGACTACGGCGCCCTGATCAAGCGCACGCTCGGGGATCTCGGCTGCGAGATCCAGATCGAGCCGGGCCGCCTGATCGTCGGCAATGCCGGGCTGCTGGTGGCGCGCGTGATCTACCGCAAGGCGGGCGAGGGTCGCGACTTCCTGATCGTCGATGCGGCGATGAACGACCTGATCCGCCCGGCGATGTACGACGCCTGGCACGATATCGTGCCGGTGGTCGAGCCGGGGCCGGACGCGCGCGTCGGCCCGGTCGACGTGGTCGGCCCGGTGTGCGAGACCGCCGACACCTTCGCCCGCGGCCGGGAGCTGCCGCATCTGGCGGCGGGAGACCTGCTCGCCTTCCGCTCGGCCGGGGCCTATGGCGCAGTGATGGCGTCGGAATACAACACCAGGCCGCTGATCCCGGAGGTGCTGGTCCGCGGCGACCGGTTTGCGGTGATCCGCGAACGCCCCACATATGCAGAGATGCTGGCGCGTGATACCCTGCCGGCATGGTTGGACAAGCCGCCGGCGGGCTGAGGCGGGCCCCGGACGGCGGGAATAACGGGAAAAGCATGGTGAAATTCAGCTTTGCGGGGCAGAGACGGGCGCTGGGCAAGGCGACCCGCCGGGCCCTGCGGCTGAGCCGTCTGGCGCTGCTGGCGGAGGGGCTGGCCCGGGCGCTGTGGCCGGCGTTCTCGGTGGTCTGCTTTGTGCTGGCGGCGGCGCTGTTGGGCGGTTTTGCGCTGCTCGACCCCGCCACCCACCGGATCGTGGTGCTGGCCACCGTCGGGCTGTTCGCGGCCACGCTGCTGTGGGCGGCGCTGAGGTTCCGGGCGCCGAGCCGGGCAGCGGCGGCGCGGCGCCTCGATGCCGGCGACCCGGTGCATCCGATCGCCACCCTGGGCGATACCCTGTCGGCGGGCGGTGGCGACGAAATCTCGCAGCGGATCTGGATCGAGCATCAGCGCCGGGCCGAACGGGCCGCGGCCCGGCTGCGCGCCACGGCACCCGACCTGCGGCTGGCCCGGTTCGACCGCTGGGCGTTGCGCATGTTCGCGCCGGTGCTGGTGATCGCCGGGCTGATCGGCGCCGGCGAGACCTGGACCGAGCGGCTGGAAACCCTGTTTATCCCGGCCCCCGAGGCGCCGGGCGCCGCCGTCGCGGCGGCGCGGGCGCCGATGGCCGAGGGCTGGGCGATCCCGCCCGCCTATACCGGGCTGGGCACGGTCTATCTGAACAAGCTGGCCGCCGCGGGCGCGGATATCCGCCTGCCGGAAGGCTCGGAGCTGATTATCCGGGTCACCGATCTCGGCGCCCCGCCGGCACTTTCCGCCCCCGGCCTGACCGGGTTCGAGGGGTTCACCGAATTCGGTGGCGCGCTGGCCGAGGCGCGCGGCGTGCTGACCACCTCGGGCCGGGTCGAGATCACCGGTGGCGGCGCGGTGCTGGCGGGTTGGGATATCGCCGTCGTGCCGGACGCGCCACCGGAGATTTCGATGCCCGAGCCGCCCGGCGCGACGCTGGCCGGAGCGCTGGAGGTGCATTTCACGGCCCGCGACGATTACGGCGTCGACACCGCCTGGGCCGAGATCGTGCCGATCGGCGGGATCGTGCCGGGCAAGGGGCTGGAGTTGGAGCCGATCACCTTCGCCCTGCCGTTGCCGATCGCCGGGCGGGCGCTGGAGGTGGCCGACAGCGCCATCCGCGACTTCGGCCGGCACCCCTGGGCCGGGGCCTGGGTCGAGCTGACGCTGTTCGCCGAGGACGGCGCCGGGCAGCGGGCCACCGCCGGGCCGGTCACGCTGCGGCTGCCGGGGCGGTTTTTCACCCATCCGCTGGCCCGCGCCCTGGTCGAGCAGCGCCGCGAACTGGCGATGGATTTCGAGCAGGGCGGCCGGGCGCTGGACGTGCTGCAAGCGGTGACCCGGCGGCCGGAGGAGATATTCGACGACAATTCCGGCGCCTATCTGGGGGTGCGCGTGGCGATCCGCCGGCTGGCCGGCGGGGTGGCCGCCGACGAGGTCTCCGGGGTGGCGCCCGGGGTCGTCGAATTCCTGTGGCTGGCGGCGCTGTCGCTGGAGGACGGCGACCTCAGCTCGGCGCTGGAGCGGCTGCGCGCCGCCGAGGAGGCGCTGCGCCGGGCGCTGGAGAGCGGCACCGACGAGGATATCCGCCGGGCGATGGAGGAACTGCGGGCGGCGATGCAGGACTATATCGAGGAAATGATCCGCCAGGCGCTGGAGCGCGGGCTGGAGCCGGGCGATCAGGGCCAGGGCGGCGACCGCCAGATGCTGAGCCAGCAGGACCTGGAGGAGATGCTGGACGAATTGCAGCGCCGCGCCGAGTCGGGGTTGCGCGACGCGGCCCGCGACATGCTGTCAGAGCTGAGCCGGATGCTGGAGAACCTGCAGGTCGGACGGCAGCAGAACGGCAGCGGCGGCCAGCGGGCGCTGGAGGCGCTGCAGGAGATGATCCAGCGCCAGCGCGATCTCGCCGACCGCACCTTCGACGAGCTGCGCCAACAGCGCCGCGAGGGGCGCGCCGGACGCGGCGGACAGCCCCGGCCCGGCGGCGGCGACCCGAACCAGGGCGACGGCCTGATCCCCGGTGCGCCGGGCCAACCCGGCAGCCTCGCCACCGAGCAGGAGGCGCTGCGCCGGGCGCTGGAGGAACTGGCGCGGCAAATTCCGGGTTACGGCGCGGGAGCCAACCAGGCGTTGGAGGACGCCGGCCGGGCCATGGGCGAGGCCCGCGACGACCTGGAGAACCGGCAGCCCGGCGACGCGGTCCAGGACCAGATGGACGCGCTCGACCGTCTCAACGAGGGCGCACAAGCGCTGGCCGAGGCGCTGAGCAACGGCCAGGGCGACACCGCCGGCCAGGGCCGGGGGCGGCGCGACGGCCGGGCCCGCGACCTGTTGAGCGACCCCTTCGACCGCCCGGCCGGGGCCTTCGGCGCGATCGACGGCCGCGACACAAGGGTGCCGGACCGCTCGGTGCTGGACCGCGCCCGGCAGGTTCTGGAGGAGTTGCGCCGCCGCGCCGCCGAACCGCACCGCCCGCGTATCGAACTCGACTATCTCGACCGGCTGATGGACCAGTTCTAGGGTCTTTCCGACCTTGATCGAACCGGTCGGCGCGCCGTCATTGTCCGGCTTGACCGGATAATCTCACGCATCGTCGAGAGATGCCCCGGTCAAGCCGCGGCATGATACCAACGCTCATCGATCGGAACCCATCAGCCACAACCCCGCTGCCCCGGCATCGAGCCGGGGACACGCAAACAGGTCTGAAGCCGACAGGTTTGAAGCCAGGAGGTCCCGGGCCGAGCCCGGGACAGCGCATAACCGGGCCGATTGGTCAGGATCGATGAGCGTTGGTGTCAGTCCAGTGATCGCCGACGTGGTTCGAACAGACCGGAATTCTCTTCACTCGTCGTCGCCGAGCGCCCCGATCCGTTCGACCAGCCATGTCTTCCACTCGGCGGTTGTCTCGTTCAGTTCGACCCGGTAGCGGTCGACGGTGACCACGTATTCGGTAAGCGCCGGTCCCATCCGCGGCGACGCGGCGATGATCTGCGGCTGCAGGACATAGAGCCCGACTAAGGTCGCCGTCACCATCGCCACCAGCGTGAACCCGGTGAGGAACGCGCCCGATTTCTTGCGCCGTTCACGCGAACGCTGGAGTTTCTTGGCCCGCTTTTCGTGCAGGCGGCGCAACTTGGCGGCGTCGTAGCCGCTGTCCGCCGCCTGGCCCTTTACCGCCCGTCCCAGTTTGTCGACACCGTCGATCCGGGACTTCAGCGGATCTATTTCATCGTCCTCGTCGCGCTTGCGGATGGTCGGGGTCGGAGCGACCGGAGCCGGTCGCGCTTCCGGTTCGGGCTCGGGCGCCGCATCGGCGCTGTCCTTGAGATCGGTGAGCATCTGGCGAATCGCCGCCATCTGGTCTTCACGGTCACCGGTCGCGGCCGGCGGCGGCGGACTGGGCGCGGCGGCTTCGTTGCCGGGGGCCGCAACCGCTGCCATGGACGCGGACTCGGCCACGGGCTCAGGCTCGGCCACGGGCTCAGGCTCAGACTCGGCCACGAGCTCGGCCACGGGCCCCGACTCGGGCGCGGACCCTGACTCGGCCACGGGCGAAGCCTGCGCCGGGGTCGCGCCTTCCGCATGGGCTCGCCATTTATGCGAGCAACTGGAGCAGCTGACCTTGCGGCCCTCTGGCCCAATCGAACCGTCGGGGAGCTGATACCGCGCCTGACAGGACGGGCATACAATCTCGATCATGTTTTACCTCCAGGCCCTTGGAGCCACATTCTATGATCCTGTATAAACCTCCTTTGGCAAGACTCCAAGCGGTCAGAAGCCCGGCACTGTTGCCAAATCGCGGCAAATATGGTGGGTCAGGCGTAAAATAATGATGGTCCGGGCGGTGATTTCACTCAAAACTGTCAGCGACGGCTATGATGGTCACGCGACGCCCGGCGACCTGACGGTCCGATTCCGGCCGCGGCCGATGCCCTGGAGCCTTATCGGTGACCCCTGATTCACCGATAATGCTCCGACTTATTGGTTGTCGCGATTTCCGAGTCGCAAAGTGACTTCACTTTGCTTGAAATCGCGCTGAGGGGATGCCCATGCAGTGGCTGCGCTCGGCGATCCTGGTCTTCCTGGTCTACCTGCTGATGGCGGTGATGGGCCTCATTGGCGCGCCCGTGGTGCTGTGGTCGCAGGCCTGGACCCGGGGCTGGATGAAGCTCTACGCCGGCGCCGTCTTCGTGCTGGCGCGATGGCTCTGCGGACTGCGGGTGGAGTGGCGCGGGCCGGTGCCCTCGGGCGCCGTGGTGGTCGCCTCGAAGCACCAGTCGCTGCTCGATGTGCTGATGATGTTCGCCGCCCTGCCCGAGCCGCATTTCGTGATGAAACGCGAGCTGATCTGGGCCCCGGTGCTGGGGCTCTACGCGCTCAGGGCCGGCAGCATCTGGATCACCCGCGAGAAGCGCGGCGAGGGCAAGACCATGCTGCGCCGGCTGGCAAACAGGCACCAGGGCAGCGGCCAGATCGTGATCTACCCCCAGGGCACAAGGGTGCCGCCGGGCGAGGTGAGGCCCTACCGGCGCGGCGCGGCGCTGGCCTACGACAAGTTCGCCCTGCCATTGGTGCTGGCGGCGACCAATGTCGGCTGGTTCTGGCCCAAGAGAGGCATTCTCCGACGCCCCGGCACCGCGGTGCTGGAGTTCCTCGAGACCCTGCCGCCGGGCCTGCCCCGCGCCGAGGTGATGCGCCGGATGGAGACCGAGATCGAGGCGGCGTCGAACCGGCTGGGTGCGGAAGCGGCGCAGCAGTTGGAGGTGGATGCCGCCGGGTGAGGCCCGGGTTCACCGACGTGGACCCCTCAGGACAGCCGCTTGGTCCCCATGCCGATGTATTTCTTGCGCCGCTCGGCCCGGAGCTGGACCGGCGACAGGCCGTTGAGCGAGGTCAGGGCCGCCTCGATCGCCTCGCCGACGCTGTCGATCGCCGTCGCGCGGTCACGGTGCGCGCCGCCGAGGGGCTCGGGGATAATCGTGTCGGTGACGCCGAGCTCCAGCAGGTTCTGCGCCGTCAGCCGTAGTGCTGTGGCGGCCTCGCGCATCTTGTCGGCGTTCTTCCACAGGATCGAGGCGCAGCCCTCGGGCGAGATCACCGAATAGATCGAGTGCTCCAGCATGATCATCCGGTTGGCGGTGGCGAAGGCGACAGCCCCCCCGGAGCCGCCCTCGCCGATGATCACCGAGATCAGCGGCGCGTGCAGCTTGAGACACATGTCGGTCGAACGCGCGATGGCCTCGGCCTGGCCGCGCTCCTCGGCGCCCTTGCCGGGATAGGCGCCCGGGGTGTCGACGAGCGTGATCAGCGGCAGGCCGAAACGGTCGGCCAGCTCCATCAGGCGCACCGCCTTGCGGTAACCCTCGGGCCGGGCCATGCCGAAATTGCGCTCCAGCCGGGTCTTGGTGTCGGAGCCCTTTTCGTGGCCGAGCACCATCACCGGACGGTCGTTGAAGCGGGCCAGCCCGCCCATTACCGCATCGTCCTCGGCGAAATTGCGGTCGCCGGCCAGCGGGGTGAATTCGGTGAACAGGGTCTCGATATAGTCGCCGGCATGGGGCCGGTTCGGGTGCCGCGCGACCTGGCATTTCTGCCACGGGGTCAGCTCCTTGTAGAGCTCGCGCAGCATCTCGTCGGCCTTGCGGTCGAGCTGGTCGGCCTCGGTCCCGGTCTTCATCCCGGGATCCTGGCGCGCCATGGCGCGCAGTTCCTCGGCCTTGCCCTGCAGTTCGGCCAGCCCCTTCTCGAAGTCGAGATAAATCTGCATCCCGGTCAGCCCCGCAATCCCCGTCAACCCGGCAAGGTCGCCGTCGCGCCGGACTATGGCATTTGCCTGCCTATTGCAATCGGCGCCCACCGGCGCGGCAATTTACGCGCTCTTAAGGTTACTTCTTAGGCCGACCCTAACTGCCAGGCGGTAGGTTTGGTCGAGATCGTTGTGAGCGGCCCGGAATGCGGCCGCGGGTGCAGGACGCGGACAGAACGGCCACCAACCAGGGAGAACGCCGTGTTGCGGGGTCATGTCGATGGTCGCGCCCGCCCGGCCGCATGGGCGACGGGCGAGACCGGGAGGGCGGTGACATGAGCCACGCTCCCAAGCCGGTCTACGACACCGGGCAGATCATCACCGCCCTGACCACCAAGGATGGCGCCGCGCCGTCGGTGGCCTGGTCGACCGATATCATCACCTATTCGATCAACACCGGGCAGATCGACCCGACCCACCCGGATTATACCGACGAGATGTCGGGCTATGTGGCGATGACCGTGGCGATGGAGGCGGCCGCGCGCGAGGCCTTCGCGCTGTATGACGAGCTGATCGCGGTCGATCTGCTGGAGATGGCGGACTGGCCCAGCGCCCATATCACCTTCAACTATTCGTCGAACACCGGCGACTCCACCTATGCCGCGTATTCCTACTGGCTGGTCGATAACGCGCCGCGGTCGCAATACAAGCTGGCCGACGCCGATATCTGGCTGGCCGATAGCTGGACCAGTCACGACGACGACAGCGATCTCTACCAGGGCGGCTATGCCATCGAGACCTATCTGCACGAGATCGGCCATGCGCTGGGGCTGACCCATCCGGGCGACTACAACGGCACGGCGACCTACGACCTCGACGCGACACACCAGCAGGACACCCAGGAATATTCGGTGATGTCCTATTTCCTGGCCGGCGCCGACGGCGGCGACACCGACCATATCGGCACCGCGGGCTGGTCCTACGGGGCGACGCCCCTGCTGCACGACATCCTGGCGCTCCAGGCGGTCTACGGCGCCGACATGACCACCCGCACCGGCGACACGGTCTACGGTTTCAACAGCACCGCCGGGCACGACGCGTTCGACTTCACCGTCAACATCAACCCGGTGATCGCGATCTGGGACGCCGGCGGCATCGACCGGATCGACGCCTCCGGCTGGAATACGAATCAGGTGATCGACCTCGGCGAGGGGGCGCTCTCGTCGCTCGGCTACCTGACCCGGAACGTCGCCATCGCCTATGGCGCCACCATCGAACAGGCGGTCGGCGGCGGCGGCAACGACCTGCTGATCGGCAACGACGCCGACAACCTGCTGATCGGCAATGCCGGGAACGACATTCTCAAGGGCGGCGGCGGGGCCAACACCCTGCGCGGCGGCACCGGGAACGATCTGCTCTACGGCGGCGCTGGCGCCGACACACTCGACGGCGGCGCCGGGGCGGACGTGCTGTTCGGCGGCGCTGGGGCCGATGTGCTCGACGGCGGCGATGGCGCCGACTGGGTGCGCTTCGTGGGCGCGGCCACGGGCGTGACCTTGAACCTCGTGGCCGGCACCGGCACCAGTGGCGACGCCGCCGGGGACACCTACCTGAACATCGAGAACGTCTCGGGCTCGGGGCTGGGCGACGACCTGACCGGGTCGAATTTCGACAACAAGATCTTCGGCGAGGGCGGCGACGACACCATCTCCGGCCGGTCGGGGCAGGATTTCCTGCTCGGCGGCGCCGGCGACGACACCATCGACGGCGGTTTCGGCAACGACATCCTGCGCGGCGGCGCCGGCGCCGACACCCTGATCGGCGGCATCGGCAGGGACTGGGCGCAATACAACACCGCCACCGCGGGCGTGGCCCTGTCGCTGGCCACCGGCGGCACCGGCGGCGAGGCGGCGGGCGACACCTTCTCCTCGATCGAGAACGTCCGCGGCTCGGATTTCGCCGACGACCTCACCGGGGATGCGGCCCGCAACCTGATCATGGCGGGCGCCGGCGACGACACCATCGACGGCGCCGCCGGGCCCGACGTGCTCCATGGCGAGGCGGGTGACGACACCATCGACGGCGGCGCGGACGGCGACGAGCTGTGGGGCGGCGCCGGGGCCGATGTGCTGATCGGCGGCGCCGGCAACGACTGGGCGCGCTACGACGACTCGAGCGCGGGGGTCACGGTCGATCTCGGCGCCGGCACCGGGTCCGGCGGCGACGCCGCGGGCGACACGTTGAGCGGGATCGAGTTTCTCTGGGGCTCGGCCTTCGCCGACACCCTGACCGGGAATGCCGGCGTCAACATGATCCGCGGCGGCGGCGGCGACGACGTGATCCGCGGCGGCGCCAGCAACGATATCCTCGAAGGCCATGGCGGGGCCGACATCTTCGTCTTCGGCGCCGGCGACGGCATCGACCGCATCCATAACTTCGACCTGATCGAGGACCTGATCCTCTTCGACTCCGTGGCCTCCGGGTTCGGCGACCTGGTGATCACGAATTTCAACGGCGATGCGGCGGTCACCTACGGGGTGGGCGACGTGATCCTGCTAACCGGAATCGACAGCGGCCTGGTAACCGCCGATCTGTTCGATTTCGTCTGAGGTGGGTGGGGCGCGGGGCCGGGGCAATCCCGGCCCCGCTGATCTGTCCAAAGGGGCCGGGTCCGCCCGGCCCCGACGATTTCCGCGAAACGGACTGGGCACGGCGCCACTGTCGGCATCAAATTTAACACCAGCCGCAAATCCGTGCGTTGGGGAGCTTCCGCCTTGTGCCCGTTTAGAGCGTTTTCCGCCCTGACGGAGTCAGGATGGACGCTCTATCCCTTCGTTTTTACGCAATTTCCGAGTCGCCAAATGATCCCATATGGCTCGAAATTGCTCTCGGCTTGACCAATGAACGCTGGACATTCTTGTGTGGTCCCTTCACTCGAACGTGAGAACGGATGTGCAATATTCTATCAGTATAGTTCACTCGATTATTTTGAATTGAAACGGCTTTTCAAAATAGTTTACAATCAAAACTAAACAAAAGTCCATGATCTGGACTAAAAACTTTACTCTACTTAATAGTGTAAACTATACTTAATAGTGTAAACTATCTTTTTACTATATACTTAAGGGTGCAATCTGATTCGCACCGTAGCTTGCATTCCGGGAGCGAGTCAGCGGAAATGGGGGTGGATTTGATGCGCAGCATTTGCAATTTTCTTCGTGACGAGAGCGGCAGCTACACCATCTGGTCGCTGGTCTGGTTCTCGCTCTACGTCGCCATGGGCGGCCTGGCGGTCGACATGACCGATGCCTACCGCAACCAGACGCTGTTGCAGGCGACCGCCGATGCCTC
>SMVA01131186.1_pt1 | contig 11340 bp, 9 predicted proteins | sample 2456451 | NCBI WGS metagenome assembly SMVA01 (sample SAMN11095933, study PRJNA526329) | marine sediment metagenome | biome: Marine sediment; feature: Surficial sediment; material: Deep marine sediment; isolation source: Hadal surficial sediment | place: Pacific Ocean | collected 2014-05 | depth 0-1...
AGGGTCTGTCCAGTGCTGGACACCACCTCTTCTCCGCGCGCGAACCGGTACGCGTCGCTAGGCAGGAGGCGGTTGCCAAACAGACCCGCATCCATCGAAAGCGATGTGTGCAGGTGAGAGTCGCCCCAAAGCGGTCGCTCGGGGAAATTGCGATGCGCATAGGGGGAATAGGCCTTGCCCGTGTACGCATCGGACAAGAACTGCTTGTTCGGGGTACCGGTATCCAGCGCTGAGGAAGACGAGGCAATGAACAACGACACTCCAAACATCGCAGCGAAACAGAACCTGATCATTGATTCTCTCCTGTTGAGGGGCCGGGGCGCAGAACTCACTTACCGCCGACGAAGTCCAGCGTAGTCTAAATTACGGAACGGGCTCCCACCACACGGCTCAGGCACGAACGCGCGCTCCGAAATCATCACCGGGACACGGTTGGCATCTGAGGAACGCATCGTTTTCGCGTCATGGGCCGTGCATTGCGCCATTGGAGCCCCGCTGACGGGGCCGCTGGGTGGCTACGTCGTTTGGGTAAGCGGGTCAGTTTCAACTGGGCTGCAGTCTCTTCGACGCACAGCGAATCATCGTCTGACGGGCTTCCCCCACAATTGATCGAAACGACTCGATATGATCGGTTCAGGCGAAAACCTCATTGAAATCAAGGCCAGCATTTCCTTGCCAACGTGGGGGTCGCGGCCGACACAGTCGCATGCTTCGCGGCCGAGCTTTGCTCGGCTCGCGCAAAGCGGGCAAAGCCCGCCAGCAAGCCCGGTCTCGTGCTCCAGAAAATGAAAGCCCCTTCGCGGAGTTACGTGGAGGGGCTTTTCGTGTGCTCTTGTCAATTTGCTAGATTCGCACTGCCCCCCAACATAGACGGAATCTTGAACTGCACTCTGGGCGGCTTTCCCGTCGAGGGAGTTTGGTTTTGGGGGCGCGGTGGTTCGGAACGAGAGGCTAAAGACCTTTCTCTTCGTTACGGGAATCGCCTCTTCCGTTTCTGTTGCTGCTTGTATCTCACTCGAGTGGCAGCCCATTGGGCCGCGCCGAACGGAGGCGGTTGTGGGAGCCAAGGCCGTCGACCCCGATGAGTGTTCGATCTGTCACACTGAGGTGCAGGGTCGCACAGAGATCGCGTCGTATCACAAGAACTGCGAAAGCTGCCACGGGTTGGGAAGCCTCCACTCGAATAGCGAAGATCCGCAGGATATCCGCTATCCGGCCAACCAGGACTGCCTCGCCTGTCACGTACCGGGTCGCGACAGTCATCTCCAGTGGAGCACGGGCGCCCATTCGCGCGCAGATCTCTACTGTTCGGATTGCCACAACCCTCACTCCACGACAAGAAAACACCTGCGGACCCGCAAGTCGGTTGCGTTCCCCGATATGGATGAGGCATCGCAACTTTGTATTACCTGTCATGCTGACATCGCAGCCGCTCAGAACATGCCCTCCCATCACCCAGTGCGGGAAGGGGCGCTGAGCTGCCTTTCGTGCCACGACCCACACGAGGATGCGCGCATCTCCGGTGGTGATCGCAACCAGCGATGCGCGAGCTGTCACCAGGATTTGATGGGCCCGTGGATTTTCGAACACCCGCCCGCCGTCGAAGACTGCATGATCTGCCACAATCCCCACGGGGCCGTTGGGCAGAATCTGCTTGAAACTCCGCAGCCGACACTCTGTTTGACGTGCCACTCGCTCAACGACCTCTGGCACCACAACGTTCCGGGTACAGGTTTGATCGGGAATGTGACGATTACCGAGGATTATCCGACGGCACCCGGTGAAACGATCAGTGGCGCTGAAGCTCGGCCCTTCTTGAGCCGATGTAACGACTGCCACGGAGCCATCCACGGGTCTTATACCGATGAGCATCTGCGACATTAGGCCGAGAATGGCCCTCGCGACTCTGGTTGCGTTGAATGCCTGTTTTACTGCCGAGCGCGCCTCGGCCGAAGATCTGGAATTCCGCAGCCAAACCACCCTGGGCACTCGCCTGTACGACTTCGAGAGCCCGTTCGATCAGGACATCACCTCTTTTTTCGATCAATACCGCGATGTCCGCGACAAGGATGCAGATGTTCCGTGGTTCCTGGATTTTTTTCACAACGATGTTGGATTGGTACGGAAGGACGGAACCTATCAGGTGCGCTTCGAGCGCTGGAGTCCAAATTGGCGCAATCAACATGGTGTGTTGGATGTCGATTGGAAAGGGCTCGATCTTGAAGTTGACTACCGGCTCTACCAGAAGAACGATCTGCGCGTCTTTCCGATGGGCACGGGAGGGTCTCTTCCGACCTTAGGGAGTGTCTACAACTCAGAAACCACCGCCAGTAATCCGCTCGGAATTGGCGATCGCTTCTACAATCGACGTGCCGGGGTTGGCGGCGAGGTGCGTCTCCGCCCTGACGAGTATGGCTTGAGCCTTCCGTGGTTGAAGGAGGTCCGTCTCCACGCGGATTACGAAAATCGACGCGGTCGCAACCAGGCTCGCTATTTGCTCGAGAGCAACGTCGCCGGGCTTGGCGCTCTACCGCAGACAGAGCGCTTCCGTGGGATTCGGATCAAGCAGGATCAAGAGGTCGAGCGCATGGGTGGTGGGTTCATCCTGCAACCCACAAAAACGTCCTCTGCTGTGTTCGACTTCACCTACGAGGCTCTGCGGGAGAACGCTCCGGTTGTTACGATCGGTGATTTAGCGGCTGGGGATCCGGACATCCCGGGCGGTCTTCCTCCCGAGACGGCTGCGCGCGCTCTATTCTTTGTTCCGGACACCGATCGGTTCACCGGATCCGTAGCCACCTCGGGGCGACTGGGTCCCGCGAACCTCCACGCCGGCATGTTCGTCACCCATCTAGCTCAGACGAATCGCCGTGCACCGCTGCAGGACCTCCTCGACATCGGAGATAGCCGCGTGACGACCTGGTCGGCTGATGGCTCGTTCGATATGCCGATCGGCAAAACGTTCAGCCTCGACGGGTACGCGAAAACGGTCTGGCGGCGCAACAATACCGATCAGGGCGCGTTCGAGAAAATCGCTACGGATGGCGTTCAGGTGAATAGTTACATGCGGCGCAGACGTGAGATCACCGCTGGTCTCGAGTTGGGTGCTCGACCCATTCGCGGAACGACCGTCGCAGCCGGCGCCCGCACCCGATACGTTGACCGCAGTCTGCGATTTGGTTCATCACCCGGTGCGATATTAGACGCGTTCAACCTCATCGAAGAGAAAAGTGAATCGTATACCTTCTACCTGCGCTCGAGCACGCGTCTCGCTCGGGCGTTTCAGTTGTCTGGCGAGTTGGGTTACGAATACGCTCCCAAAGTCACTTTTGCGCGAGATCTCGAAAGGTCGATTTATTTCGAGGGTCGAACTTCCTACACGATCGTGCGACCAATTCCGATCACGCTCTCTTCTTATGGCAAGTTCTTGACCGGCGACAATGACGAGATCGAACTCCAAGGTGTAACGCCGGGGCGGAGCAAGAAAAAGGAGTTCGACAGGGAGCGTGCCAGCTATGGAATTACTTTGACGGTGATGCCATTCAAGGAGGCATCGTTATATGCCTCTTTTTCTCATAGCTGGGATGAGCAGGAGTTCGCCTACCTGCGGTCGAACTTGCCTCGAAACTTTGGACCCGCCGGGCTTGAATTCTATATCGATTCGAAACCGCAGTACCGAGGTAAGACCGAAAGCCTCATGGTGGGTGGAAACTTTCCGATCGTCCGTAAGCTCTTCGGCGAAGTCTCATCGAGCGTGATCTGGGTGAAAGCGTATTTTAGCGATAGCAGCATGACTTCGGGAGTTCTCGAAAACTCCAGCGAGATTCGCAATCGCATTGTTTCGGTCGAAGGGCGTATCCGCTACGAGATCAACCCGTCGTTTCGAGTCCAGCTGGGTTATCGATTCGACGATTTTCACGACGGATCGGATTTGGAGTTGCTCGAGCTCGACACGCGGCAGCATGTCTATACCATCCGCTTCACTTATCAGATTCCAAAGCCTTAATTCGCCCGAGCAGCGGCAGCACGCTCCTTTTCCTTCTCTATTTTTTCGAGTTCCAAATATTTTCCCCTCACATCAGCGGGGATCGGGTGGGAAATTTTCTCTTTGGCTTCTTCGAAGGCGAAGCCTGCTGTGCTCCCATCGGGTAGCGTGTACCGCTTCGGGTCAAAGGTGGGACTTTGGGAATTGTGGCAGGCGAGGCAGATGCCCTCGTCTCCTCCCGCGTCCCACAGGCCGTTTTTCCGAGCGTCTTTGACGTCGGACATGATGGTCTTCTTTCGATAGTCCTTGCCCGGACCGTGACACGATTCACACTCGACCCCATTTTTGAGTTCTACCGGATAGGCCATTCGTTCCGGAGGTACGCTCTGTAGCGTTACGTGGCAGATGAGGCACTCTGACGCTTCGCTTGGCGCGACTACCAGGCCGCGCTCTTTCGCAATGGCGATCGAGGATTCGCTTTGAAGTGTGCTGTATGCCTGGTAATGGGGACCCCGTTTCCACGTGGCGAACTGGTTCCCCATCAGCTCTTTTTTATGACAGACCATGCACTTTCCGGCACCCACGTAATTGTGGCCTAAGTCTTTACCATCAGGAATCAGATCGGACCGCACGGGAATGGCTGCAATGACCACGGCGGTGAACACGCCCAGTCCGAGCCTGGGCAGGCGCTTCGTAGCAACGTTCATCGATCTAGCGCTTTCGGTTTTTTCGGTGGTGCAAGAGGGCCAGCAGCGCGGCACCCGAAATCGACATTCCCACCCCTGTAGGTTCGGGAACCGTTACGACTTTTTCTGATCGGTTCCAATGGTCACCAAATGCGGTGAAGCTCTGATTGAAACTGTTCATCGCGGCCATGATGGTCATCGACCCCTCCGTGAGTGGTGCGTCGATCGGGATCGTGTAGGAGAAAACGCCGATACCTCCGTCAGGCGAGGGGAGGGCGTTTACATTCGAATTATGGGTGATCTCACCGTCGAGCACCTGCAGACTGGTTGGGAAATTCTGATCTTGCTCCATTGACTCGTCGATCAGCAGTTCGATGTTATCGAGGAAGAGCGACAAGTTCATTCCCGTGCCCACCAGGAGGCCGCCGTTGGCGATCTCCGTCATCTCGAGCGTATAGAGGGCTGTCTCACCGGGTTCGAGCGTGTCTGGCCCTGATATCGAGATGACCACCAGATCGGTCGCGGCCGCTTCGTGACATCCTGAGCCCGCACAGGTGGCGGGTCCTCCGGTCATCGAGACGCTGCTGATTCCGTTGCTATGGGCTGTTGCGAGACTCGGTAGGATGACTAACAGCCCAAGAATAATGCATCTTGACCGAGTCATCAGCGTATTCTCCTATGGATTCGAATGGTGATCTGGTTGGATCAAACGCGATTCGTGGATTTAGCTGTGCGCGGAGTTCTGTAATCAGGTGTATTTGGGCGGCAGGACTGCCTGAGTGTTGCTGGTTGTAGCGCGCGATGCAGCTGCCTATCGTGCTTCCGTGGGTTCAACTCCAGTATTTTGATTCGCATCAACTGAGATCCAATTTCCGAGTGCTATCCGGTCTGTTTTGCTGAGTTTAGAGTTTGGATGTAACAAGAGATAATACCATAATGGCATCTGCTTCTCGTCGATTTGTTCAAGGATGAGATCTTTTAGATCTCTCTGCTCGAGCGGCTCGTAGAAATCCCACTCCGATAGGTTCATCGCGTCGCGCCCCTCGTTTACGTCGCGTGAGATGGCCCACGAGATTGGGGCCACGTGGCTGTACCAAGGCCACTCGGTTTCGTTGGAGTGACAGTCGTAACAGGAGCGCTTGAGGACGGCGAGGGTCTCATCGGGCGCGGGCACTTCGTGCAGCACCGGTGGGTTTTCGCGTTTGACTGGTATCACCTGGATCACAACCACTAAGGCCAGTGCTGCTCCTGCGATCATCACTCGCATGTCATCGCCCTGACACCTCTTGAGATCCTATATCGGTTCGGGTTGCTCGCTAATGAGTCTAGAATGAAAAAGCCACCGAAGTCCGGGTGCACCCCCCTCGGGGTGGCGCACCTCGCGCTAGAAGTACGCGTAGCGTGTGGCCAAGGCTGCTCTGTGGGCGGCGCGGCGCCACCCGAGACCGTTAACGACGAGGTGGTCGACATCGAACACTTTGATCGCCAGTAGCGTGTAGGTGATTCAGTCCCCGTTTTCGCCCCCACGTGAGGCGCTAGTGGATGAATTGTGGGCTCGGTCAGCCAAGGGGCGAGTTCAGCGCTGCTGACATTCTGCGTTCTCTTGCTCGAAAATCGCAGGGCCTGCTGGCCCTTTTTCACCCACTCCGTAAACGGCCAGATCATTAACTTGAAGATGTTGTGTTTTGGCATACCCGGGATACCAAAACGCTCTCTGCACGGCCCAGGAACCCGATAGGTGCCGAAGAGGAGATCCCAACCCACGAAGATATTGGCGAAGTTGGTGTTGTACGAAGATGGATCGTCCGCATGGTGCCATTGATGGAAACGTGGCGATACGAAGACATGGTGAAAAATGCCGTGCTCCCAATCTACGGTCATATGGATGTAGCGGTTGTACAGCACCAATAGAAGTGAAACACCGGCCGTAACCCCCGGTGGTAGGCCCGCCCAACTTGCAAGGAACACGTAGGAGAGGTCCATCATCAACGACTCGAGGAAATGGATTCGAAACGAAGTCGTGTTGTTGAGGTCGGGACATCGGCCCACGCTTCGGAGGCGACATGGGGTAATGCCAAACGGTCATAGCCTGCTTGTGCAAGTGTGGCCGCCAGATAAATGACGGGTGCAATCGTCATATTGACAGCGAGCATGCACATGTTGGCAGTGGCGCTCTTGATCACGTTCTTCGGCCAGCGGATCGCGCTCATCCCCCGAGCGCAGACCGCCAAAACCGTGAACAACGCGAGCGTGTTTGCGTAGTAGAGGGCGGTCCAGCCGATTTTCTCGAGGACATCCATCATTGTCGGTGTCTACTGCCTGTGATGAACCTTCATTGGTTGCCGCGAGGTCGTTCGAATGTTCTCGCATTCGCGGTCCATCCAAACGGGCTGCTATTGCATATGCACCGATGCCATACAGCAACAGCTGCACCCGAATTGCACATCGGTGAACCTCGCATGTGAAATCAGCTTGTGAGTGGGGGGCAAAAGACCTTTGGTGACGGAGAATCCATCGGCGAGCGGCCCATTATGTCTTCAGGACTGATCCGCCAAGATGGTGCGGAGCAGCTGTTTGGCAGTGTCACTGTAGAGCACCAGGGCGCTGGGATCGAGTTCTACATTGTTCAAGTACTGGAGGCGCAGCACGTCGCCGGCCCGCAACTCGGGGATCAGCCCTCCGAAGAAGAAACCGAGATCCACGAGTTCATCGACGGCGCTCATGGCCGAGCGGTCACCTAGCGGCAGGTCCAGGTGGATCACGTCGAGGCGCCGCAGGCAGAGCTCGCGGAAGCGCACGGCCACCTGTTCGGCCAAGTCGTCGCCCGCCGCCTCGACCTCGATGCGCGCCAGCCCGCGGCGCTGCTTCAGCTCCACGTGCAGCGTGCTCTTCGCCGGCGCGGTGGCGGGTTCCGGATCGCGCAGCGAGCGGCGCAGGCCCAGCGGCAGGTAGATCGACTCGAGCAGCGCCCGGTAGCGCTCGGGCGGGAAGACGTCGCGGGACGGCGCCTCGCCCGCCGGGTGGTAGTAGAGTACCACCGATCCGCGCTGGTCGGCCTCTTCGAAACCGCGGAAGGTGGTGAAGCGGGGGATCTCGCCTAGCAGCAGGCCGGTCTCGTGCGAGCCGATCTCCAGGTTCGTCTTCTGGGTGATGGCGTGAACGGTGACCGCGTCGGCGAAGTAGCCCACCAGGCCCAGCTCTCCAATGTGACTCGCCAGTTCCTTCTTGATCGTCCCGAAGAGGTGGTGGCTGCGGTAGCGGGGGTCGACCACTGCCAGGCCGCTCTCCGCCACTGTCGACTCGGGGCGATCGCGCAGCAGCCCGCTGTGGCCCACCACCTCTCCCTCCGGGTTCACGCCTACGTACGAGTGCAGCAGCTTCCGCTCGACCAGAGCGTTGACCTGGTCCGGGTAGTAGATGAAGTCGTTGGCGTAGGTGTAGCCGTAACAGCGGTAGACGCAGCGGGCGAGGCTGGGAGCGTCCTCTGGCCGGAAGGGACGCACCTCGATGGGGGCGTCCGAATCCACCGGGTCGGCGCTCACGGGCTGCTCTTCCAGGTGGCGCTGGTGGTGGGGGCTGCGCCGCACGGCCAGCTCGATCGCGTTGCCGCCGGTGCCGCTGCTTTCGAAGCGCAGCGAATCGGCCTCGCCGTGGGAGAGTCGCCGACCCAGCAGGCTCTCCTCGTTCAATTGGAAGCGATCGACCGGATAGGGGAGGCCCTGGTCTTCGACGCGCACGACGAGCCCGCCGTGCCTCTCGCTGAGGATCAGCGTGAACTCGGCCTCTCGCGGGTCGTCGAAGTGGTTCTGCACCACGTCGGCGCAGAGCGCCGCCACCACGGAGCGCACTCGGTCGACGTCCGCTGCGGCGTAGTCGAGCCCCTCGGCTACGCCCGCGGCGGCACCGGCCGCCACACCGATGAAGCGCGCGCCGTCGCGCAGGAGGATCCGCAGGATCTCATCGACCATGGGAGAGAGCTTACACATCCATCGCGATCAGCAGACCCGGCCAGGCTTGCGCTTGTACCCCCGCGTAACACCAGGCACTCCACGCGCCATACACGACTCAGTTACGCCCCAGTTCAGGAAAGACAGCCGGGTTGTCGAGCAGTGCGGGAGGCAGGGCAGAAATGCCGCAGCCGAGCTTGGCTCGGCTAGAGGTCTCCCAGGCTTCCATACATCACTTCCCCCTCCAGTAACGTCAGCAAGACCCGTGCATCGGAAACCTCTTGGATCGGAATTTCGAACAGGTTTCGGTCGATTACAATCAGATCCGCATACTTGCCGACTTCGACAGAGCCCGTCATGTCGTCGATTGCATTTAGATACGCGGCATTGATCGTGTAGGCGGCGATCGCTTCAGTTAATCCGATTCTCTCTTCGGGCAGGAAGGGTTGCCCCGTGTTGCTGAGCGGGTCCACACGGGTCACCGCGGTTTCGATGCCGAGAAGTGGATTGGCGGAAGAGACGGTCCAATCACTGCTGAAGGCCACGGTTGCGCCAGTGCGCTGAATCGAGCCAATGGGGTAACTCCATCGAATTCGCTCCGGTCCGACGCGAGGTAGCGTAAACCGCGTGATGTATTCGTCTTCGTAGGCCCAGTAAGGCTCGAAGCTGGCACCGACTCCCAACTCCTGGAAGCGAGATAGATCGTCGGGGTGAACAAACTGGACGTGGTTGATGTGATGCCGCGCATCCCTTCGTCCGTTGGCCTGCCAGGCCGCCTCGATGGCGTCGAGGCCGTAGCGCACTGTGGCGTCACCGATGGCGTGAATATGGATCTGGAAACCTTCGGCATCCGCTAACGGGACGGCCTGCATCAATTGGTCGCGCGGGATCATCATGAGGCCGCGCGATTCCGGTTTGTCTGTGTACGGCTCGAGCATCATCGCGGTGTGGGTTTCCACGACACCGTCGGCCCAGAATTTGACCATGTCGACCCGCAGACGACCCCTCGAGGTTTCGCGGCGCGCCTTCTTGAACGCCTGAATCTGATCCATGCCCTTTTCTGCATCCCAGAGGAGCGCGAGAGAGATTCGGAGCTTCAATTTTCCCTGCTCGTTGAGCGCCTTGTAGGCGGGTAGTGAGCGAGTTTCGGTTCGGCCCTCGAGCTTGACCATGGCGTCTTGGAGCGCCGTGATTCCCAGGGAATGATAATGGTCCTGCGCGTATAGGATGCCTTGGGATATGTCGTCATCGGAATAAGCTGGCCATTGGCTCGTAATCAGTTTCATGCCTGTCTCTTCGTGCAGCGTGCCCCAGAGTTCGCCCGTTTCCGGGTTGTGTTCGATTTTCCCTCCTGGCGGATCTTCCGTGTCCCGCGTAATTCCGTAGGTCTCAAACGCCGCAGTGTTGACCCAGAACGCATGCCCATCCGCATCGCCGAAGACGAGTGGCCGGGTCGAGTCGATGGCATCGAGCAGTTCCTTTTGTGGCGGGTGGCCTCCATCGAATTGATCAATCGTCCAGCCTGTTCCCCGGATGATCTCTGCTGTCGGGTTCTCATCAGCACATTTTTTGATCTCGTTTAAAACCGCTTCTTTGGATTCGAGGTCATAGACGGGGCAATCCGAATAAGAAACGCCGCCCGGGGCGAGATGGGAGTGGACGTCCTGAAAACTCGGTAGCAGCATTTTTCCTTGTAGATCGACGACTCGAGTGTTGCGCGTCACCAGCTCTTGGACGCCCGCAGCGTTGCCCACGTAGACGATTTTCCCATCGGAAATGGCGACCGCCTGTGCCCAGCTACGGTCCTCGTCAACCGTATAGACCCGGCCATTCGTAAAGACGAGGTTCGCAACACTCTCTTGACGTTTTTGTGGTTGGCCCCCACATGCGGCCAGCAGGAGCGTGGTCGCTAAAATCGTGACGTACAGGTTCACTCGACACTTCATGTCGGCCTCACTCCTCGAAAGACTGGGAAGTCCAAATCTCACCTTTAAATGTCTGATCACAGGCATCCCGTCAAGCCGGCTTGGTTAGCGGTGAAACCGAATGCCTCTTATCGGACGTTGCCGAAAACCCAGCTTGTATTGCCAATCCTCACAGGGGAAGAGGGTGAGGGTCGGGTGCTATGATCCTCTAATTATATGACCGTTGCTCGATGGACCTCTGGCTGCGCGGCTCTCCTAACAGGGTTCGTGTTGATGGTACCCGCCTCCGCGCAGGAGCAGGAGCTTCTGTACGTCGGCAACAACCACGGCGGCACCGTTTCGGTCATCTCCGTGCCGGACTACGAGGTGATCGGAGAGTTTGACGCTCTGCCGGATATCGCAGATCGGCAGACCTGGCCCGCGGCGGAGCAGGTGGATGATCTGGTCGCACCCGAGTCGGGAGAGGTGCTCTACCTGTCGCGCCCCAGGACACGGGATCTGGCGGCGTTCAGCACGGAGACCGAGAAGCTGTTGTGGCGCCTCCCCGTTCCCGGAGTTCCGGATCACATGGCCCTCTCCATGGATGGAAAGCTTCTCTTCCTGGCGATCTCGAACGAGTACATGGTCGTCGTCATCAACCTGGAGAAGCGGGAGATCATCGGGCAGATCCCGACGGGGCCGCAGCCGCACTGCGTGCACCTGTCACCGGATGGTAACCGCATCTACATCGGCGCCCTGGTCGGGGATGAGATGGTGATCGCGGATGCGAAGACGTTCGAGGTGCTGCGGGCGATCCA